>Ga0265301_10007320_pt1 | contig 10369 bp, 9 predicted proteins | sample AusTroGonzalo_MG_2_FD_193488 | JGI IMG/M metagenome (GOLD analysis project Ga0265301, IMG submission 193488) | Bovine rumen microbial communities from tropical cattle in Woodstock, Queensland, Australia - Gonzalo_04 | ecosystem: Host-associated > Mammals > Digestive system > Stomach > Rumen ...
TGCAATACTGCCGCCTTCCTCGAATACCAGTTTGCCGCCGATATGGGTGACTTCGCCGCCCTGCTCGGTATAGTTTTTCGCGTTATAGCTCATAACTCAGCACCTCCAATGCTGGAAGGGAGCCGCCCATTACAGACGGCTCCCATGGTCGTTGGGGGATCAGGCCTTCACAGCCAGACACTTCATGGCCTCAGCCAGAACCAGACGGCCATCCACACGCTGGGTAGCGCGGAAACCAACCTGGCCGGTAGCGGCATACAGCTCATTCAGACGCTGGAAGGAACGGCCCTGACGGTCAGCAATCCAGTAGGACTTGAAGTCGCCGAACAGGATCACCTTGTTTCCGGAGTCAATTTCCGGCATGAAGGGAGAAGTCACCAGGCGGTAATTCAGCAGGGTGTCCGGCTGACCTTCCTTGAGACCCGGCTGCCAGAGGTACTGGCCCTGACCATCCTTCAGTTTCCGAAGGGCCTTCAGGGTGCTGTCATTGAGCAAGAAGACGGCCTTCTTCCGGTACACGCTCTTGATGGAATGCACCAGATCGAAGATCTCGTCCGCAGTCGGCGTGTTTCCATTGGTGGTAACACCAATGCCCGCGCCGTTTGTGGCATGCAGCAGACCCGTGGGCTTACCAGTGCCATTACCGGTGATGAAGGCTTCCTCTTCGGCAGCACCGATCCGGCGGGCAAACTCAGCAGCAATGTAGCTTTCAATGTTGAAAACACTGTCCTGCAGAAGTTCGTCAGACACCTTGATCATGGTAGCCACCTTGTGAGCACCGATAGAGATCTGACCGAAAACATCATCGCTGTCAGGGATCGTGGCTTCTTCATCTACCCAGGAAGCGGTACCGTGGGAAGCCACCAGCGGGATCTTCCGATCGCCAGAACTGGTCTGGATGACAGTGCACAGGGAACGGAGAACGTTCTCCTCCTCGAGGCCCTGCACCAGGGTGCGTTCATACTCGTCAGGTACAAGGTAACCACCTTCGGAGTCAGTGCCGACCTGCAGGGCGTTCATAACACCCGGAGTGGCGACCCGATTGCGGATCATGCCCCAGAAAGCAGCCTTGTACTCATCGGAAGCACGGCCCTGTTTCTGGGCGGTGGGGGCAACAGGACGGGAGACCAGCGGAGAAGCAGTCGGCTGATCCATCTCACGATCGATCGCAGCCTGACGCTCCAGACGTTCGATTTCCTTGCCGAGAGCGACTACGTCAGCCTCCATCTTCTCGTAGGTCGCGTTGTCCTCGGCGGATACGGTGCCATCTTCGGCACGATGAGATTCCAGGAACGCTTTGGTCTCGTTCCACAGGTTGGCGCGTTTTTCACGCAGAGCAAGAATCTGATTCATAATGAAAATCCTCCTTCATCATTTCAAAAGCGACAGCCTTTTCTCTAGGTCTGCCGCTTTCACTCGGTTGTCAGGGGTAACAGGTTCGGGTTCCTCAGGAGTTGGTGCCGCATCAGGCGGGTGCTCGGGTTCTTCCTTCACCACATTCTGTGGTTTCGGCATGGACGCGATCACCCGGTTCATGAGACAGGCCGCAGCGGATTTACGTTCGAAGGTATAGGCCGCCATGTCATCCGGCAGGTCTTCCGCGCCGGTGTACAGGACTTCATCGCAGAAGCCGAGCTCCTTTGCTTTCAGAGCGTTCATCCAAGTTTCACTGTCCATGAGCTGGGAGATCTTATCCCGGCTCAGCCCAGTCTTGATGTGGTAGGCTGTGATGATAGATTCTTTCACCTCGTCCAGCAGCTGGATGGCTTTCCGCATCTCTTCCGTATCGCCCATGGCCATCGTGAAGGGATTGTGGATCATCATCAGACTGGTGGGGCTCATGGTCACGTGTGTTCCGGCCATCGCAATGACGGAAGCCGCCGAAGCTGCCATACCGTCAATCTGGATGGTCACATCACCCGGATAATCCATGAGCATGGTGTAGATCTGGCTTGCCGCGATGCAGTCACCACCGGGCGAGTTCAGGTGAATAGTAATGGGGCCGTTTCCGGCGAAGAGCTCCTCCTTGAACATGGCGGGCGTGATATCATCGGAGAACCAGGATTCTTCCGCGATCACACCGTCCAGGTACAGGGTGCGGGACTCATCGTCGTTGCGGACCCAGTTCCAAAAGTGTCGCATCAGGTGTACCTCCTTCTTTCAGGATTGGATTGTGTTACTGTCTGATCCGCATCATCCACAGGCTGCTTCATGGCAGTTGTGATGGGGATCATGTTCCCGTTGACCAGATAGGCGTCGCCGCCTTCTTCTTTGGGGATAGGATTCTGGTTCTCCAGTGCCCGGATGTCGTTGGCGGACAGCCAACCGTTCTGGCGACCAATGGCATAGCCTTCCATCCGGGACTTGTAGTCGCCGCGCATCAGGCCATCCATATTGAACTGCACATAAAAGCGCCCCTTCTCCTGATCGGTAAAAAGGGCGCGGTTCATAGCTTGTTCAATTCTGACGAGCCAGGGCCGGATGGTGTGCACGGCAAAGTCAATACTCTGGTGTTCGATATTGGAGAAGGTTGCGTGCTCCAGATTGCCTACGAGATGAGGCGGCACCCTGTAAATCCGACAAATCTCATCCACCTGAAACTTGCGGGTTTCCAGGAACTGCGCTTCATTGTTCGGGATAGCAATCGGCTCAAACTTCATGCCTTCTTCCAGGATGGCCACACGGTTGCTGTTCGAAGATCCGCCATAGGCGCTGTTCCAGCTTTCCCGAAGGGCCTTCGGATTCTTCACGGTGTTCGGGTGTGTCAGGATACCGGAAGGCCGTGCACCATTAGAGAAGAACTTACTGCCATACTCCTCAGACGCGATGCCCAGGCCGATGGCGTTTTTCTCCAGTGCGATGGGACTGTAGCCCATGATCCCGTCAAAGCCGAGGCCGGGGATATGCAAGACGTCTTCCGGGGAAAGCACCACTTGCTCTCCGGTACTGGTCATGTAGGTATAAGTCAGAATGCCTTTCTTATCCCTATCCACTGTCATCTTATCCGGCAAGAGCGGATACAAACCTGTAATCTGGTTCCGTCCGGAACGGATAATCTGGCAGTAGCTGTTTCCCCAGAGCAGCAGGTGGGCCAGCATGACTTCCCGCAAAACAAATGATGTCATTTCACTGTTCGGTTCGTCATGTAGCAGAAGGTACAAAGGATGCTCTGTTGCCTTGCGGTTCCCGTCTTCCTTAGCTTCGTACACTCCCAGCGGCAGGCTGGCAACTGTTTCCGAGATGACCCGGACGCAGGCATAGACCGTGGAAAGCTGGATCGCGGTGTTTGCGTTGACCGGTTTTCCAGAACCGCTGGTACCGAAGTAGAAGGTTGGCGCGGCGCTGACGCTGTCTTGGGGCTTATCCCGCGCACGGAACAAACCGGCGAAAGGATTCTTCATGCTGTTCCCTCCATAAAAAGAAGAGCCGTCCGGCTGCCCGGATGGCCCTCTGTGTATTTTTCCACGATACCATTATACATGATGTTTTCCCATGAATCTTCTCACAGATTGGACAATTTGCGGTGGCGGGCGGTTATGACCTGCGGTATAATGTGTTCGGCCTTTGAAGGCTTTGTAGGATTAACTTTTTCGTGTGCTGACTTATTCACTGTCTTATATCTCATAATCAAAATCGTTATACAGCGCCTCGGTGTCCTTCATAGGTGTCGAGCCGCTCTTTCCTTAAGTTTTGCTCTTATGAATTATTCTCTGACTTCAATCGTCCGACAAACGTGTAATCAGTTGCAAAGCAGATGATTTCAGGGCATACATCAGGCGAGGTGCGGTTTCCTCATCCTGGTACCTCACAATAACCTGTTCCTGGCATTGACGGAAAAGCATATACAGGTCTTTGGTTTCCGTACCGTTTTCCGGATGAAGTAGCGTTTTCATCAGGTCCATCGGTGTAGTCAGCTTTAACTGAATAATCATGAGTAGCTGGGCAATCGCTTCCCGGCTGTATTTCTTTCCCAAGGGTTTGTCCATCAATCCGGCCTTTACATAATTGTTGATCATACTCGGTGTCAGATCGATCTGCCTTTCGATTCCGGGAAAGGAACGGTTGACCAGTGTAATCATCTGATCCATATACAACCCGAAATCCGGAAGCTTGTCCCAGTCCGGTAAAAGACATCCCTGCAGGCAATTCAGAATGGCATCGTGTTTCATGTCGCCCTCCGCAAAACATCATTACTCTTTTTTTATGGTATCACAAATGACAATTATTTTCAATACGCGTCTTGACAATGTGTACATCATGGTGTAATCTAGTATTGAATACTAGTTGTTAATGTTACGGAGTTGAGATATGATGCCTGAAATTTATTTATTTGGAGATTCCTCTTCTCAGGGAATTATACTGGATGATGACGGCAAATACCGGGTATCACGCGCCGGATGTATTCGGCTGCTCAAGCGGAAAGGGTATCCGATCAGGAACTATGCTGTCCATGGGTATACGGTCCTGGACGGACTGGCTGTTTTTGAGAAAATGCCGATTGAACCAGGTGTGTTTTGTGTGATTCAGTTCGGTGGAAACGACTGTGATCTGGACTGGGATTCCGTTTCCAATGACCCGGATTCCTATCATGAAGGGCGGGTGCCGCTTATGGAATTCCGGGATAAACTGATCCGCTTTGTGAAGGAAGCAAGAGACCGGCATCTGAAGCCGGTGCTTGTCACACCGCTTGCCCTGATGTCAGAGCGCTATTATTGGTGGGTTTCCCGGGAAAGAAACGCAGAGCATATCCTGCGTTACCTCCATGACGATCCGGAAAGTATTTCCCGCTGGCAGGAACGGTATGCCAATGTTGTACGTGATGTTGCCTGTCGTACTGGCTGCGCTCTGGAAGACGTGCGGAGCTGGATGCTGAACCGGATGGAATATCCTTCCCTGATCTGCGCGGACGGAATTCATCCAAATGAAGCAGGACATGCGGTTCTTGCAGAGATAATAGATGAACATTGCAGGGACGGGAGGGACACTGCTTTCCTGCAAGCACACTGAATATCCAATGATCCTAGGATAAATAGTTAGAAAAATCGGGGAAATAGTTTTACAAGAAGGCAACCGGAAGAAGGCCTCACAGCCCACTTCCGGTTTTCTTATCATGGCATTCCTTGCAAAGACTTTCCCAGTTTGTCTGATCCCAGAACAGCCGCTGGTCTCCTCGGTGAGGAATGATATGATCTACGACCGTTGCCGGGACAACCTTTCCCTCTGCCAAACAGAAAGCGCAGAGCGGATGTTGCTTCAGAAACAGAGTGCGGGCTTTTCTCCATTTTCCGTCATATCCCTGTTTTGCAGCACTTCCGCGCTGTCGATCACCACTCCACATGATATGATCCTTACAGAATACTTGGCCCTGTTCGCAAAATCCAGGACACCCCGGGTAGCGGCAGGGCCTTTTCGGCTTTTGGGGCATTTTCGCACCTCCGTTCAGATAATCAAAAAGCCCCGGTCGTCATAGACCGAAGCTCCGCTGTTGGCGTTTTTCAACGCCCGATCCAGCGCCATGACCAGTGCCACAGCACCGTCGACTTTTTCCGTCGATCGCTCCTTATCAATCTTCAGGTTCCCTGCTGGGTCTGTCCGCACGAAGGCATTGTCCATATTCCACCGGAGAACCGGATGCCCGCCATGATTCAGTTTCCGTTCCAGCACCAAGCGCATCAGTTCTTTCGTCGGCGGGCTCATATCCCTGAAGCCCTGGCCGAAGGGAACCATCGTGAAACCATCATCCTCAAGGGTCTGCACCATCATGCTTGCATTCCATCGGTCGTAGGCGATCTCCCGGATGTTGAACCGTTCTCCCAACTGCAGGATAAACTGTTCGATTGCACCATAATGAACGACATTTCCTTCCGTCAGATGCAGAAATCCCTGTCGTTCCCATTTGTCGTACATCACATGATCTCGGCGGACGCGCAACTGAAGTGTTTCATCCGGCAGCCAGAAATGTGGAACAACAATGTACTGCTCCTCTTCATCTCTGGGAGGAAACACCAGCACCATGGCTGTCAAGTCGCTGGTGCTGGAAAGGTCGAGTCCCGCATAGCATGCGCGGCCTTCCAGTTCATATTCGTTAACCACTCCGCCACATTCATCCCATTTATCCATGGGCATCCAGCGCACGGACTGCTTCACCCACTGGTTCAGTCGCAACTGCCGAAACATGTTCTCATCTGCTGGCGTTTCCTGCGCCTTGCGGAAAGCATCCCTGACCTTGTCGATGGTAATCGTCTGGTCAAGGGATGGATTGGCCTTGTACCAGTTCTTTTCATCTGTCCAGTCTGCATCATCCGGCAGGCCGAAGACCACCGGGTAGAACCGGGGATCATCCTTACGGCCTTCAAGGATATCGAGCGCTTTCTGGTGAACCTCCCAGCAGATGCTGTTTCGATCCGTTCCGGCGGTTGTCAGGAAAAACCATAACGGCTGCTTCCTGGCATCGCCGCTGCCCTGGGTCATAACATCGTACAAAGCGCGGTTTGGCTGCGTGTGCAGTTCGTCGAAGATGCAGGCGCTGACATTCAGACCATGCTTTGTTGCCACTTCCGAAGAGAGCACCTGGTAGATGCTTCCGGTCGGTTGATAAACCATCCGCTTTGTGGACGGGATAATCTTGATCCGCTTGCTAAGCGCCGGGGATTGCTTCACCATATCCACGGCAACATCAAAAACGATAGCCGCCTGCTGACGGTCTGACGCACAGGAGTAAACCTCTGCCCGCCATTCATCGTCATTGCAGAGCATATTCAGGGCAATCGCCGCACCCAATTCACTCTTGCCTTGCTTCTTCGGAATTTCGATGTATGCCGTAGTGTATTGCCGGATGCTTGGATCTTCATCACGGACGGTCCCGAAAACGTCCCTGATGATTTTTTCCTGCCAAGGCAGTAGCTTAAACGGCTGACCGTGAAACTCGCCCTTGGTATGCTTCAGGCACTCAATGAACTGAATAACCCGGCGAGCTTTTTCCTCACTTTGCATCCTGCCAGCCTCCCCTCAGGACATTTTCCATCGGATCATCTGTGTCAGATTTGTCACCGTTCTGGGCGTATAGTCTTGCACGGCTGGCCGGGGTCAGACCGAACTCTGCGCAGAAGGATTGCATAATCTTCAGGTTCTGCTGAGCAATGGATACCTGGGGAACCTGTTGTACATAACCGCTGGGCGTTTTGAAGATCGTTCCATGCTGAGACAGGAACTCTTCAGCCTCCCGCCAGCGGGCATAAGCCTGACAGTATCCGGCAAAGGCCTCCATGTCATGATCTGTCAGGATCCCCATAGCAATCAGGGATGGAGCCAGACGCTTCCATTCCTTTTTCGCTTCCGGCATCAGCCAGTCAGGACATTTGATGTTGCTCTGCGGTGGCGTAGGCTCGTCTTTGTTGATCGGCCTGCGGCCTTTTCCCCGGTCGCCCTCCAACACTTTCAGGGCAGTGGGCAGGGGTTTCCTTCCTTTGGTCGCCATCTGGTTTCACCTCCTTCGCGGGAAAATTGTGTGTTTCTGGAACACATATGTGGAGCTATAGCGTGGGAAAACCCAATGCTATGGCATGGAATCCACGCTATAGCATTGGGTTTGTGTGTTTCTGTGGAACTGTTAGGCATTGGTAGCCACTTCACTGTAGGACAGTGTCTTTCCGTCCCGGAGCACTGTGATCTCCTGATCCGGATAATCCAGATGGAAACGTTCTACTATAACAGTAGCGTACTTCGGGTCGAGTTCCATCGTTTTGCAGATGCGGTCGGTCTGCTCACAGGCGATCAGCGTGGAACCGCTGCCGCCAAACAGATCCATTACCACAGCGTTCGGGGCACTGCTGTTCTTGATTGGATAACAGAGCAGCGGGATCGGCTTCATGGTCGGATGATCCGCGCTCTTCTTCGGTTTGTCGAAGTTCCAGATCGTGGACTGCTTCCGGTCAGCGAACCATTTATGCTTTCCGTTGGGAAGCCAACCATAGAGCACGGGTTCATGTTGCCATTGATATGGGCTGCGGCCCAGCACCAGGCTATTCTTCACCCAGATGCACACCCCGGAAATATGAAAACCGGACTCTTTGAAAGCCCTGCGAAAGTTCAGCCCCTCGGTGTCAGCATGGAATACATAAGCACTGCCACCCTCTGCCATGTGGGCAGCGATGTTCTTAAAAGCGGCCAGTAGGAACGTGAAGAATTGTTCATCTGCCATGCTGTCGTTCTGTATCTTCTTCCCATCGGCAGATTCATAAGCGACATTGTAAGGCGGGTCCGTCACGCAGAGATTTGCCTTCACTCCGTCCATGAGCAGATCGACCGTTTCCGGATCGGTGCTGTCGCCGCACATCATCCGGTGCCTGCCCAGCGTCCAGATGTCGCCCGGCTGTACATACGGTGTGACAGTCTCCGGATCGATGTCACAGTCATCATCGTGGGTTTCCTTGTCATGAACTTTGCTGAAAAGGTCATCCACCTCGGCAGCGTCAAAACCAGTCGCACCAAGATCATATCCGGATTCCTGCAGGTCTTTCAGCAGGTCGGCTAGGGCTACGGGTTCCCAGTCGCCGGTTGCCTTATTCAGGGCGATGTTGAGCGCTTTTTCATCCTCAGGCTTCTCGATATGAACCACAACACAGTCCACTTCGGTCGCGCCTTCAGCCTTGAGCACCTTGTACCGCTGATGACCGCCGACAATGTTGCCCGTCACTTCATTCCAGACGATGGGATCAACGTACCCGAAGTCGTGCAGGCTGCGCTTGATCTTCTCATACGCGGGATCGCCTGGCTGCAGGTCTTTCCTGGGGTTGTATTTCGCGGGTTTCAGCTTGTCTATCGGCATCCGCTGCATGTTCAGGTTGGTATTCATGGTTCCTCCTTCACCGCCTTCGGGCGGATTTTTGATTTTTGGGTTCCGGGGGCTAATACCCCCCTCTGGTTTTTGTCGGAAATTTACGCGTGACTGGGGCGCGCTCTCCGCCAGGCACACTAAGGGATCTGACCACCCCCTCCCTGGGCACAGGTCGGGCGGGCGGCGGCGGGCGGCGACCCCGGCGGGGTGTGCCCGGGCGGCGGGTCTCCCCGGCGGCGGTCTTCTGGGCGGGCGGTGTGCCCGGGCGGCGGGGTGCCGACCCCGGCGGGTGTGCCCGGGCAGTTCCGGGCGGGGTCTTCCGGCGGGGTTTCCGGGCGGGTTTTTCCCGGTTCCGGCGGGCGGGTTTCCGGCGGCGGGTGTGCCCGGGCGGGCGAAAAAAAAGCCGGGTTTTTTCGGTTTTTTTCCGGCGGGCTTCACACATGTATAAGGAAGCGGCGGGCTCTTTTTCCGAAAAAAAACCGTTGACTTTTTCGCCCGGCGGAGTGATGGATGTGTCCGCCGGGCGGGAAACCGCCCAAAAGCGACAGCCCGGCACCCGGGCGGGCGGGAAAAGCCGCCGCCGGAAGAAAGGAGCCTCCCCGTGAAAAACCAGACCTTTGGACTCGAACTCGAAGTCAACCGAATCAGCCGCCAAGCCGCCGCCCGGGCGATCGCCGGGGTTCTTTCCACCGACGGGTACACCGCCGAGGTGCGCCACGAAGGCGGTTCCTACGACGCTTGGGTCGCCATCGACCGGGAAGGCCGCCGCTGGAAGTGCGTTTCCGACGGGAGCATCGCCGGACCCCGGGACCAAGGCACAGAGTTCGTCACCCCGGTGTGCCGCTGGGAAGACCTCGAAACGGTGCAGGCCTGCGTCCGGGCGCTCCGGGCGGCGGGGGCACACGCCGACCCCTCCTGCGGCATCCACGTGCACGTCGGGCTGGGGAGCCACACCCCCCGCACCCTGCGCAACTTGGTCAACTTGGTGAACGCCAAGGAAGACCTCCTGACCCAAGCCCTGCAGATTTCCCCCGCCCGCCGGGAACGGTGGTGCCAGCCCGTCGACCCCAACTTCCTCGCCACCCTGAACCGCCGGAAGCCGACCTCCTCCGAGGAGCTCGCCCGGATTTGGTACGACGACCGGAACTGGGAATGGCACGCACACCAGCACTACGACCCCTCCCGGTACCACCTCCTGAACCTCCACGCCGTTTGGCAGAAGGGCACGATCGAGTTCCGGGCCTTCAACAGCACACTTCACGCCGGGGAGGTCAAGGCCTACATCCAGCTTTGCCTCGCCATCAGCCACCAAGCCCTGACGGTCGCCAGCGCCAGCCCGAACCGCCCGGTCACCGACAACCCCGCCTACACCTTCCGGTGCTGGCTCCTCCGGCTGGGCATGAACGGCGAGGAGTTCAAGACCGCCCGGACACACCTCCTGAAGCACCTGCCCGGGAACGCCGCTTGGAGGAACGGTGCCGAGACCACCCGCCGGGCTTCCTGATCCGGCGGGCACACACCGACCGCCGCTGG
>Ga0265301_10007323_pt1 | contig 10365 bp, 11 predicted proteins | sample AusTroGonzalo_MG_2_FD_193488 | JGI IMG/M metagenome (GOLD analysis project Ga0265301, IMG submission 193488) | Bovine rumen microbial communities from tropical cattle in Woodstock, Queensland, Australia - Gonzalo_04 | ecosystem: Host-associated > Mammals > Digestive system > Stomach > Rumen ...
GGCAGGCTGTCGAACACGAATGCGCCATCTGCCCCCGTGATCATACTGCGCGTGATATCGTTGCCGCTAAGGCTGACCGTCACGCCTGCCATGCCCGAGTTATCAGTCTGCGTTACAACGCCGCGTATCTCACCGTACTCTGTACGCCAACCTATAGCCGTGGCAGAGTTGTCGGTGCGCTGTCCGTTGCACTCATAGCGCGCTACAATGGTGTATTCGTAGTGCATGCCCGGAACGGCTGTCTGGTCAAACCACGTGACCTCTGCGCCGCGATAGATCGTATCCGGTGTATTGCTGCTGCCTTGCGGAATACGCAGCAGAATAAATTCATCCACCGATGGTGCGGATGCCGTCCAACGCAGTTGCACGCCGCGTTTGTTCTCTCCGTCCGTCAGTCCCTGTGAAGCGCTAAACGACGTAATCGTAGCCGCCTCATCGAAATAGAGCGACGGTCCGCTAATGGTTATCGGCTCCACGGAACGCGGATTCTGGAATCGCAACTCGGCATCCGACGGATCAATCTGCGCCCTGTAGGTAAAGTGGGTACAAGCCATGTTCACCACGTCTGTGATGTGCGCTGTCCAAGAGCCGTCCTCATTGCGGCGGATGCTGTCTTGCGGAACGATGAACTGCACCTCGCTGTCCGATTCGACGGACTTACGCGTGAGAATAACCTTGGCACCGCGATCCCATGTGCATCGTCCGTATGCCGTCGTACGGTACTTATTCATCAGACTGTCATATAACATCTGTTGAACAGCATCTTTGACTTCGTTCCAACGCTCGGTAACGACGGAAGGAACAGCCTCACTACCCTCACCCGGAACAAATTCGGCATGACTCTCATAGACCCATGCACTACTGTATCGGTATCTCCTGTCAAGAATCAGTGTCCACGTTCCGCCGTCGAACTGCTCGGCAGTTTTGTCATCAAGTTCGCGCTCCACGATATCAAAGTCGTTGCCATAGCCGTTGAATTCATACGTGTCGTATGGATTAACTCCTACTCGTATGGCAAAGCGAGTGTGATTACCGACCGGCACTTTGACAGTGTTCATGCCTTCTTTTAAATAGATTTCGCTGTCCGGTGAAGTGGTGCGGAATTGGAGGTAGTCCACTGCCTCATAGAATCCCTGCAGGACATTTATAGTCATCGTAACGGTGTCGAGCGACCGTTTACTCTCTACGAATTCAGGAATGAGTTCGCAGTCAGCGGGTACGATAGGCGCGTCGGTAATCTCCGCGTTGTCAATATGGATATTGAAATGTACCTTTCGGTTGTTGTCAAAATCCTGATCAAGTGTGTAGTCCGGCTGTTTTATGGCGAGTGGTGCCAGGAAACTATGCTGTTGCAAGGTCGTCTGTTTGGCAAAAGGATGATCCCAGTCCCAAGCCGAGGACGAAGCTCGACGTACACGGTAGTAGATAGGTTGCGCCGGCTGCGTCTTCGTCTTTGCCACAAGTCGTAGATGCATAACATAGAGCGGTTCGCCTTCTTCGCTGGTCAGCATATAGTTGTAATATGGGAGATTATAGCACCGCTCGAGCGAGTCTTCTACCATTCCTGCCGGTATGGTCGTCTCATCGACATAACTGTAAGTACTGCTATCCGCAATCATCGGCAGAAGTTGGATCGTCTGTGCATCCGAATAGTCGGCTTTCAGCGCGCGTTGTATCTCGAAATAGTCGGTACTGATCAGATCCTCAGCCTTCGGATTGCGAATCGTCCAACTCAGTGTCTTCGCTCCGGTGTAACTACCCTGAGCATCTTTGCCCTCTTTGACCGCGAAATCATAGATACGGTGGTAGGCAGGGATATCGATGGCGTTCGTCGTGCGCTCAACGGTAGTCGATACATCCGAGTTGGGCTGAACCGTAAATGTAGCCCTGAAACCACGTTGTATATCATCGGTCGTGGGCACGATGATCGATCCCGCACGGTTGCTCACCGTTACCGGTTGCGAGCTGAGCGTGGTCGTATAGGATTTTGGGGTCTGATAGACCACGTACGGTATAGCGGCTTTGCCGTCGCGGATAGGATTGCCATTGTCGTCCATAAAATACAGATAGGGCGACTGCAACTCCGGTGCTATCAGGTCATCTGCGCCATCCATACGGTCGGGGAAGCAATACCAGAGTTTCTTGTAGGGCGCTTCCGACTCATCCTTTGCATCGTATTTGTAGATAAAGGCATCTACGCCGGCATAGAACGTTGTGCTTGTCAGCGATTGAGGCAGATACCAGTCGAACTCGAGGAACACGACGCGTTTGTAGCTGCCGTCCATCGATTTCTGTGCCGACAGTTCGACACTCTGATACCCTGTACCGGGATCAATCTGCTTCGTTCCGCCGTCTGCGGTCTTCGTCACCTTGACCGTTCCATACTTGACCTTGACCTCTGCCGTACTGTTCTTGTTCGGGTCAGACGTGTTCTGCGTGTCCGTACTACGGATATACACAAAATGTGTTACGTCGGTCTCAGGGGTCTTGGCGTAGTGACTCGAGTACCAGAGTGTCGTGCCGGAACCGAGACGATAGTTGTTCTGCCAGCCGTACGACCAGATAGGAATCTTGAAGTGAACAACGCCGTTACCCTTGGGTGTAACACTGTAGTTTTCGGCTTCTTCCAGGAAATCATTCGCAGCTACTGCGCTGCCTGCGAATAACATCAGCAGTCCGGTGATGACTGCCAGACGGTTAAGAATGTGTTTCATATATGTGTGTATTTGTATTTTCCAGGAATTAGTTGTTGGAGTCTCCGTCGTCGCCTATCGGGGGATTGCCGTAGGGCATTACGGGGTTGATGCGGATCCAACGTGTCCAGCCGGTCTGCCGGTCGAAGGTGGAGAGGTCGTAACTGTACTGCCAATTGTACTTCACGTTGGTCTCCGAGCCTTTGGTCCATGTGGGTGAAGTGTTGGGAGAGAAAATCCACTCTTGTCCTTCACTGTCATAACAGGAATACCCCTCTGCTGTCGCCTCAAAACCGTCCTGCATGCGTCCTTTGGCGCCGAGGTTGATGTTCATGCTCATCTTAGGTGCCTCCCTATCATCAGGCAGGTTGGAAGCATAATGCAGCGCGTATGCATGGTGTACGATGGCATCCTCCAGTGCGTAGTACACGGCGTTGAACAGCTGCTGATAGTTGCTGTCCTCGGCGTACGGTGCCCCTCGTTCATCATTTTTGCCAAATAGTCGGTCAGATCATATTTGGCTGATGCGTTGTAATACTGGTAGCATTGCCGCTTGCCCGCGCAGCGACTCCAGCCAGTTCTGCGCCGACACGGGCGCAACGAACACAAGTCCAACGACCAGGCTAATAATCCCTCTTATACTCATAATGCTTCCGTCTACGTAACGGATTACAGAATTTGCCCAACCGGGTTACCTTGCGCGCGATGGGTGTTGGTGTTGATCCAGTTACCCCATCCGGTCTGCTTATGGAAGCGCGAATACTCATACGCATCCTTGCAGGTGTACTGATAGGTGCTTACCTGTTGGGCATAGGCATCCTTATCCATCATGAACAGCGAGAGTGTGAACTCAGAGAGCGGTGCTTGCTGATTATACACGAGGTGGCGTCGGCTGATCCACATTCTGTCGAACGCGGTCTTCAGGTCGGCGGCGATGGTCTGAAGTTGGGGGTCTTGGGTGGCTTTGGCGAGTTGGTTGGCGTAGTCGAGGGCGTCAAAGAACGGATGCTGGCTGGTCACCTTGTATGTCTTGTCAAACGCCTCATCGATAGCTGCGCTCTGTGTCGGGTAGAGTTCCACCAGGCGCTTGCTCAGTCGCGCAAAGACAGGCTCCAATGCCGCAAACTCCGACGACTTGATGAAGTTCATGTCACCGTTTGCCATTGCCTCCTGATAGCCAGCTTCCCAGTTCGGGATGTTCGTCAGTGCGGCTTTGCCTGCCTGCTCGAAATCCGTATTGACGTAGAGCCCTTTTATCAGATTCTCGATCATCGCTCCGTCACTGAACAGCGCATGCATCGAGCTGAACAGATAGTCCGCCTTGTCATAGATCTCGTCGAGCGTTTCCATGTTGCCTATCAGGCAGTTATGGAAGAAGATTGCCTTGAAGTGCGGCACCGTCGATGTGCGTATGGCTTCGCCGAGTTCGTACATACTCATGCCTTCTCCGTGTTGTCCGTCCAGCCCGGTGGGGAACCACTCGTCATACACGACACCCTGGCGCATTTTATTCTTGCCGTCACGCAGGTCTTTGGGGTAGTCGGTTGTGGGATCAAACCCTCCTCCGTGTCCCCAGATGAGCAGGATATAGTTCTCTGCCGGCATATCTTTCGCCATCAGGTCGATGGTTATCTTCAGCAGTTCGGGGTCGTAGAGTTCATAGTCCTCCCATCCGCTCATCGCCGCCGTGTAGCGCAGCGAGTCGAGGTTCGTCTCGGAGGTCAACTCAAACTCCAACAGGTCACCCGGGCGACCGTATTTCTGCTCGGCACCCTCCGTCTGCTTGCCGTACTTGTAGAAGAACCCCATGCGTACATCGCGGTTCGTCATCAGCGGTTTGGCACGTTCCCAGAGGTTCTCGATATAGCTGTCCATACTACCTCCCGCGTTGCCATATACGAGGATGGCGTAACGGGCTTTCTTTTCTCCCGGTTCAGGGTTGTTGCCCTTGCAGCCGCTCATGCCGAGCAGCAATGCTACCATCGGCACTATAAACAGAACGACACGTTTCATATACATGTTTTTTGAAGTTTGATTGTTTTCCAAATTGTGCAAACATGCGAGGGTATCAGCCTCGCATGCTCCAGCTGCTAGTGGTAATGATATAGATAGATTCTGCTTAAATGGACATTATTGCACCTCTTTCAGGTTAAAGTTAACCTGCTTGTCACCGAACTTTCCGCTCAAGGTCACCGTTTTGGTGTTTGCGTCGTAGGAGCCGGAAAGGAACTCTTTGCCGGAAAGCGATGCACCCGTCGTCTTGTCATAAGTACCCTGTGCAAAACGGATGACCACATCCGGATCGTTCGGAGACATCCACCACTCATAGTACGAACCGGAGACCGGCTCTTGCCCGTCTTCTTTGGCTTCCATTGTGCATTTGTAATTCATGTGGAAGGTAAATTGGACATAAGCGTCTCCTGCATCGTTGGCACGATAGGTTTTGCCGGCAATCGGTTGAGTGGTCGGATCGGCGGTGGATTCGAGTCCGTTGTTACAAGAGGAGAAAAACATACCTACTAAACTCAGCGCCATCAGCGCAACAAAAACCTTTTTCTTAGCCACAAGGGCACGATTAATTTCAAAGAAATTTTTCATAATGCTTATATTTTAAAATGGTTAATATATTTCACATTCGGCTTTGTTTTACCAGAACTTTCTACCCTTTGGTGATGTAGATTATTATTGTTGTTCGTAAAAAATAGAGAGTGCGCGAGGTAATCGGCCTCGCACACCCGCGATTCAAACAATGATGATTATTTGAAGGTACGAGAGTTCACTTCCTCATCTTTGTTCGGCTGAACATCGGTATTACGCCACATGAGTCTTACTTTCACGCCTTTAAGCTCACGAAAACCTTGTCCGTAACCTTCAGCAGCTTCAAGTTCGTCCATCGCAGCGTTGATAGCAGTCATAGCATTTTTATCACATTTGCTGCGGGTGCCATACATCGTGAAATACGCGCTTCCTTCTTCAATCGGCTTTTTCGCCACCTCGTTGATTTTCTTCTCAATCGTCGGATATGCGAACACAGCGTAGTTGTTCAGTACAGCATCTTGCGGATCGCCCGAAGCTGCTACAGCGCTTACTGTGTAAAGATACTCACTCTCGCTCTGTTGACCACACGAAGTGAACAATGCGGCAACTACCGCCAACACACAACACGCAGTTGCAATACAAAATACTTTTTTCATAATAGTTGATATTAAATGGGTTAATCATTAGAAATCCTCACCACCGGACTGCTGGCTCTCCTCGATCTTCAGCTGAATAGTCTTTTTGTCACCGGTTTTTACGCGTTCTGCCACGAAGCCGTTACGTGTACCCTCAGCGTCATAGGTGCAGAAGAAGAACGTAGCCTCATCGCTAACTTCCAGACCTGCCACACTGCTCGGATCAAGATCATCCGGGGATTTGAGGTCGAAATGTGCGACACCGGCTGCATTGGTCTTAACAAAAGTGCTGGCATTCGATTTGTAAATAGTTGTCCCCTCTCCCAGACCGTTGTCTTTGAACTTGTACACTTCGATACCTTCAACCGGTTTGCCGGCTTTGGTTACTTCGACATCTACGGTCGCCTCGGTCTTGAAATTAAGACACGAGGTCATAGCTACGGCTACGATAGCCGCCAAGAATAACTGAATCTTTTTCATATTGTTTTAATTATTGTTTTGATGCTATACATACAGCAAGCGAGTTTCTCTACCTCCTGCGAGGATACACATACGTTGCCGCAACTAAGGTCGAGAGATTATTTGTCATGTTGGTGAGCATATTATTAAATATCGCCACAAAGTTACAAAAAAATTCTCTAATATGCAAGAGGGGAGTGCATATTTTTACGTATTATTCCCAAAAACTTTCATTTTTTTACGAATTGTTCCCTTCTGGGATGAAATTCGAATGCAAATTAATCAGATTGCGATGAACTACGACAAAGGTATCATATACTTTTCCGTCTTATAGACTATAGCCATTTCACGTTTCCGAGCACAATGTTACAAAAAAATTCTCAAATATGCTAGAATGGTATGCAGATTTTTGCTAGAATGGGAGCAAAAATGAAAAAATTAATGAAAACGAGGATTTCCGATCACAAAATTGTGACCGAAACAATCGTTTGAGCAGAGTATAATCAAAACTCACTGTGCGGCGATGCGCAGGGCGGCGTTGATGCCGTCGAGGGCGGAGGAGGTGATGCCACCGGCGTAGTTTTGGGGTGTCGCAGGCTTCCGTCGCTCAGCCCACCTCGGATTCGCGGCACGGACACAGCTGTGTTGGCTCGCTTCATCCGCGCTCTGCGCCTCTAATGGGGCTCGAAACCATCGCCGCTAAATTCGTTGTCGTTTATTGTATATTTGTGTCTGTTACGCAAGTTTGAATATTCTTGTGATGTGTGAGCAAATTGTTGTTCCCCAATGATTGTCTATATGTTTCATACTTGCGGAAGATACACAGTCTCAGCTTTTCATCACGCTCAATGTGATACAAAAAATATGCCACGGATGTGAATCCAATGTTTCAATGAGGAATAATGAAGATGTTTGCAATAAGAATAATCCCATTCGTCCATATCGTTGTTGTGAGAATGTAAGTCTTGTTTGTGTAATTCTTTTTGTGAAAATGAGAATAGATATTGATAGGTGGTGGCTACGTTGCAAACAGATTTCTCGCGAGTGAGTTCTACGTGATAGTTCAACGCAAGTATTGTCCTATGCAATCGAGCCCCATTAGAGACTGTGAGCGCGGGGGAAAGTGAGCCTCGCGCTGTGTCCGTGCCGCGAATCCGAGGTGGGCTGAGCGACGGAAGCCTGCGACACCCCAAAACTACGCCGGTGGCATCACCTCCTCCGCCCTCGACGGCATCAACGCCGCCCTGCGCATCGCCGCACAGTGAGGACATCGTATTCGCTTACTCGCTCACTTTGGGCAACGTCCTCATTTGCCCACATACCGCCCCGCTGCGATAACGATTCCATCATGTCCGTCAAAACCATCGCAAAAGGGCTCTTCGCTGCATGTCCGTCATAATCGCTTGCAAGGGTTCCTACAACTTTTTCGTAGCGTCGTAGGACTCGATGGTTTTGGACTGGATGAGGACCGTGGTGTCGCCGCGCTGAACGTAGGACGAGGAGGTCGTGACGGTGCGGGTGACGTTGCAGCCCGTGAGGGCTATCGTCAGAAAGGCGGCGGAAAAAGTCAATAAAACAAAATTTCTCATAATGGTGATTTTTTAGGTCAACAACTGCCAACAACAATCAACAACTTTTTTGTTCACTAATTAAGCGAATTAAACTAATGTTTTGCTTGTTTTGATTGATTAAAATAGCGGCGATTGTCAATCGCCGGAAATAAAAGAAGATAAGGTGATTGCCCCGCATGTGTTGCGGGGTTAATAAACGAAGCGGCGGCGAGGGTGCCACCGGAGTGCAAACAAGCAAAGGCGGGGGACGGGGTTTAGGGGATAGACACAAAAAAAGAGGCGAAGCACGCTGAACGTGCTCCGCCTCTGAGAGATAGGAATCTAAAAAGATTTATTTAACCAATGCGCCTTGCGCGTTATAGGTCTTGCCGTCACGGATGATGAGCAGCTGACCGTTCTCGATCATCTTTCGACTTTCGACATTCGACTTTTGACTATCTGTCTCGTCGATAGCGGTGGTTGTGCCCGGATCACCCACCTCAAACTCTATCAGCGATATGCGGCAGATATTTCCTACGAAACCAACGGTGTCGGCAGAACCCGACCACTTTTTGTAGTTGCTGTCGTACGACCAGTTAGGATCCGTGAATGTGCCGTATTCATTCAAAATAACAATGCGTTTAAATACTTTGCCTTCAGGAGCCACGAACTGTACTCCGTCTTCAGCATTACTCTGAAAGTGTAAGCCAAAACCGGAATCCGTATTATAAACGCCGTTGTTGACCTTGACCGTAACATCTTTGCAAACCTTCTGGTTACCGGAAGACATATCCGAGAATGTCTTGAGATCACTTTCCCGCCAGAGCACCCATTCAGAATTGCTTGCCTCTGTCGGAGCTTGGAAAGAAACCGTTGCTTGTCCAAAAATCTGACTTGCGTTCTCTGCGGTAATCACAAAGGTGGATTCTACGCCGATGGTATAATCGACGCCTTCTGTAAGCCTATCCCCATACATGTTCCAGAACATGTCTTCGTGGCCATGTGCCACCAAGTCATCATAATCTCTTTGAGTATATGAGTCCGTAAATGAATAGCCGGCAGGGATATGGCCTTTAGCACCGGTCGGGATAGTGACCGCAAAATTATTTTCAAGACTGCTGAACCACTTTTTCTCAAACACCGTTGTAGCCGGCATGTTGAAGATCATATTCACCGGACTTCCATAATTACGAATAATCTGGCCTTCTACGTCTATTATAGCCGGTGCAGTAATGGTAAGGGTGACAGCGCCGTCTTGCTTATAGGTAATACCACCACCGGAAGCTCCGGTAAACATTATAGGAACTACACTATTGATCTCTATTGTCTCTAATTGTGAGATCTCAGTATAACATGCGAACCACATATAGTCAAGACCATATACTTCACAGTCTTCTGCAAAGCGGATGTTCTTAACCGAGGCGCCAAAATCTCCGTCCCAGTTAGTAAACGCTCTTCCCTGCAGCGCACCGCTACCACTAATCTCGAGCAAACCGTTGTCATAGAATGTGTATGACATACCACCTTTTGTTCCGCTTTCTACAACGCTCGGTTCTTGAGCAAAACTCATCCCCACGCCCAATGTGAGGGCGAGGAAAAATGTAAATAACTTTTTCATCATGATAAATTGTTTTATGAGCCTTGCGGCTCGGTTAATATATAGGGCTAATTGTTTGTTCGATTGTTGTCACACAATTTCACGCTACAAAGATACAAAAAAAAATGCACATACGCAACACGCGCGTGCATTTTTTTACGCAGAATGACACTTTTTGTGCATTTTTTTACGCAGAATGACACTTTTCTCCCCCTCGCAGGTAGTTAAGTCCTGTTTTTTGCCCAAAGAGGGTGCGCCCGCATCCGGGCACACCCTCCCTCAAAAGATGATGAATGTTTATTTCGAATATAGTCGCATTGGCGACGACTTTTAAAGTGAATCCAAAAGGTGGTATTTTTACACCTATGAAGGAGAAAATGCCACATGTTTTTGATATTTTTCCGTTAAAAGGTGAACTTTTACCACCTTTGTCCATATAATTATTCTGCATGACATATAGAGAAAAGTTGCGCCATATTTGAGATTTTTCGCTGCAACGGTACAACAAATAATTGATATTTGCAAATATTTGGCAAAAAAATGCAGGCGAGCTGCATTTTTTTTCGATTGGGACTGAGTTTAAAATATCAGCCGGCTCAACAGGTACGCCACGAGCGTAGAGATAGTGACGGAGACGAGGCCGGGCATCATGAACGAGTGGTTCAAGAGGTACTTGCCTATCTTCGTAGTGCCGGAACGGTCGAAGTTGACAGTAGCCACATCGGAAGGGTATGTCGGGATGAAGAAATAGCCGTACACCGCGGGCAAGACACCGAGCATGACCGGTCCGGGTATGCCGAGGCTGTAGGCCAGCGGTAACATCGCCACGACAGTAGCACCTTGCGAGTTGATGAGCATCGAGACAAGGAAGAACACGAACGCAATCGCCCAGG
>Ga0265301_10007324_pt1 | contig 10364 bp, 6 predicted proteins | sample AusTroGonzalo_MG_2_FD_193488 | JGI IMG/M metagenome (GOLD analysis project Ga0265301, IMG submission 193488) | Bovine rumen microbial communities from tropical cattle in Woodstock, Queensland, Australia - Gonzalo_04 | ecosystem: Host-associated > Mammals > Digestive system > Stomach > Rumen ...
GATTGCGGCGGACCATGGTTTCGTGAAGCTGTCGCAGAAGAAGGAGAGCGAAGAGATCTGTTTCGTGACCGATGACGATTACCGCCATTTCCTGCAGGATGAAGTCCCTGATTTGCAGGAGCGAATGCCGGTGGGCGACTTTGTGACCACAGATGGCAAAGTGGTGGGAAAACATCAAGGATTGTACAATTACACGGTTGGACAGCGCAAGGGTTTGGGCATCGCGCTCGGCGAGCCTGCGTATGTGGTGGCGTTGCAGCCCGATATGAACCGCGTGGTGCTCGGCAAGCGGGAGGATTTGCAGCATACCCGCTGTGTGGTCTCCGATCTGAATTTGACAAAATCCCCTGATTTTGAGGAAGGCATACAGGTGACGTGCCGCTCTCGCTACCGCAGTGCCGGAACTCCTGCCCGCCTCTCTCATTTGGACAACGGTCGTGTGGAAGTCGTTTTTGAAGAACCCGTTTTTGCGGTCACTCCTGGACAAAGCGCTGTTTTCTATGAGGGCGACGACTTGGTGGGCGGTGGTATTATTGAATCATAACCTGCAGCCATGGCCGAATCCCCGCTTTCCCTTAACGCGCTTGAATACACTTTCCGGCATCTGCTGAAGGTCGCTTTCCCGCAGATGGAGAGCGAGCCTTTCCGTGTTGAGAAAGGCGATGGGACTGTCACGGTTTTTGTGAAAGAGGTCAGACTCGTCATGTATGCAATAAACCAGACGGAATTTGAATTTTTCATTAAAGGCCAATGGTGGGCGTTTGAAATGAAGGAAAATGTCAAGCGGACGCAGAAAATCCCCATGGTTTTTGATGATGATGGTGTTGATGATGGTGTAATCTATTCGGAGGCAGATGGTTCCATCCATATTCCTTACGATATTCTCACGCCGTCTTTCGTGCTGCTTTCGCGCTACGAGGAGTTTTATGCCAAGCAACATGACGCGCATGGCCGTTATCCCTACAATGGCAGTCTGGCGGAGAAATACGACATGGTTGAAATCCCGCTTGTGGACGAATACGCGATGCTGCTGCGCAGGTGGTTGTGTCAGCATTTTCCGGACAGATTCCAGGCCGTTCCGCGCACGCCGCGTGTTGTGCCCACGCACGACATCGACCTCTTGTACCGTTTCCAAAACCGTTGGCAGGCGTTGAAATCCATTTTCGGCAGGGATTTGCTGATTAATCGTGACTTGAAAATGGTGTGGAAATCGCTCCGGGAGTACCGCGCATTGCGTCAAGATGATTTTAATGACCCATACCTTTTGGCGATTCAAGAATTCGCCATGAAGGAACATGCCGCCGGTCTCGAATCGGTCTTCTTTTTTAAGGCCCTCTGCGAAGGTGAAGATGATGCCACATACGACATCCGAGATGCCCGGTTAAAACAGATTTTCACTCATCTGTACTACGAATATATCATAGGAATTCACGGCAGTTACAGTAGTGCTGAAAAGGATGGTCAGCTGCTCATGGAACGGAAACGGATTGAGAAACAATTGGCTGATTTTGGAGGACCGGTCACCTGCTCTCGTCAGCACTACCTGCGTGCCCGTTTTGCCGGAACTCCCAACTCACTCGACTTGTGGCAGCAGGCTGGCATCACGGATGACTATACGCTGGGATTTGCCGAGCGTTGCGGTTTCCGTTGCGGCACCTGCCACCCCTATCCACTCTACGATGTTCGGAACGACAAAGTCACGGACATCATCGAACATCCGCTCATCGTCATGGACGGCACCCTGTTCGACTACATGAAACTCTCCGTCGAGGAATCTAAAGAACTGGTAATGAAACTGAAACAACGCTGCTTCGATGTCGAAGGCGACTTCGTGCTCCTCTGGCACAACCACGCCACCACCCGCGAGTTTGAACCCTACTTCAATTCGGTATATCTACCTCTTTTAACTAATAACTACTGACCTTGACTTTACCTATTAACCTCATAACCTATTAACCTTCTAACCTCCTAACCTATAAACCTTAAACCTTAAACCTTAAACCTAAAACCTAAAACATTGAAAATACTACATATCATATCCAACGAAAACGACCGCAGCCGCGTGGAGCGCGTGACGCGGTATATGCCCGAAACGTTCGAACACCAGTATGTGACGCCGAATGAGTTGGCGGCATATCAGGGTGATGCGGATGTGATTCATGCGCACCGATGGTTCGAGTGCGGACATGCGGCGTGGAATTACGCCAGCGCAAAGAATGTGCCCTACGTGGTGGATGTGATGCAAGATGATATCGAAGCGTATCATAAGTTGTTTGTTTTCAGCAAGAAAGGTGCTGAGAATGTGCTTGCGGAGGCGGCGCGGGTGGTCTTCACCAGTCAGTCGCAGCAGGAGTTTTTGGCCCAGCATCTGCCCTCAAAAACCGCCGATACCGTCTTCTTCCATTCCATGATGTTGTTTGAGGCGCTGGACCCGTTCTGGATTTCCAACATCCGTATTCATCCGCCTACCGCGCTGGTACACATCAAGTTGCTGTACGTCGGGCCTTTGGATTCCCATCATCATTTGGATGTGGTACATCATGCCATGAAAAAGTTGGAGCGCAGGAACTACGATGTTACCCTGTCTGTCGTGGAAGATTATACGAACGAGGAGTTATTGGACGTTTATCGCAATCACGACATTTTGTTGCAGTTGGACGAGAAAACGCCTTCCACTCAGCGTTTTGCGGAGGCTTTGTCTCAGGGTTTGCCGGTGCTGTATGCCCCCAATAACGTATGCGATGGCATCTTCAAGGAGGGTCAGGCCGGTTATGCGGTCAACCCGAAAAGTTCGGACGACATTGCCCGTGCCATCTTGAATGTCAGTGATTTGTTCGGAACGATAGAGCAGCATATCAGCCGTTTGCACCCGTTGAGTCAGTTCGATGGCAAGGAACAGGCTTCGCATTATGAGCATCTGTATGAAAATTCTGCCATGTAGGTTCGCTGATTAACTGCTAATTGCTAACTGCTAACTAAAAGTCCTGTTAATCCTTCTTCACAATCGAAATGTACGTGTAAATCGGGTAATGGTCTGAGACGGTCAGGTCTTTGCAGACTGTGTATTGGAAATCGTTGAATTGCTTGTCGTGGGCGATGTAGTCGATGCGGTAGGCGGGGAAATTGCCGCCGATGTAGGTCGTGCCCGTGCCTTTGCCGCTGCTGCGGAACGAGTCCTTCAGACCGCGCATGATCTTGCTGTAGCTGAAGGATGCCGGCGAATCGTTGAAGTCGCCGCAAAGGATGACAGGGTAGGGGCATTCGCTGATGTGTTCGTGGATGCTCTTCGCCTGACGCTGACGCAGTACGTAGGCCATGGAGATTTTCTGAGACAGCTTCTGCGCTTTGTTGTTGAAGGTGGAGTCGTAGGAACCCGCCCAGATGGCCTTGCCGGTTTCATAATCGGTGCTGTCTAAGTGCATGGAAGCCAGATGGATGTTGTAGATTCGCAGCGTGTCGCCGTTGAAACGGATGTCCACGTACATCGACTTGTTGCTGGAGGAGTCTTCTGTGTCTATAAAACCGGCGTCCACAATCCGGTACTTGCTGAAAACGGCCATCCCGAATTCATAACCCAACTTGTTCTTGTAGGGCAGCAATATCTTGTGTGTTCTGTCGTTGTTTTTGATATTCAATGCGTTAATGATGGCTTCTGTGGAGTTGAAACCGGTTTTCCCCGACCCGTCGTAGCTGTATTCCTGAATGCAGAGAATGTCGGGTTTCTCGTTTTGCAGAAAATTTATCACCTGCCGGTTCAGCGATTTTTGGTCGCTGCTGTAGATGTTAAAAGCCTTGGCGTTGTAGCTCATCACCTTCAGACAGTTGGCGCACACCTCGGGTTTGTCGATGCCACGGAACTGAAAATGACGGTCTATGTTGTTGACATTGAGTAGGATGATAAATACAGGAAGCAGCGCCCAAATGGGTTCCACAAATAGCCAGATAAAGGTGATGGCGAAGTTGACGATGAGAAGGTAGGGGAAAAAGAGTCCGCAGTAGGCGACGGTGCTGGAGAATGAGGGCGGAATCAGTTTGGCGGCGAAGGAGAAAAGGAGCGCGATGGCGGACACAATAGTGACCACGATGAGCAGGAATTTGCCCAAAATTTTGAGTTTGCCGCCTTTTTTCTTTGCCATCGGTGCTTATTTCTGGGATTGACGGAACAGGATCTCCTTCTCTTCGGCAGTGAGCGAGCCGTAACCGCTCTTGGAAATCTTGTCAAGGATGGTGTCGATACGTTTTTTCTCCTCCTGCTTGCGAGCGTTGAACTCCTCGTCGCTGAGTGGGCGTCCGCTCTCATGGGATACGTAATACTTTGATTTTCCGGATGTTTCACGATCCCGCTTCTGGAATGGCCATTTCCATTCACGTCGGTTGTTGTCGCGGTTGTCGGAAATGTGATAATAGGTTTGCTGACTGTTTTGGCGGTCGTTGCGGGTCCACATCCAAATCAGCAATATGCCGAAAACCATGCCGCCCAAGTGCGCGAAATGCGCCACGCCGTCGGAGGTCCCCGTCACACCGTACACCATCTCGATGATACCATAGAACAGCACCAGCCATTTGGCCTTGATGGGGACGAGGAAGTAGATATAGATGGTGGAGTTGGGGAACAACCAACCGAAGGCCAGCAACACACCGTAAACCGCGCCGGAAGCACCGATCAGCGTGAAACTGTTCAGGTAGTTGTCTTGCAGCGTCATGGTGGCGGCCACCAACTCGTTGAGGGAGTCAGGATTGCGTTGCAGCACCCCGTAGTTGTTTTGCAAAGCACTCTGCAGAGGCTCAATGGTGTTATTCTCAACCAGATAGCGGTATGTTTCCAAGGAAGGTGCATCCAGGAACTGGTTGAAAAGGGCAAGGGTGGGACCAATCTCCACAAAGGTGATGATGTAGTGTGTGAGGGCGGCTCCAATGCCGGTTATCAGATAGTAAATCAAGAATTTGCGCGTTCCCCAAGTGTTTTCCACCACGGCACCAAACATCCAGAGTGCGAACATGTTGAAAAAGATATGTCCGAAATTCGCGTGCATGAACATGTAGGTGATGAACTGCCAAACGTGGAAGTCCGGGGCTTTGAAATAGTGCAGTCCCAACCATTGGTTCAGGTCGCAGATGTTCGCCTTGGCAAACACGTAGGTGGCGAAAAATAGTAAAATGTTGATTATAAGAAGGTTCTTGATTCCTTTCGGTAAGATGTTGAATCCGCCGATTCCAATTTGTCCGTTGTTCATTATTTAGGTTTAGGGGTTTACACGTTTAGGGGTTTACACGTTTAGGGGTTTACACGTTTAGAGGTTTACACGTTTAGGGGTTTACACGTTTAGAGGTTTACACGTTTAGAGGTTTACATGTTTATTGGTTTATAGTCTAAGTTTAAGTCAAAGTCAAATAGCCTAAAGGTAAAAAACGGGTGCAAAAATAGTCAAAAAATTTTACTTTTGCTCCTAAAAAATCAAGGTGCATTTCGATATTCAACTTCCTGATAATAAAAGTCTTCGCATTAGAGAGCTGGTGAGCTCTTGGGTGCGGGGAGGGGAGGTTTTGCCGATTTCGTCTGCCGACTGCCGCGATATTGTTATCATGCACCGCGCCTTGACCACCATTTCCGCCTCTGTAGAGACGCGATTAATCGCGTCTCTACAATCGGGGAAAACGCCCTCTTCCTCCGTTGCCATTGACGTGGAGGACTGCGGTGCGGCGTACCGGTTTCTGATGCCGATTCTCGCCGCCACGCCGGGCACATGGCGGCTGACAGGTACCCCGCGGTTGTTGCAACGCCCGATTTTTCCGCTGGTGGAGGTGTTGCGTGGTATCGGAGCCGACATTGAACGGGTAGAGGAGGCATGGTTGATTCATGGAAGGTCGTTCCGCCCTGTAGAGACGATGTGCACATCGTCTCTACAATGCGATGAAATCGACGGTTCGTTGTCGTTGACCATCGACGCCTCCCAATCCTCGCAAATGGCCTCCGCCCTCGTACTGGCGGCACCTCTGTTGGGACTCCGAACCCTACACCTCACGATGCCTGACATCCCGTCGTTGTCGTACCTGCGTATGACACTGGCCTGCTCACGCGAGTGGCCCGTGACCATCCCCGGTGTGGAAGTTTCCGAAACACCCATTGGCGCATCCGGCGATTGGAGTGCCGCGCTCTTCTGGTTCGCATACGCCCGACTGCATCCGGAACATTCGTTTTCCCTTTCGCCATTGTCTTTGGAATCCATACAAGGAGATTCAATCATCTCTCAATGGTTCAATATGTTAAATATGTTTATTTCAATCGATAATTCAAACGTTGAAATATCCGCCGAACCATTGGAAACGATGCCTCGTTTGGTGTTGGATGTCCGCGATAATTTGGACACGGTGCCCGTGATGGCTGCATTGGCCGCGCTTCTACCTGCCGACATCACCTTCCGAAATGTGCGGAATCTGCAGTATAAAGAATCGGATAGACTGAACGCGTTGGCCACGCAATTGCGGCCATACGCTGAAATTGAAATCTCAGATAACGAATTTCGTGTTGTAGGAAATGGGCAGAAGATAGTAGCGGGGGCAGGATTCGATACCTGTCATGACCACCGTCTGGCGATGGCGTTTCTACTCTTCCCGAATGCGGAATTAAATGACACGGATTGTCTGTCAAAATCTTATCCAGGTCTTCTGGAACAACTGTAGAGACGATGTGCACATCGTCTCTACAATTACAATACACATCGTCTCTGCATATATTTCGGTAAATGCCTGTTGCCTCATTCGTTCAGCGCCGGTTTCCCCCAGAAACGCAGCACTGCGATTTCGGCCAGGAAACAGAGCAACGACAGCACTAAGAACCATGGCCACAGAGGTTTGCCGTTTAGACGGTCGCTGACGCTCTTGGCGATGTTCTTCGTGTCTGCGCTGATTACCGCTATATTGTCGCCGAGTTCCTTCGCCATGTTGTTCAGCTCGCTTTCGCTGTAGCACGTCAAATCCGATTCGCGGCGATTTTGGTTGAAGGCCAGCGTGCCTAACACTTGTCCGCCGCGCACAATGTCGTACCAATCGCTCGTATGTGCTTGATTGTGAAAATACAACGCCGTTTCATTGCCTAATCTGCGCTGCTCGGGAATGAACTCTTCGTTGCCCTTGCGCGAACGCAGCACCACGGCTTCGTCGGAGCCGTCTGACGGCAGCATCACGCGCTGCATCTGGTCGACGCCGATGAGATTGTAAAGCTTTTGTTGCACGGCGTTCATGATGCCGATGTTGTGGAGCGGCACGAAGAAGAGGGCGTGACGGTGAGTGTTGCCGAAATCGTCGTTCATGGCCACCGCCGAGAGGATCACCTTTCCGGATTCAAAAGGATAGGAGACTAACAGTGGAGAGTTGTCCTCCAATGTCATGATGATTTCGCTGCCGTTCGCACCGCCGGAGATGGCGTAATGTTGCAGCGTCTGCGGCATGTCGATACGTCCGTCGTCGGTCTCCAATGCCCCTTTGAAGTAGATGCTCTCGCGGTTCAGCATCTTGCACTTCAGCGAGCTCTTCACCAAGTTTCCGTAACGTCCTGCATTCAGCGACTGCAGCAGTCCGTTCACGCTGTTGTCTGCCTTTGCCGACGGGAAAATCAGCAATGTGCCGCCAGCCTTCACAAACTTGGTCAGTTCGTCTGCGAGACCCGAGGAGATGGTCGGTACCTCGCATAGCACGATGATGTCGCTTTGGCGCAGCTGTGTGTAGTTAACCTGTTGGTAACTCATTGGCTGATAAATGAAAACCGAATCTTTGCCGTATAGGGCGGCGAGGAAGCGGTTGGGCTCTTTGTCGTAAATCACCGACACGGTGCTGTTGTCGGAGACTTCGTAGGTGAAGTAGAGGTCGTCGTCGAAAGTGATGGGCGCGTCCTCAATGCTCACCTTGCCGCAGTTGGTGCCCGGCTCTTCGATGCGGTAGGTCAGATGGCAGTCGCTGTAGCCACCTGCTGGAATGTCGATGGCGGCGATGGCCTTCTGCTTGTCGTTAACATGCAGTTTCACAGGCACTTTCTGCACCTCTTCGCTGCCGTAGTTGTGGATGCGGGCGACCAGCGTGACGGTGTTGCCGAGCTTGAAAATGGGGGTCAGGAACCAGCAACTGTCCACACCCACATTGCTGATTTGCTCTGCAGGAGCGGGAATCAGACCGATGTGCGCGGATGAATCACCGCGCAGAACCGATAAATCGAAGTTATTCTTCTGGAAATCAGAGATATAGTAGTGGATGATGTTCTCTTTGTTGGAGTTCTGTATCGTATGGTTTTCGAAAGCGTGTATCTCTTTGAATGAGTGGCTGTTGGGCGAAACGGCGATGCGGTCGAGCAGCTCCAACATCTGGTCTTTGTTGAGAATGTGCGACTCCTCGCCGGTGAAATCCTGCGTGGTGAGTACGAAATCGTCAGAGAAATCGAACGATTGCACGATGTTTTTGGCAGCGTCCACCGCGTCGTAGAGGCGCGAACCGTTCTTGCTGTCGGTCTCCATCGAATAGGAGTTGTCCACGAAGACGGAAATCACGTTGCCCTTCGCGGCGCTCTTGTTGCTGCAGCGCAAGAAGGGCTGTGCGGCGGCGATTACGAGGCACGCGATACCCAAAACTCTCAGTGCCAGCACAATAAGTTGTTGCACCTGCGAGGCGCGCTTGGTCTTCTTCTGGATATCCTCCAACATCTGCACATTGGAGAAATAGACGGTCTTGTATCTTCTGAAATTGAAAAGATGTATGATAATCGGGACCAAAATGGCCACGAGACCGATGAGCATCAAGGGGTTAGTGAATGACATTCTCTAAAATTTAAAACGGCGGCAAAGGTACACAAAATACAAATATGCCCGAATCTGTAGAGACTCGATTAATCGCGTCTCTACAAACCGGAATTACACTCATTAAGGAATTCATCATCGACATGCAGCAACCGTGCGATGGTGAACGCCTCCTTCGGGACATCGTCGTTGCGTGTCTCGATGAGGGAGTAATCCATGTAGTCGGAAATGTGTCCGATACTGAGTGAATTGACGTTTTCTGGAATCTGCAACCCTTTGACGCGCAGATGTTTGCAGTCGATATTCAAACCGCTGTAGTGGGTGGTAACGATGGCGGTGAGCGAAAGTTGACGGCAGATTCGGATGAAACCGTTGACCATCCGTTTGCCCTCGTCGGGGTTGGTGGTGCGGGCCAGCTCGTCCACCAGCGCAAGCACACGCTTGCCTTCGCGGGCGGTCTTAATGATGCGGTCGATGGTGAGCACCTCTACGGCGAACGACGAAAGTCCGCTCAGTGCCGACTGCCGGTCGCCGATACTTGTAATGATCTCATCCACAACGGGTAAGGTGGCGGATTCGGCGGGAAGGAAGAAGCCGAACTGGAACAGATATTGTGCCAATGCTACCGATTGCAGCAGTACCGACTTGCCGGCCATGTTCGCGCCGGTAATCAGCACGGTTTCCCGACCGAAGCGGATGCTGACCGGCTGAAACTGTCGACCTTTCAGCGCTAAAACCTCCGCGATTTCGGGGTTGGTGAGGTTTACAAGGTCGTGACTCTCACCAATTTGCGGCTGACATGCTTGCCAATCGATGGCCAAGCGCGCTTTCGCAATCAGCAGGTCTATGTAGGCGGTGTTGCGTAGGTTTTGCGACAACGCCTGATGGTAGGGCCTCAACTTTTCGCTGAGTTCTGACCGCAAACGATCCTCAATCTCCTGAGCCTGAAAACGATAGGTCTCCTCCTCCTGACTGTTGCAGGCCGCTTTGAGCTTTTCGCGCAGACAGGCCAAATCTTCATCGTATGCCGAATAGACGTAAAAGTGGGGGATATGGGTGTGTTCAGGGTCCAGAATGTCGATAACCTCCTCCATTGGGGCGTATTCCAGCCAAGGAATCTCCAACTTGTTAACATCCAATGCGATAGTGCTGGTCAAAATGGCCGTCTTCTTGATCTCGAACAGCTGGATGTCGTCCAAAACCGCACCGTTTTCCAACGACATCAGGGTAGGGGCGATGTTGTTGAGTTGGTGGATCTGCTGGCAGAGATGGGAGAGTGTCGGGCGGTGACTTTCAGACTGCCAAAGCTCCATCGTGTCTGCCAGATGCTCGAATTCGCTCTTGAGTTCAGCGGCATCGGTGCAGAAGGGCAGGTTCAGCAGGTGCTGGCGGCCCAAAACGGAGTGGAATTGCAGTTTCTCGAAGACGAAACGCAATGACGGCTGTTGTTCGAAGGCGTTCTTGAATAGCATGGGATCCACTTTTTTGGTTAATACGGAAGGTTTAATCCGGTGGTGTCGATCAGGTCGGATTTTTTGCTGACGATGAGTGCTGAGGCGTCGTTCAGGAGCTTCTCGGCCG
>Ga0265301_10007327_pt1 | contig 10361 bp, 6 predicted proteins | sample AusTroGonzalo_MG_2_FD_193488 | JGI IMG/M metagenome (GOLD analysis project Ga0265301, IMG submission 193488) | Bovine rumen microbial communities from tropical cattle in Woodstock, Queensland, Australia - Gonzalo_04 | ecosystem: Host-associated > Mammals > Digestive system > Stomach > Rumen ...
GGCGATTGACGATGAAGATAGTAAGCTTTTCCGTGGGAGACAAGACCTGGTTCTTGTCTCCTTTTCTTTTCCAACTTACTATTCCGCCTTTTTATCAGTTGTTGCATTTAGATTTTGAATTCAAGCTAATTTTGACTACATATGATCTCGTTATCACCTATCATTCAGCCGCTTAGGAAAAACACCCACCTTTTCCACCTGTCCAGCCGGCGGATGACGGCGAGAGGGTCCGGCAGATGACGGTGGAACGCAGACCCGAGGAGGACTTCGGAGCGGGGGGGCGTGAGGAGGCGTGAGATGCAACTCGCTGATAGATTGGATTCTAACGTACTTTTATACCCCTCGAAAGGGGGTATAGTGTTTTGCTAACAAACTAAATATCAGCCACTTGCGGATCACGGAGTCATCTTGAGGGGAGCGGGGGGGCGAACTACTCCGTGGCTTCGGCGAGGATGTCGGGCCAGGAGGGGAGGTAGAGCATATGGCCGGCGCCGGGGATGCGGTGGGAGGCCTGGACGGAATAGGATTTCTCGAAGAATTCCAGGACGGCGATGGAGACCGTCTGGTCGGCGGTGCCGTGCCAGAGGTAAACGGGGATGTCCGCGGAGACGCGGAGCTCCTTCCGGCGGCGGCTGAGGGCGGAGGCGTCGAGGAAGGCGCCTTCGCCGTCGTGGGTGACGGCTTCGAGGATGGCCCGTTTGATCTGCTCCGGGTGGCTCTCGATGTAGGCCCGCTCCTTGTCCGGGAGGGTCTTGAGGTTGCCGGCCAGCTGGGCGTCGTAGTCCTGGCGGACCGACGTCGCCATCCTTCGGATGAAGAAGCGCGAGAAGCGTTTGCAGTGCTGGAGCAGGAAGGCGACGGTGCGCCATTTGGCGCCGCCGAAACGCAGCGTCCCCGGCATATTCAGGGGGATGACGCTGCTGACCAGCGAGAGCGAACGCACCAGCTCCGGGAACATCGCGGCGAAGACCTGCGCGTAGTAGCCGCCGGCGCTGTGGCCGATCAGGCGGACGGCCGTGACGCCGTGGTCCGCCAGGACGGCGCGGACCTGCGTCAGGAAGTCCTCCATCGCGTAAGGTCCGGTGAGGGAAGAGTCCCCGATCCCGGGCCGGTCGAAAGACAGGATGCATTTGTCATCGTACTCGTAATCAGGGAAATAGTTCCGTGACCCGAGGAAGCCGTGGAAGAACAGGACCACTTCCGTGTTCCATTCTCCGATCCGGGAAAATGCAAGCCTCTTTTCGTCGAAAATGGCAATCTCTGCGTTCGTCATAGGTCGCAAAGATAGTGGTTTTAGGGAGCAAAAGCGTACTATGAAAGAAAATATGCTTATATTTGTTTCCCTTCGGGAAATTCGAAGCAGGAGCGAAAACCGAAAACAAAACTATCAAAACTTTGTTTAACGTTTAAACCAAAAAGACCACTATGGCGAAAGAAGCAGAAGACAAGACCGTGGATGTGAATGCGGCGAAACTCAAAGCCCTCCAGGCGACGATCGACAAGATTGAGAAAGATTACGGAAAGGGTACCATCATGAAGCTGGGCGAGCAGCCCGACTGGGACGTCCAGGTGATCCCGAGCGGTTCCGTGGCCCTCGACCACGCCCTCGGTATCGGCGGCTATCCCCGCGGACGCATCATCGAGATCTACGGACCCGAGTCCAGCGGTAAGACCACGCTCGCGATCCACGCGATCGCCGAGGCCCAGAAGGCCGGCGGCATCGCCGCGATGATCGACGCGGAGCACGCCTTTGACCGCACCTACGCCAAGGCCCTCGGCGTCAACCTCGACACGCTCCTCATTTCCCAGCCGGACAACGGCGAACAGGCCCTCGAGATCGCGGACAACCTGATCCGCAGCGGCGCCATCGACATCGTCGTCATCGACTCCGTGGCGGCCCTGACCCCGAAGGCCGAGATCGAAGGCGAGATGGGCGACAACAAGGTCGGCCTCCAGGCCCGCCTGATGTCCCAGGCCCTCCGCAAGCTCACGGCCAACATTTCCAAGACCAACACCTGCTGCATCTTCATCAACCAGCTCCGTGAGAAGATCGGCATCATGTTCGGCAATCCCGAGACCACTACCGGCGGCAACGCCCTCAAGTTCTACGCCTCCGTCCGCCTCGACGTGCGCCGTACCAACCAGATCAAGGACGGCGAAGAGGCGCTCGGCAACCGCACCCGCGTCAAGGTCGTCAAGAACAAGATGGCCCCGCCTTTCAAGAAGGCTGAATTCGACATCGTCTTCGGCGAAGGCATCTCCCACGTCGCGGAGATCGCCGACCTGGCGATTGAATTCGACATTATCCACAAGAGTGGCAGCTGGTTCAGCTACCAGGGCGAAAAGCTCGCCCAGGGCCTTGCGTCCGTGAAACAGCTGCTGAAAGACAACGTCGAGCTTTGTGACGAGATAGAGAACCAGGTGCGCGAGGCCCTCAAAGCTGTTAAAGACTGATGGAAGAGAACAAGAAAAAGATTATCCTGACAGGCGACCGTCCCACCGGCCGCCTGCATATCGGACACTATGTAGGGTCCCTGCGGCGCCGCGTGGAGCTGCAGGAGAGCGGCGCGTTCGACGAGATCTACATCATGATCGCCGACGCGCAGGCGCTGACCGACAACGCCGACAACCCTGAGAAGGTCCGCCAGAACATCATCGAAGTGGCCCTGGACTACCTGTCCGCGGGCATCGACCCCGCCAAGAGCCACATCCTGATCCAATCGCAGGTGGCGGAGCTCACCGAGCTCACGTTCTACTATATGAACCTCGTCACGGTCCAGCGCCTCCAGCGCAACCCGACCGTGAAGCAGGAGATCCAGCTGCGCGGATTCAACGACGCCGAAGGCGCCGACAACAAGGCGGGCACGCCGGTCGGCTTCTTCTGCTACCCGATCAGCCAGGCGGCCGACATCACCGCCTTCCGCGCTACGACGGTGCCGGTGGGCGAGGACCAGGAGCCGATGATCGAGCAGACGCGCGAGATCGTGCGCAAGTTCAACAGCACCTACGGCCCGGCTCTCGTGGAGCCGGAAATCCTCCTGCCGGACAATGCAGCCTGCCTGCGCCTGCCCGGCACGGACGGCAAGGCCAAGATGAGCAAGTCGCTCGGCAACTGCATCTACCTCTCCGACAGCGCGGAGGAGGTCAAGACCAAGGTCCGCGGCATGTTCACGGATCCGGGACACCTGCAGGTGAGCGACCCGGGCAAGGTCGAAGGCAACACCGTCTTCACCTACCTGGACGCCTTCTGCCGCCCGGAGCATTTCGACCGCTTCGGCGAATGCTTCCACGGCAAGAAGGTCAGCTTCGACTTCCATTCCCTCGACGAGGTCAAGGCGCAATACCGCGCCGGCGGCCTCGGCGACGTGATGATCAAAAATTTCCTCACGGAAGTGTTGAATGACACCCTGGAACCGATGCGCCAGCGCCGCAAGGCCCTGGAGCAGGACCTGCCGTATGTCTACGAGGTCCTGCGCAAGGGCACGGAGGCTGCGCGCGCGAAGGCTGCGGAGACCCTCGCCGGGGTCAAGGCCGCGATGCGGATCAATTACTTCGATCCGGGCGTGCTGGAGCAGCTGATCCGGGAGCAATCGGAAAAATTTAACCGCGAATAACACCTGTCGCCGCGCCGGGTCGCGTCCGGCGCGGCGGCAGCTAAACCAACACACTGATGAAAATCAAGACCTTGTTTGCAGCCATCCTGGCTGCCGGACTCCTATTCTCCGGATGTCGGCAGGATGAGGACTATGTGTTGCCGAGCCTGAAGGTCGGGACGGAGTCCCTCGAATTTGGACAGCTTTCGACCGAACAGGTCGTTGAAATTTCGGCCACCCGCGACTGGATGGTCCGCAACAAACCCGACTGGGTGGCCGTCGACCCCGCAAGCGGTCCGGCCTCTTCGACGCCCCAGCGCGTGACCCTCACGGTGCTGGACAACTCCGGCTACAACCGCGTGGGCGACGTCCTGTTCTCCATCGGCCTGGCCAAGGCCAAGGTGGCCGTCGCGCAGGCCGGCGCCAAGGGCGAGAAGTCCAAGGGCACCGGCACGCTCGAAGATCCGTACACGGCCGAGGGCGCCCGGGAAGCCGCGGCTGCGCTCGGCGCGGATGTCGAGTCCCCGAACGACGTCTATATCAAGGGCAAGATCTCCCGGATCGCCGACAAGGGCACCTTCACGGAAGGCGGCACGTATGGCAACGCCTCCTTCTATATCAGTGACGACGGCGCCACGGGCGACGGCGAGTTCTATTGCTACCGCATCCTGTATCTGGGCAACAAGAAATTCACTTCCGGCACGGACATCAAGGTCGGCGACGAGGTGATCGTCTGCGGCAAGATCGTCAACTTCCGGGGCAATACCCCTGAGACCGTCGCCAGCAAGGCCTTCCTCTATTCGCTCAACGGCGTGACCGAGGGTGGCGGCGGTGGCAACACCGGCACCCCGAAGGGCACCGGCACCCAGGCGGATCCGTACAATGCCGCCGGCGCGACGGCTGCCGCGTCTGCCCTTGCATCGGGCGCAAAGACGGAGACGGATGTTTATGTCAAAGGAAAGATTTCCCGCATCGCTACTGACAGGAACGGCGTCGAGCAGGTGTTTACTGCCGCGTATGGCAATGCTTCTTTCTATATCTCCGAGGACGGTAGCCAGAATGGCGAGTTCTATTGTTTCCGGGTCCTGTATCTCGGCAACAAGGAATGGAAAGAGGGCGACACGCAGATCAAAGTCGGCGATGAAGTCATTATTTGTGGTAAGCTGACCAATTATCAAGGTGCGCCGGAGACTTCTGCGAAAGAAGCTTATATCTATTCGCTCAACGGCACCACCGAAGGCGGTGGCGGCGGTGGCGGTAATACCGGCACCCCGAAGGGCACCGGCACCCAGGCGGATCCGTACAACGCCGCCGCGGCGAATGCTGCTGTGGCCAACCTGACGTGGACGAGCAATACGGAGTACCAGACGACAGAGGACGTCTATGTGAGGGGTAAGATCAGCAGGATTGCAAGCAAAGGTACTTTCGCGGAATCCGGCACCAACGGCAATGCCAGCTTCTATATCAGCGATGACGGCGCCACGGGCGGTGCGGAGTTCTACTGCTTCCGTATCCTGTATCTGGGCAATGCGAAGTACACCTCCGGCACGGACATCAAAGTCGGTGATGAGGTGATCGTGTATGGTAAGTTGATGAATTACCGGGGCAATACCCCTGAAACCGTTGCCGGCAAGGCTTACCTCTATTCGCTCAACGGCACCACCGAAGGCGGTGGCGGCGGTGGGCAGCAGACTGAAGTGAAGACTGTTACCGTCGCCGAGTTTATTGCTGCCGAGCCGTCAAATACCCAGAAGTATCAGCTGACCGGAAAGGTTACGGGTTCGGAGTCGATAAACGAAACGTACGGTAACTTTTATCTGGAAGATGCTACCGGAACCGTATATGTGTATGGCCTTACCAAAACGGAACTTGGCTATGGCGCCACGAATGATAAGAGTTTTGCAAGTATTGGCATCAAGGCCGGAGATACGGTTACACTGATCGGATATCGTGATACTTATAAGAAAGAGGGGCAGGACGACAGAATTGAGGTTGTGAATGCCTACTATGTCAGTCACACCTCTGGCGCCAATCAGTAAATAGCGGATCTATGAAGCGTTCCCTGCTTATATGGCTGCTGGTGGTGGCGGCGCTGGTGAACTCCTGTACGCTGGGGTTCCAGTCGTCGCACGTCACCTCGGAGATGCACCTCTCGGTCGCGGCGACGACGTTGCCCGCGGAAGGGGGGAGCGTGTTCGTCAGCGTGCAGGCCGACGGCGTGTGGACGCTGGAGATCACGGAGGGAGCGGAATGGGCGTCCGTCTCGCCGGCCACCGGCACGGGCGACCGCAACAACGTCGTGCTGTCCTTCGCGGCCAACCCGACCAACCGTACGCGCGCGCTCGTGCTCGCGTTGTCCGGCGGCACCGGCTCCGCGCCGCTGACCTTGTCGCTGACGCAGGCGGCCGGCGGCAGCGTGCCCGGCGGGCAAGCCGGCCAGGGCGCGGCGTTCGCCGCCCCGCACTGGCTCGAGCTGCCGGAGACCTCCGCCACCGACGGGCTGGACTTCTTCTCCCGCTCTTGCACGATCAACGGGAAGGCGCTCCGCAACTACGCCTTCTACTGGGACTACACCCACCGCGTGTCGCACTGGGTGGCCTATCCGCTCTGCAGCGTCTACCTCGGCAATTCCGGCCGCAGCGAGGCCTGGGGCTATGACCCGCTCCTGCCCGCCGCGAAGCAGCAGAACCTCTCCTCCGGCTACAAGCGGGGCGACAACGGCTGGTACGACCGCGGACACCAGCTCCCGTCGGCCGACCGCACCGCCGACGACGCGCTCAACGCGACGACCTTCTACAGCACCAACATCACCCCGCAGAAGAACGACCTGAATGCAGGCGTGTGGGCGACGCTGGAAGGGAAGGTCCGGGGCTGGGCCAAGAGCTCCGACACCCTCTACGTGGTGACCGGTTGCGTGATGGACGGCGCGACGCACTATGTGTATGACCGCAGCGACGTCAAGATCATGGCGCCGACGGCCTATTTCAAGGCGGTGCTCCGCTACAGCAGGAACAGCACCCTCGGACGCGGCGGCTATATGGCGGCGGCGTTCTGGTATGACCACGCGTCCTATCCCGCGACCTTCTCCAGCAGCTCGTCGCTGTCGGTGAAGGACCTGGAGGACCGGCTCGGTTATCAACTCTTCGTCAATCTTCCTGACGCGGTGGGACCTGTCACCGCGGAAGCGATCAAATCGGAAAACCCCGCCGCCGTCAACTGGTGGTGGCAATAATGTGAAGCTATGAGAAAGACAGTCTTATACGGCATCCTGGCCGCCTGCGTCCTGTGGGCGGCGCTGGCCGCGCCCGCACAGGCGCAGCGCGGCGGCCGCAGCTACGTGGTCGGCTTCTACAACCTCGAGAACCTCTTCGACACCTATCACGACGAGGGCAAGAACGATTATGAGTATCTGCCTGACGGCGAAAACCAGTGGACGGATACCAAATACACCAAGAAGCTCCACAACATGGCCTCGGTCATCCGGGCGATGAAGGAGGACAACAAGGTCTGGCACGCCGTGCTCGGCGTCAGCGAGATCGAGAACCGCCACGTCCTCGAGGACCTGGTGGTCCAGCCCGAGATCGCCGAAGCCGATTTCCAGATCATCCATTTCGACGGTCCCGACCGGCGTGGCGTGGATGTGGCGCTGCTCTACCGCCCCAGCGCGTTCAAGGTGCTGGAGAGCCGCTCGATCCCGTTCACCTTCGCGGGCAGCAGCATCCAGTTCGATATGAACGCGGAGGAGCAGGCGGATTTCCGCACGCGCGACATCCTGATGGTGCGCGGCCTGCTGGGCGGCGAGATGTTCGCCTTCTTCGTGGCGCACCTCCCGTCGCGTATCGGCGGCAAGGGCGGCGACCTGCGTTCCCGCGGCGCGGAGATCATGTACCAGGAGTCGATGGCCCTGATGGAGAAGTATCCTGAAATCAAGATCGTCGCGATGGGCGATATGAACGACAACCCGTCCGACGACAGTATGGTCAAATATATGCGCGGCAAGGAGCGCATCGCCGACGTGCGCGACGACGATTTCTTCTCGCCGTTCCTGTCGATGCTCAAGGCCGGTTACGGCTCGCTCGCCTACCAGGGCGAGTGGAACATCTACGACATCATCGTGGTCAACTCCAACCTGGTCCGGCCCCGCAAGGGCACGCTCGGGATCATCCCGATCGTCAAGGGCAAGTTCTATGGCCGCATCTTCCACAAGCCGTTCATGACGCACCAGGAAGGCCCGTACAAGGGGACGCCGCTGCGTACCTCGTCCGGCGGCGCCTTCATCAACGGCTACAGCGACCATTATCCTACGTATATCGTCGTCAGCACTAAAAAAGCAACGAAATGAGTCACAAGAGATTGATAGCGGCGCTTGTCGCCCTGCTGCTCCCGCTCGCCCTGCCGGCACAGCCGACGGGCGGCGTGACCGGTACGGTCGTCAGCCGCGCCGACCGGACGCCCGTTGAAGGCGCCTCGGCCATCCTTTACCAGGGTGCCCGGGAAGTGGCCGTGGCCACGTCCGACGCCGACGGACGCATCCGCGTCAATGGATTGGAGGACGGTTCGTACGACCTGCTGGTCCGCGCGCCCGAGTTTATGGAGACGCGCGTCAGCGTGACGGTCACTGACGGCTATGTCCGCAACCTGTTCAACATCTACCTGAGCCAGGCGCGGCCCGAGTTCTACACGGACGAGCTGATCGAGCAGCTCGATATGGGCGACTCCGGCTACGACGACAACCCGACGGTGCTGTTCGACCAGAACGACGTGTTCAACAGCCTGGCGGGCTACAATTTCAGCGCGGTGCGCTTCAACGCCCGCGGCTATACTTCCGAATCCCAGCGGGTCTACCTCGCCGGCGTCCTGATGAACGACGCCGTTACGGGCAGCACCCCGTTTTCGCTGTGGAGCGGCCTGAACGAGGCCACGCGCACCAAGGAGTCCGTGACCGGCGCCGAGGTGTCCGGCTACGGCCTCGGCGGCATCAACGGCGTGACCAATATCTACGCGGACGCGCCCAACGTGCGCACGGGCCTGCGCGGGAGCGTGATGACCAACAGCACCAGCTACCGCCTGCGCCTGATGCTGACCTACGGCTCCGGCGTGCTGGACAACGGCTGGTCCTACGCCCTGTCGGCTTCCGCCCGCCTGGGCGGCAACGACTGGGTGACGGGACAGTACTACCGCTCGTTCGCGTACTTCGCCTCCGTGGCGAAGGAATGGGACAAGGGCCGCATCGCCCTGACCGCCTTCGGCACCCCGGGCAGCCGCGGCGCGCAGAACGCCTCCACGCAGGAGGTCTACGACCTCGTCGGGGACAATATGTACAACTCCAACTGGGGCTACCAGGACGGCAAGCTGCGCAACGCGCGCGTCCGCAACACGCACGAGCCGATCACCTTCCTGAAATACGACTTCTTCCCGTCCGACGCCTTCAAGGGCTCGATGACGGTCCTCTACCGCTTCGGCACCAACGGCTACACGGCCATCGACTGGTACGACGCCCAGGACGCCCGTCCGGACTACTACCGCAACCTGCCGAGCTACTTCTATCAGGAGAATCCCGACTACGGCCGCAACAGCCTCTACAAGTACGCCGCGGCGCGCGAGGCCTGGATGCACCCGGAGCAGTTCCCGAGCATCACCCATCTCAACTGGGACCGTCTCTACGACGTCAACCGCAACAACATCGAGTCCGGCGGCCTGGCCCGCTCCAAGTACATCCAGGAGGAGCGTTTCGTGGACCAGCGCGACCTCAATTTCGCGTTCAACTTCAAGTGGCGCGTGGACGACCAGATCACCTTCACGGGTGGCCTGGACGCCCGGATGAACCGGACCGAGTACTATAAGAAGGTCGCCGACCTGCTCGGCGGCGACTACTACGTGGACATCGATTCCTTCGCGGAGCGCGAATACGCCTCCGTCGAGGCGAAGACGCAGAACGACCTCGACTACTGGCTCGCCCAGGGCTCCGCGCGCGCCCTGCGGGTCGGCGACAAGTTCGGCTACGACTACTACGCGCAGGTGCGCAAGGCGGGCGCGTGGGTCAACGGCCTGTTCACGCTGGGCATCTTCAGCGCCAACGTGGGCGGCTCCGTCGGCTACACGACCTTCTGGCGCGAGGGCCTCGTGCGCAAGGGCCTTTTCCCGGGCCTCCGCCCGGACGGCTCCGACTACATCATCGGCGGGGTCAACCTCAGCCGCGACGCCAACGGCGAGCTGCTGCCGGCCTCCTACGGCCGCTCCGCGATGCAGCGCTTCCTGACCTGGTCGGGCAAGTTCTCGATGGGCTGGGTGATCGGCGGCAAGATGCGCATCTACGCCAACGCCACCGCGCTGCAGGAAGCCCCGAACTTCTCGATGGCCTATCTCTCGCCGCGTACGCGCGACTCCGTGGTCGACGACCTCAAGCCCGTGCGGACCTACGCGGTCGACCTGAACTGGCAGTATTCCGGCGGCGGCTTCAACGCCCGCGTGACCGGTTATTATACCAAAGTGTTCGACCAGACGGACGTGATGAGCGCCTTCGACGACCTGCAGAACGCGTTCTCCAACTTCGCGCTGAGCGGCATCGACGAGCAGCACTACGGCATCGAGCTGGGCTTCAAGGTCCCCACGCCGATCCAGAACGTCTCGCTGCAGGGCGTGCTGAGCGCCGGCCGCTATGAGTACACCTCCAACCCCACGATGGTCCAGACGGTGGACAACAACGCCGCGCCGGTGGAGTATGAGGGCCGCACCCGCGTCCTGATGCCGTACTGGAAGAGCCATCCC
>Ga0265301_10007328_pt1 | contig 10361 bp, 22 predicted proteins | sample AusTroGonzalo_MG_2_FD_193488 | JGI IMG/M metagenome (GOLD analysis project Ga0265301, IMG submission 193488) | Bovine rumen microbial communities from tropical cattle in Woodstock, Queensland, Australia - Gonzalo_04 | ecosystem: Host-associated > Mammals > Digestive system > Stomach > Rumen ...
TCCTTTTTGGCGCTTTTCAGTTCCTGGATGATCTTCGGAATGTCTTTTTGCGGCATTTCGGATTCTCCTGTCTGTTCAAAGATGTGTTGGTTCCTGTCCATAACAAATTACCTCCTGGAATGACGGTAGTATTTGTGTAGCGCGGTGAAGCGGGGTACAATCAGACCATCCCAGGCGGGTGGGGGAGCGGATCAGAGCTTGGCGGCGCGACCGCTCCCTCTCTTATTAAATTTACGGGGGGCTGCATGTGACAAGACTGGGGATACTGACGGACGCCACAGCGGCGATGCTGGGTGAATACGACAATTACGGGAACGGGAAAAGCCTGGAGTACACTTACGGATACTTCGACGCCGTGGGCGTGGTGCGGGAAATGATAAGAAATGATAATGTCCGATTCGACTATACCAAATCCGGAGGCGGGGCGCAAGACAAATCCGCAGAAAACAGGCGAAAGCTGGAGGCAGGGATCATCCGGCAGCTGCACAAGGCAGAGGAGCGGGTGCTGGAAATGGTGTACTACATACTGGTCGGGTGACCTCTCCGCCGCTGCGCGGTCCCCCTCCCCTGAAGGGGAGGCACAAAAGGAAAGGCCCGGAGCCAATCAAGGCTCCGGGTATTTTTTCGTTTTCATTTTTTTCGGAGTTTTTGAAGTGCGTCCAATTCCCGCTTGTTCCTGGCATGACTGGCAGAGAGACGTTTCATGGCCGCCTTTGCTTCGGTCATATCAACAGAAAGCAGCAAGCCGAGCTCCAAGGCCAAAAGATACATGTGCTTGCAGGGCTGCTTGTTATTCTCAAAATCCTTGCAAGTGCAGCTGTCAAGGGTCACGGTGTAAGGCTCGGCGGCGCTTCCTTGGACGAGAGTGGAGATCAGCACGGGAGGAATTATCTCGGCGTCATCCCGAAGCGCCTGCATCAGCCTCCCGTTGTTTTCATATAAGGGTTTAGTATTGAAATCAAAGGAAACGAATGATCCACGGAAAAAGCCGCGCTGCAGCACGGAATCAACGGAGGCACGATATTTTTCCATCACCCGCCGGTCGATTTCTTTATCGGGATATTGCGTTTTATAATCATCCACCTGGGAGGAAAGAACAGCAATCTTTTTCTGTAGCTCCCGGATATCCTTGTCCTTTGCTTCTGCGAGGAAGAAATCAGAGGAAGGCTTCTCATACCGGATCGGCGTAATGCCGTATTCATGGAGTACCGTTGAAATGCGAAGATAACGCCCAAACCAGGCCAAATCAGGAAGGATGGGGTTACATTTGGAGCAGGGGGACAGCTGGGAATTATACACCGTCCAAGCGTTTACCGGAAAAAGACCGTAGGGGCTCGCCTTGCATCTTGCAACATGATAGGAATGACCCGTAAAGGATTCATAAAAAGTATATTTATCGCCCCACTGTTTTGCGCCGACTTCTTTGGGGAGGTTATCCGGGCCGATCACCGTATCGCCGGGCATCCCGGCCAGTTCTTCGGGGCTGCGTTCTACCAGTCGCTCCACGATCCTTTGGGCCTGCTGCCGGACGGAGGCTTCCTTTTCCGCCTTCTGCCGGGCCAGCTTCTGATCGCGCAGGCGGGAAATGAGGGAGAGGATCGCGACAGCTAGGACAAACAGGACGATCAAGCACCAGAAAACAGCAGATGCAGACATGAAATCACCAGCACAGAAAGAAAATTTGAGAGTGCTAACAAAAATTCTACTATTTTCTTATAAGAAAAGCAAGGCCCGGAGCCATTACGGCTCCGGGTCTTTTTTTGTTTCCGGGTCTTTTTCGGTTTCCGCCAGGAGCTCCTCGCAGAACTGGCGGAGGCGGCGCAGCTCCGGGCCATCGGGGTCCAGGCGAAGGAGCAGCTTCACCAAGGCGGCCTGGAAGGTATCGGAAGCATCGATCAGGCGGGTCTTAATCAGCTCGCCAAGCTCCTGAGCGTCGGTACGGGGGCGCTTCATCTCGCCGGCGCCGGTGCGCAGCCAGGTCTCGGACACGCCGTATTCCCGGCAGATGCTCTTGATGATGGCGTCGGAGGGGACGCGGGTGCCAAGTTCGTAGCAGGAAATGGTGCTAGTAGCAATGCCCAGCTTTTCAGCGAATTCCGTCTGATTCAGGCCCAAAGATTTGCGAAGTTCTTTGATTCGGTTCTGCATGTCGGCCTCCTTTCGCGGACACTATAACACGTCTGCGGGAAAAATGCAAGAAAATATTTTACTCAGCAAAATTTATGCTTGACAAAGATTTTACTGAGCGTTATTATGATGTTGCCAGGTAAAATTCCAAGCGGAAAAGGAGGAGGGACGAAGCGTCCTAAAGGGACGGGAAGGGGGACGCTCCCGCCGGGGGAGCGAAAAAACACAACCGCCCCCGCGGCTTCGGGGACGGATGTGCCGCCAGCATTTTTACCATAAGCGCCGCTGAACCGCACAGGCGCACGCGGACGGCATAAGCCGCTGCCGCTTCTGTGAGCGGCGGGCGCTGCTTGGCCGGGCTGGCGGAAACCGGCTTGCTGAGGGGAAATCGCCCTGTGCCAGTATGGCGCAAAGGGCGAGTTAAAAGAGCGCTGAAGCCATGGCTTCATAGGGCACCCCCTCCTTCCCGCCCCTTTAGGGCACTTCGACAGTAACAGAAACGGAAAAGAAAGGCATGAGTGAAAAGGAGGACGCAATGAGCGAGGAGAAAAAGAGCTGCAAGGAGCAGGCGAACGAGGTGCTGCTGCGGGCGCTGAAAAACCATGCTTTTGCCTGCGAGCATGAACGCCTGAACAAAAAGGACGCGGAGATCATGGCGATCCTGGCGGGGGCGATCACGGACCCGGCGATGGACTTTGCCGGGCTGATGGCGGCTCTGACGGCGAAGGGACGCCGGGAGCCGGAGGAACCGGACCGGGAAGCCATCCGGGCGCAGGCGGAGGAATACGAGAAGCAGGAGCGGGAACGCCGGAGGGTATGGGCGGAGGAGCTTCGCCAGGCGGAGGAACGCTTCCGGGCGCAGGAGGAGGCCAAGACCCCGGAGGAGCGGGAAGCAGAGGAAAAGCTCTGGCGGGAACGGTTCAGGGAGACGGAGGAAACGGATTGCCACGGGGCTGCGCCCCTCGCAATGACGAAGGACGGAAAGGAGAACGCATGAGCAAAGAAATGGCGGAACTGGTAGACAAGATAGCTGAGTTATCACCGGAGAAGAGACGGGAGTTCCTGATCTTCGGGCACGGGTTCGTCGCCGGAGTGGAGCTGGCGGCGGCGGAGAAGTCAGAGACGGGGGACGACCTCTCCACCGCTTCGCGGTCCCCCTCCCCTGAAGGGGAGGCAGAGGACGGAGGAGCGGCATGAGCAACTTCATCCTGGTGACGCAGCTGGTCCGGCAGGGGTACGCCGCGGCGAAGAAGCCCTGCCGGGTGAACGCGGAGAAGATCCTGGCCATGGAGCCGTTGGAGGACAAGCCGGAGGGGACGAAGATCTTCCTGGAAGGGATGGTCCTCCGGGTAGAGGAGGACATCAACTCGATCCTGTTCCGGATCACGCAGGGGGAGAAGCAATGAAGGCAGACATCCTGAGCAAGAAGCTGAGCCTGGTGCAGGAGGCGCTGAAGGCGGCGCCGGGGGAATGGGAAATCCTCAACGTGATCGCGCTGCGGACGGGGGACGACCGGCCGACGCAGCTGCGGATCATCGCCAACGGACCCCGGAGCGAGGCCGCCCTGAAGGAGCGGCTGGGGCCGGAATGGACCTGGAAGACGGAGAAACACCCGGAGGAACACGGGACGCTGACCAAATGGACGGCGGCCCACGGCAACGGGACGGAGCTGGCCGGGGACTTCTGGACGGAATGACGAAAGGAGAGCGCCATGCCGTACATCAAACCGAAGGAGACGCCGTTTGCAAAGATGGGACGCCTGCTGCGGGGATACGGCCTGAGCGGGCAGAAGCTGGCGGAGGTGCTGGAATGCAGCGCCCCCACGGCGCGGGCCAGGTTGGCGGAGCCGGAGACGCTGACGCTGCGGGACCTGGACCGGATCAGCCGCCGGGCGCACATCCCCATGGAGGAGATCAGGGAGGCGATTTCAAGGTGAAATATCAGGCTATGAGAGGGCGCACCTGCTGGCTCTGTGGGAGGAACGGGAACGGGGATCCGCTGGACAAGCATCACATTTTCGGCGGGGCCAACCGGAAACTGAGCGAAGAATACGGGCTGTGGGTGCCCCTGTGCCATTACCGCTGCCATCAGTTCGGGCCGGAGGCCGTTCACCGGAACGCGGAGAACATGCAGAAGCTCCACGAATACGGGCAGCAGGTGGCCATGGAACAGAACGGGTGGAGCATCGAGGAATTCCGGGCGGTGTTCGGAAGAAATTATCTGACCGGGGAAGAAGCGCCCTTTTCAACGCAAAACGATGGGTTTTGCGTTGAGGAGGAGGAGCCGGGCGAATCCTTCGAGTACAGCCGTATCGCGGCGGTACTCGGCATTCGGCCGGGCGACGACGAAGAGGAGGACGAGATCGCATGAAGCGGAGAATCGCGGAGGCGGCGGGATGGATCTGCCTGCTGGCGGTGTGGATCGTGGCGGCCGCCATGGACTGCGGGGCCGTGGGGCCTTGGCTCGGCGGGGCCATCGCCCTGGCGCTGGAGCTGAGCGGGGCCTTCTGGCTCATGAAGGGCGGGGTGATCCGGGTTGAGTGACTATATCAGCCGGGAAGCGGCGATATCGGCCTTGCGCCTCGTAGAGGTTCGAGATTCGTTGGTCAAATTTCCCGCGGCAATGATGCGAGAATTGGAAGCCATCCCCGCCGCCGATGTAATAAAGAGACCGGAGGGAATCAGCCTTGAGAGAATGGAGCAAATCATCCGGGCAGAGCTGGAAGGCAGAGTGTTTATAAAAGTGGCTCCGGTGGAAGATACCTGCGGGACATGCCGATGGTTCAAGAGGGATGAAGGCACGGCATCAGGAACGTGCCTCCGAAGAACCAAGAGGCGAAAGGGAGGCTATGATACCGGGGAGACGCTCTACGTCGCACAAAGCAGGAAAGCGTGTAGAGGAGACTACGAGAGGAGGCAGGACAATGCCTGAGATGGTAGCGAAGGCGGCGGTGCTGCGGATCATCTTCGACAGCGTGGGGCAACCGGCGACGGAGATCTACCAGAAGGTGCGGGAGCTGCCGGAGGCGGACGCGGAGACCGTGGTGCGGTGCCGGAACTGCGCGAATTGGCAAACGGACTGGGAGCCGGCATCAGCGCCTAACCGACGCTTCTGCGGGATGGTGGACCTCCTGACCGCGCCGGACTTTTACTGCGGATACGCGGAAAGGAAGACGGAAACCTGATGGTTAAAGTGACCTGCCAGATCGAAGATTATTCGAATCCATCTATGCCCTGCATCAAGGTCCACAACAGCTGGAACACAAAGCGGCAGGTGGAGATCGAAGTGGACGGGAAACGCTACACGGTGGACGGAGAAGAACTGATAACCGCAGTCAAAAACTGCATGAACACAGGCTCGTTGGCCTGATAAGGAGGAAAATTCATGGCTGAATACATTGATCGTTTGGACGCGAGTACCATTCCGGTACTGCCCGTGGAGCAGAGAGTGCCGTTTAAGACGGTAGACGAAGCCTTTGAGGAAGGCTGGAGGCAGGCCCTTGAAATGGTAGCAATGATGGAGCCCGCCGATGTTGTCGAAAGACCCAAGTGGGTTGCCGAGAAGGAACAGCGTCCGTTCGCCGAGTACGGTGAAAGCGATTCCGTTCTTTGCGGAATTGGAAACGAGGAAACGAATTTCATGGGTTGCCATCGGGTTCTCTACTTCAACGGCGGCGTGTGGTGCTGGCCTACCGGTGAGACCTACGAGGGACCGCGTATCACCCATTGGATGACGATTCCTTGGTGGATGAAGGTGGTTTATTGATGAGCACTCTTCTTTCATCAAAGAAAGTTTATATTTCACTGGAAGACGCGGTTCGTGCTATCAGAGAGGTTCCGGACGGGAATTGGGGCAACGCCAGGTACGTCAGCGCGGTCACTGCGGTTCGTGCCGCCGATGTGGTGGAGCGGCACAGGTGGATCTCCGTGAAGGAGCGGATGCCGGAAGACGGGAAGAATGTGCTGGCTTATGAAGGCGGCGGGTTCTATTTCCTCGACTGGTGTTGTGATGGAGATTGGGTAGTCGCAAGCGAGAGTACTGCGGTAGTGACCCATTGGATGCCGCTGCCGGAGCCGCCGGAGGGGCAGAAATGAAAAGGGAAAAGATGAACCTGGTTCCGGCGATCCGGCAGATTGAGGAACAGATCAGCGAGATCGAGTGGGAATACAAAGCGAAGGCGAAGCCCTACCACGACAGTCTCCAGGCGCTGCGCAAGCTCAACACGGCCTGCGAAAAATGCGAAGGGAAGGGCAAGGTGCTGCGGAGCAGGGCCTGCGCGGAAGACGACCGGCCTGACCCGAACGATCCGCGGGACTACATAAAATGCGACGCCTGCGGCGGGACGGGGATCGCGGACTATGCCAGGGAGGGGAAATGACGATGGCTGAGTATATCGAACGGAAAGCTGTCAGGGATGCCCTCTACGATGCAGACGCCATTACCATGCGCGGCGTAGAGATACTGAATCAGTATCCAGCTGCGGACGTGGTGGAGATCCCGAAGGAGATCGCCAAAGAGCATCTGGCAGAAATCCTACAAGCGGAAATCGAAGGGCGGCTGAAGATGAGCAAACCACCTTTGATGGAAACCTGCGGGAGCTGCAAGCACTTTCATCCGTATCCTGGACTGGCAACGGGGCCATGCGATTGCCGCGTGAAGCTCGATCGACGGAAGCAGCCGACGAGCCAAGTGCTGTATGTCTCACAGAGCAGAGTTCGGTGCAGGGACGATTATGAGCCAAGGGAGGGCGCGACTTGATGCCTGAGATCGTGATCAGACTGCTGGCGACGCTGGCGATCGTGTGCAACATGAGCCTGGCGCAGGTCCTGCCGGAACCGATGCCCAACGAGGGGGCGGATCAGCTGCTGGAGAATATGTATGTCAGTGCGATGCAGACCATGAGAATTCTGGACGAGGCAGACAAGGAGAAGGAAGCATGAGCGGGCCGACGATATACGAGCGGCAGATCCTGACGAACCAGACGGTCATTATGGGCGCGCTGGCGGAGCTGATGCCCAGCGAGGGGGCGGATCAGCTGCTGGAGAATATGTATGTCAGTGCGATGCAGACCATAAGAATTCTGGACGAGGCAGACAAGGAGAAGGAAGCATGAGCGTACTGATAAAGGGAATGAATATGCCGCAGAGCTGCTATAGGTGCTGTTTCTCAGACGGGTTGGAGTGCCTTCCCAAGGGCCGAAAAGTGGACAGAATGACATGGATTCGGCGGAGGCCTGAATGGTGTCCCATGGAGCCAATCCCACCCCATGGTGATCTGATCGACCGCAACGTGGCCTACGATAAGATTGCGGAGCAGGAAGGTGGGAACTACGTGGACATGGATTTGGTGGGTATGGGGCTGAACGAAACACCTGTCATCATCCCGGCAGAGGAGGAAGCATGAACCGGATCATCCGCATCATGGCGGCGCTGGCGCTGGTGTGCGGGTTCTCCATGGAGCCGCTGCGTCCTTATTTGCCGGAATCCGGCGCAGCCCCGCAAGCGGAACTGCTTGAACATTCCGGCAAAACGTCCTTCTCAAATCGAAACGATATGTTTCGATTTGAAGAGGAGGAGCCTGGGGAATCATCGAGCATTGGCGCAAACGCGGCGATGCGAAGCATTCCCCAGGGCGACGACGAGATGCCGGCGGCCATGATGGCGGGGGCGGTGCTGGAACCGGACGCGGAGCTGGTGGAGAAGCTGGCCTGCGCGATCTACAGCGAGGCGGGCGGGGACGAATGCAGCGACGAGTGCCGGATCAACGTGGGGGACGTGATCCTCAACAGGGTGAAGGACCCGCGCTTCCCCAACACCATCGAGGGCGTGCTGACGGCGCCGCGGCAATACGGGACCTTTTCACAGACCGGGGTGGTCTGGCCAGCGAGGGCCAGCGTGGACGGGCGCAGCTATCATGTGATCGGCCTGGGGGAGCTGGGGAAAAGCCCGGTAAAATACTGCCCGGCGTCCATCTGGGCGGCCAAGGAACATGAGATCGGGAAGTTTTTGCACGTCGCCCACGTCTACCCGCGCCAGGTGGAAATGCTGATGAAGGCCGGGATGGCGGATGTGGTCTTTGACCTGGCGATCCGGGGGGTGAAGCACTGCGCGGTGCTGGACTGGCGGGCGGAAGAGCTGAAAAGGGCGTGGAAGGTCCCGCCGGAGATCGTGCGGGAGTTCCTGCGGACGCAGGGGCCGAAGGAGCGGGATATCCGAAAGCTGGAAACCTGGAAAACCCTCAACCGGAAAAAGAAGGTCAGCTTTCGGGAAGTCATGGAGGCCTGGCCGCTGCTGAGCAATTCGATTGACATGAAATTTGTAAAGAAGTGGGGAGAGGACCCCCTGCGGCTGCACCGATATTTGGAACGTCAAAACGCACGCTTTTACGTTTGGCGGGACTATGTGGAGGCCGGGCAGAAGATCGGCCTGAACATTTATCGGGACGACGTGCTGCTTCCCGGAAACCTGGCGGAGGCTCACGACGCCGCCGTCGCGGAGAGAAACCGGCGGGCGCAGGCTGAGCTCGCCAGGCAGAGAGAGGAACGAAAGCGGCAGGCAGCGGAGGAACGGAAAAGAGCCGAGGCAGCGGCCAAGGGGTATGACAAATACCGAGAGAAGCTGGAAAAACGCTATGGCTGGGAGGCCGGGAAATACCGGATCACGGTGCCGGAGAGCAAGGAAGCCATCGAGCGGGAGGGCCGGGAGCTGAAGCACTGCGTAGGCGGCTACGCGGACCGGCACATCCAGGGAAAGACGGTGATCCTGTTCATGCGGAAGATCAGCCACCCGGACACGCCCTGGATCACCATCGAAATGAACGGGGCGGAGCTAGTGCAGATCCACGGGTACCGAAACGAGGGGGCTTACAGCGCAAAGCGGATCGCCCCGGACCCCAGGGAGGTTTACCGGGAATGGCTGGACCCGTGGCTGGATTGGGTAAAGGCCGGAAGCAGACGGAAGAAGGACGGCACGCCCATCGTGCCGAAGAATAAGAAGGAGGCAGTTGCGTGAACGAGGAAATCATGGCGGCGGGAGCGGCAAAGCCCGCACGGACGCTGGACATGGTGACGGCGGAGATCAAGTTCCTGGACGCCCAGGCGGGGCGGCTGGTGATGGGCCACGCCCTGGAGATCGGGCGGCGGCTGCGGGAGGCGAAGGCCCTTGTCCCCTACGGAGAATGGGGGGAATACCTGGAAAAGCAGCTGGGGTACACGCAGACCACGGCCAACAAGCTGATGAAGGTTTTCGACGAATACGGCGCGTCGCAAATGGGACTTTTCGGGCCAGAGGTAGAATCGGAAACGTTTACGAATCTTACATATTCCAAGGCGCTGGCGCTGCTTTCCGTACCCCGGGAGGAGCGGGAACAGTTCGCCCGGGAGGTGGACGCGGAGCATCTTTCCACAAGGGAACTGCAGGCGGCCATCCGGGAGCGGGACGAAGCGCGGAAGGCTTTGGAGGACACGAAAGAGGAGCTTCACGAGACCGCGGAAATGCTGGACAAGACGCTGGAGGAGCGGAACGCCAGGGGCGTGATCATCCGGGAGCATGAAGAATCCCTGGCGGCCATGGAGAAGGAGCTGGCGGAGCTGAAGGCCCGCCCCGTGGAGGTGGCCGTGCAGGAGCCGGACCCGGAGGAAATCGAAAAACGGGCGCAGGAGATCGCCGCCGGGGAGGCGGAGAAATTCGCGGCCCATGAGAAACAGCTGAAAGCGGACGCCGCAGCGGAAAAGACAGCCCTGGAGGAAAAGCTGAAAAAGGCCAAAGAACAGGCCAAGGCCGAGCGGGAGAAGCTGGAGGCGCAGCTGAAGGAGGCCGAGGCGAAGATCAGCGCCGCCGGGGAGGCGGACAAGGCCGAGGCGGAAAAGCTCCGGGCGGAAACGGAGCAGCTTCGGAAGCAGCTGGCCATGAGCAATCAGGCGACGGTGGTTTTCAAGCTCCGGTTTATGGCCTGGCAGCAGGCCCACCAGCAGATGTCGGAGGCCTTCACCGCCCTGGACGAAGAGACCAAGGAAAAAATGCGGGCCGCCATCCGGGCGCAGGTTAAAAAGTGGGGGTGGACCGATGAATAGGAAGCAGTGGTGCGACGCCTGGCGGCTGCTGGGGTATATCGAGGGAGCGAATGATGCGGACGCAGACGACACCTCCCACGACATCATTCAGGAGGCCGTGACCGCCCTGGCGGAAATCCTACAAGAGATCGTGCCGGAGGAGAAGAAAAAGTGACCGTGAATA
>Ga0265301_10007336_pt1 | contig 10353 bp, 11 predicted proteins | sample AusTroGonzalo_MG_2_FD_193488 | JGI IMG/M metagenome (GOLD analysis project Ga0265301, IMG submission 193488) | Bovine rumen microbial communities from tropical cattle in Woodstock, Queensland, Australia - Gonzalo_04 | ecosystem: Host-associated > Mammals > Digestive system > Stomach > Rumen ...
ACGCGGTTTATCGCTCAAGGCGTGATGAAGGAGAAGAACCTGAAGGAAGCGGACTTTATTAATGAAGGTGGGCGACATACTACTGTGAAGATCTTCCTCAGTGGCGCCACGCAGCTCCTGACGAAGGAAGAAGCGAACGGGATTCTCTCAGAATTGATGCCCGAGCATTGGAAGGATGAGAACATCCAGCAGCTGGTGAATGACTTCTATGCGAAGTATAACGACCCTACGCAGAGGCTGTTTAAGTATCAGGAGGAAATCTTCACGCAGAGCCAGCGGATGGAAGAGGGAAGATGGAAGATGGAAGAAGGAAGAGGGAAGATGGAAGATGTGGAGGACGAAGAAGAACTATCCACTGTCAACTGTCAACTATCAACTCGCAAACTGCCTCAGGGGGTGAAGGACTCCATTGATGCCGTTGGGCCGCAGCTGGCGATGCCCGTGGTGACGGCTATCTGTCCCTGTATCGGTGCGCTGGCTACGGGAGTCAGACTGGACGTTCACGGACAGAAGCGCGGATTGAATCTCATCGCCTACATCGCGGGTGACTTCGCCAGCGGAAAGGGTCAGATTGACCCGGTTATCGACGCCTGGATGAGTGAGGTGGCGGCGCTGGACAAGATGTACCAGATGCAGGAAGACGAATGGAGGGCAAAGAAGCGCGCGGCGAAGAACAAGAAAGACCAACCTGAGGAGCCGAAACTTCCTGTCAGGTACCTCACCTTAAACAATACGGTGGCGAATCTGGCCGAACGTTTGGCCAACACGGAAGGCAAGCACGCCTTCTCGTTCACTCCGGAAGCGGATACGGTGGCGCAGAAATGGCGTTCCTCGCTCAGCGACTTCTCCATCATGCTTCGCCAGAGCTATGACGGTACCAAGTATGAAAGGGAAGCCCGTAGCGCAGACGCTGTCAACGTCCACATCGAACGTTTGCTGTGGAATGTGACGATGTGCGGTACGCCGGATGCTTTGTATCGTGTGGTGAGCAACTATACGGACGGTTTCCAAAGCCGACTGGCCATTGCCCGCACGCCCGACAACACCTTTGCGCCTTTGGAGGACAAACCCTTCGTGTTGAACGACAGGCAAGCCAGTCACATCCAGCAGATTGCCCACCTTTTGCCCTTGATGCAGGGCGAAGTGGAGCTGCCCAAGCTGGAGCAGAAAGGCCGGGAATGGGTGGAGAACATCCGTCTGGAGACGATGAAGAACGACGACCGCACGATGGCCCGACAAAGGATGCGCGTCTGCGTTACAGCTCAGCGAATGACCTGCTGCGTGATGCTCTGCAAGATCTGTGAGACGCTGATCCAGAAGCACGGCTTGAACGGAGCCGAGACCCGCTTGAAGCAGAACCCCAACCTATGGAAGGAGATGCTGGTGAGGGCGCAGACCCCGCAGATGCTGGAGATTTATGACGACATCGCTGATTCCCTGCTGGAGAACGCCTTGTATTTCTTCCGCGAGCGCATCGAGAATGCGTTCATGAGTCGCGACTATGTAGGAAGCTTTGGAGGAGATCGCAGGAAGCGTGGAAAGAATGATTCCATCTTTGCCCGACTTGACGCTCAGTTCACTTTTGAGCAAGCCATGCAGTTTTCGGTGGCCATCAAGGGTGCTGGTGTGACGCGCAATAGCGTTCAGCAGATGCTGAAGAATTGGAACAAGCAGGGATTGATTATGATTACAGACGATTCGAGGTACAGAAAAATCTGAAGGCAATAGTCATCTTAGTCATTTTAGTCATTAGTCAAAATAGTCAAAATGAATTGCCATGAAGATAAAGATAGAAAACAACAAGAGGTGTTTCGTCCAGCTGTGGCGCGAGCTGGAGCTTACGAGACAGCGATTGGAGAGCGAATACAGGCGGTTTTGTGTCCGCCGCGTGATGCGGACGTGGTATGGTCCCGAGGCCACTGACGATTTCATCTGGGAGGTCTGTTATCGTGGCGAGCTGCTGGGCTACGACCTGCTGACGCCGCCCACCGAGGACATCAGCCAGTGCCGCACGTTCCTGAAAGCCCTTGTCGCCGCCACCCTCGGCATCCGCTTCAACGATGTGAACGCCGAGGCGATGAATGATGCCTATAAGGAAGCGTTTGGGGCAGTTGATATTGATAGTTGATAGTTTCCCCCGTCAGGAATTTTCCTGGCGGGGTTCGTTTTTTTTTGTTTTTTTTCCCCCGCTATCGTGGTTCGTTCTTTGCCTTTTGGTAGCAGGCGCGGCACAGCGGCTCGTAGCTCTCGGTCTCGCCCAGCACCACCAGTTTGTCGCCGGCGATGGTGCGGTGGGAGAACTGGGCAGGACTGCCGCAGCGCACACAGATGGCGTGGACCTTGGTGACATCCTCGGCGATGGCCATCAGCTTAGGCATAGGGCCGAAGGGATTGCCCAGAAAGTCCATATCCAGACCCGCAACGATGACGCGAACCCCTTGGTTGGCGAGCTGCTCGCAGACAGAGGGTAACTCGTCGTCGAGAAACTGGGCCTCGTCGATGCCGATGACGTCAACATCGGTGGCATAGAAAAGAATCTCGCTGGCACTCTCCACCGGAATGGAATGCAAGGCCGTGGCATTGTGCGACACCACGTCCTCGTCGCTGTAGCGCGTATCGACGCCGGGCTTGAAAATCTCAACCTTCAGCTTGGCAATCTTGGCGCGCTTCAAACGGCGGATCAGCTCTTCCGTCTTACCTGAAAACATCGAGCCGCATATCACTTCAATCCAGCCTTGTGACCTGTTGTGAGAATCTTTTTCGAGAAACATGACGATGGTAGTTAGATTATTTGTAATTTAGCACCCAAAATTAGAGATAAAATCTATATGAACGACAAATTTGACAGCCAAAAAGAAGTTTTGCTTTCCATTAAACAGGAAATCAGTCTGTTATACCAACAAATCAACTATCTGATCAGAAACGAAAAACCCCTCGAGCTGCTGGACCTGGATGTGCTGATGAACCGCACGCACACCCTCTACGACCAGCTTTGTTCCATCAACTTGGGCGACGAAGCCCTCGACGAGGATCTGCCCTTCGATGCTGAAGCCCTCAGCGGCCTCTTCGGCGGCATAACTCAGGAGGAGCCAGAACCGGAGCCCGAACCAGAACCAGAACCCGAACCGGAGCCAGAGCCAGAACCTGAGCCAGAACCCGAGCCGGAACCAGAACCCGAGCCGGAGCCTGAGCCAGAGCCGGACCCCGAACCCGTAATCGAGGAGCCGGAGCCCAAACCCGAGGGAGATGAATATGGTATCTTCTTCCGCTTTGAGGATATTCCCGAGGAGAAGGACGGCAAGGTGGTTCACGTGATGGAGGCGGTGCCCGAGGAGGAGATTCCCGAGCGCGACCGCGTGCATGGCGAGGACTTGGTGGCGGACAACCCGCTGGTGATGCCGCGCCTCGACGATGAACGCCAGGCCGAGAAGGAGGAAATCGAGCGGGAGTCGGAGACGGTGATGCCCAGCCTGTTCAATGAGGAAGAGGCCGAGTTTGAGTTGTCGACGGGCGAGACGCTGGGCGAACGCATGATGGGCGAGGACCACTCGCTGGCGGCCAAGCTGCAGCAGAACCCCGTGCCCGACCTCAAGAAGTCGATCGGCATCAACGACAAGTTCCTGTTCGTCAACGAGCTGTTTGGCGGCAGCATGGAGAAATACAACAAGTCCATCGAGAACCTCAACGACCTGAAGACCCTCAACGGCGCGATGATCTACCTCAACGAGCTGAAGATCGAGCTGCAGTGGAACAGCAGCAACGAGGCTTACCTGAAGCTGAAAGACCTGGTCGCCCGCAAGTTTGAATAAGCAACGCCATGCCGAAACTGTATCTTGTGCCCACGCCGATAGGCAACCTCGAGGACATCACCCTCAGGGCCATCCGTATCCTGAAGGAAGTGGACGGCATTCTGGCTGAGGACACGCGTACCTCGGGTAACCTGCTGCGTCACCTCGACATCAGCAAGCCGATGACAGCCTTCCATATCCGCAACGAGCACCAGGTGGTGGAACGCATCGCCGAACGCATTGAGGCAGGGGAGACCCTCGCCTTGGTGACGGACGCCGGCACGCCAGCCATCTCCGACCCGGGCTTCCTGCTGGTGCGCGAGTGTGTGAAACGGGGCATCGAGGTGGAGTGCCTGCCTGGCGCAACGGCCTTCGTGCCGGCTTTGGTCAACTCGGGACTGCCGGCGGAGAAATTCATTTTTGAAGGTTTCCTGCCGCACAAGAAAGGGCGTCAGACCAAGCTGCAGGCGATAGCCGCCTATCCCTATACGACCATACTCTACGAGTCGCCTTTCCGTCTGTTGAAGACCTTGCAGCAGTTGGCTGAGGTGTGTGGCCCGGAGAGAAGAGTCTCGGTTTCGCGTGAGTTGACCAAAATCCATGAAGAAAACGCCCGAGGCACTCTGGCTGAGGTCATCGGGCATTTCTCTAAGAAGGAAATCAAGGGGGAAATCGTCATCGTGCTGGAAGGCTTGGACGGCGATGCCGTCCTCACCACCGAGGACGACGATCAGAATGCGTAGGCCACCCTGATGTAATAGTCTTTGATGACGTCCATTCTGGGTCCGACAGCGCCATAGTCGGCATCAGCCACGTCGAAGACCGAGATGCCCCAGCTGAGGTAGACGCGGTAGATCTTGAGGCCAATGGCGGCACCCGTGTACAATCCCATAGCCTTATAATGATGCACACCATCGGGGTCGGCGCAGCTCACCCGTCCCAAGGGGATGGCATAGCCGACGCGTCCTTCGATGAAGGGGCTGACGGGAGCGTGGGGGATGGTGAGCCTCAGGTTGGCATAGATGGGCAGTGCGTGGATGTAGGTTTCCTGCATATTGTGGAACAGGCTGCAATGCTGTCCGTAGCTCGACAGGAACTCGGCGCCGATGCCGATGCTGGTGAAGTGGCAGAACTGGTACTCGGCCATACCGCCGATGGCGAAGTGATAGGGGATTTCGTGTCTGAAGATGGCGCCGAAGTCACCATGGCCCAGTTCGCCATAGATGTTGAAATGAATGTCCTCGTAAGGATTGAAGAAGCGCGGCGCGTGCCGATCATAGGGTTGCTCCACCGCCCTTGGAGGGTTGTGGCGATAACGGGGATGTGGACGTTGTGCCTGGGCTGTGATGGACAGCGCGATGAGGAGGCAGAGGGCTAAGACAGTCTTTTTCATTGGTCAAAAAGTTTTGATACTGACCTCAGAGATACAAAAACCGTACCAATTAAGAATCACTTTTTCAATTGCCTTTGGTAGGCTTCCAGTCGGGCTTTCAGGCTGTTCTTCACGCCGTTGGAAGTGTAAGTGGCACCGGTGACGGCGTCGACTTCCTTGCCGAGGGCTTCGTCGACGGTGAGGCCATTCCAGGCTTCATACAAGCCTCCGTCCACAACACGGTGGGCGAATATGGGTGTCTCCTGGTTCTCGAGCAGGACGACACTCTTGATGCGGCCTTCGGCGTTGAGGGCTATTAATAAAGGAGTGGGGCCGTTGAAGCCCTCCACCGCGTCGGAATAGGGCGAGGAATAAAGCACGGTACCCAGCTTGACGCCTTTGGCGTCCTTCACTTCATAGAAGGCGGTGTCGATGGCTTTGGTCTTGGCGGCATCGGCAAAGTAGGGTTTGACGTTCTCGACGGGGAGTTCGGGTAGCTTGGGACCGCAGTTGCAAAGGCCTAAAGCGATGGCGATCAAGCCCAAACCCGCAAATTTGTGTATCGTTCTCATGACTCTGATTTTGATATTTTTGGCAAAAATACGGAAAAAACAAACAAAAGCCCTATCTTTGCGCGCTAAAACTTATTAGATTATGTTAGTCATCGGAATCGCAGGCGGCTCGGGATCAGGGAAAACCACCGTCGTCAAGGAGCTGGTCAACCAGCTGCCGCAGAACTCAGTATCAGTCATTTCGCAGGATGCTTACTACTACGACAACGGCGACAAGACGCCTGAGCAGAAGAAGCAGATCAACTTTGACCACCCCGATGCCATCGAGTGGAACCTGCTGATTGAGCACCTTGACCGTCTGAGAAAAGGCGAGACCATCCCCATGCCGATTTACACCTACGTCACCTGTGCCCGCTCGAAGGAGGTGATTTATGTGCACCCTACAGAGGTCATCATCGTTGAGGGTATCATGGTGCTGACACAGGAGGAGCTGCGTAATCGTATGGACATCAAGGTGTTTGTGGACACCGACAGCGACGAGCGCCTGATGCGTATCATCCGACGTGACATTGCCGAACGCGGACGTACATGGGAAGACGTGCTGCGGCACTACCAGACCTTTGTCAAGCCTATGCACCAACAGTTCATCGAGCCTACCAAGCGCACCGCCGACATCATTCTGCCGCGTGGGTCGAGCCCCGTGGTGGTCGATATCCTCGCTTCCAGAATCAGAATGCATTTAGACAAATAATATCGTTATGAAAAGACATTTTTATTTACTGCTTGCGCTGCTGACGACGGGTCTCGTCGGCTGCAACATCACCATCAAGCCCGACCCGAACAGCGTCACCACGAATGTCGACAGCGTGGAGGTCAACATCAACGTGAACGTCGTGGGTGAGAACACCACCCCCGAGCCTGTCGACCTGAAACAAAGCGACATGGTCATGCTCGACAAGGGCAAACTGTACTTCTACAACAGCGCCACAAAGGATATGACCCTCTTTGAGGCCGAGACCGACAGCGTGGTGAACTGCGCCTTCCTTCCTGACAACCACCTGTATTATTGTGTCCCCGTCGAGGGTCGCATGAAGCTGCGCTGCATCGACCTGAACGCGGACGAGCCGAAACCCGCAGAGCTGGCCGACTGGGGTCTGGACTTCAAGGACTGCGTCACCGAGACCTACGGAACGGCTTCGGAATTGACGTATTATCCGATCCCCAACAAGCTGGGTCTCTGGCACGAGTTCAGCTGGGATATGTACGCCCTGACCAAGCAGAAGCTTTATGACCTCAACACCGGCAAGGTGGCTGAGTGGAATTTTGAAAACCTGGGTACCGACGTCGAGGAGGATGAGTTCATCTACCTCCTGGAGACGAACGATCACCAGTATTGGTTCCAGGACGGCATCGCCAAGGTCTGCCTGACCGACAAGATAGACTTCACCCCCTACGTCTCCGACCCCGACTATGCCTCCGAGCGCGAGTACAGCCTGATGTCGGTGGCCCCCGACAAGTCTTAAGTGCTCTATGCCGCCATTCTGGAATGGGGCGACCTGCCTCACGGTATTCTGGCGATTTCGAGCCTCGACGGTCAGATGCAGATGCCTCTTGAAGACACCGACTGCACCGGTACCGCTGCCGAATGGCTCAAGGACGGTTCGCTGGTCTATGTCGGCGAGGAACCCCTCTCGCCCAGCGACCCCGACTACGACGCCAACTGGCATTACCGTGCCCACTGCATCAAGCGCGTCTATCCCGACGGCCACACCGAAATCATTGGCCATTGCGGCGACTTCCAAGTGAAACAACCTAATCTTAATACCACAACGAAATGAAAAAATCAGTTTTCTTCCTTATGATTGCCGTGGCCTTCGGACTGGTGGCCTGCGGCAACAGTCAGCCCGCCGCACCTGCTGAGGTGCAGAAAGACCTGAAGGGCTGCGACATGGCTACCTTCGATAACGGCAAGGTAACCTTCTACAACTCGACCCAGAACGCTTTCATCCCCTTCGTCAACGAGAAGGATTATGTGGTGAGCGGCGTGTTCGAGGGCCTCAATGTCTTCTTCTACACCGTCGCCAAAGACAATGAACTTTATCTGAAGCAGGTTACACTGGACGATCAGGCTAAGCTCGTTGATATCACCGACTGGAACCTGAAGCTGAGCGACTGCTACGACGAGAGTTGCGAAAAGTGCGCATCGATGGTTTATTATATCGATGTCGATATGGTCGGTATAGAGCATAATATGGGTGAGATGTGCAAGGGTTTCCAGGATGTGAAATACTATCAGCTCGAGAACAAAACCATGAGCGACGGCTGGCCGGAAGGCGTGGATAATGGTTTTATCATGTATCAGGATTTCATCGACAACGTGCATTTCATCGCTATGCCCGTCGAAGAGGGTGGAAAGGTGCAGCGTTACTATTACTGCCCTGAAGACTATGGTATGTATTCTGAGGAAGAGTTGCCTGAGCATCTGATCTGCATCAGCGACAAGATCAACTTCCATGAAGACAGATACGAGGGATGGGACGGCGAACCCGAATTCAGCATTCTCAGCGTTAGCCCTAATAGTGATTGCGCTGCCTATGCCGCCATTATGGAATGGGGTCGCGGCGGTCGCGGGCCGTTGTGCTTCGCCACGCTTGACGGCAAGGTTCAGAAGATTCTGGCCTATGACGCCAACTGCGGCTGGCTTGAGGATGGCAGACTGGCCTTCAACGACGAAGAAGGCATCAAGACGGTTTCACCCGATGGTACCGTCAAGAAACTCACGGATGGCAAATACTTTGTGACCAATTATTGAATCCGGAAAACAAAAACAAAAGAGAGCGGCTCGTAAGGGTCGCTCTCTTTTTGTTGCCCAACCAGGGTTCGAACCTGGACTTTACTGATCCAGAGTCAGTCGTGTTGCCAATTACACCATTGGGCATCGATTAACGGCTGCAAAAATACGTTTTTTTTGAATGCCGCAAGAAAAATCGGGAAAATTTTTTCGGTTTTTTTCATTTTCAGTACTTATTGTACCTTGAGCCCCAGTTGTACGACAGCATGAAGGTGAGGAAAAACCACTTGTTGCGCTCGGAGTACATGATGGGAGCTTTCAAAGGGAAGCATTCCGCTTTGACGTCGATGTTGAGGGCTTGGATTCTTGTGCGGGTTTTGGCGAAGTCGAAGCTGAGACCCAGCGAGGCGTGGAAGCCGGGCGAGAGTTTGGTTTCGGCGATGCCTTTGGTGAAGGCCGAGCGCCCCAGGATGTCGATGCCTTCCTCGAAGGTTTGTTCCTGCACCGTCTCCACGTAGCCCCCCGAGCCGTTGGGGATATAGGTGGCCACGTAGTAATAATAGGGTTTCAGCAAAGCCAGCGAAGCCCCGAATTCATAAGTCCACCGTGTCTCGACGCCGCCCCAGTAGGGTTTGCCGAAGATGCGGCGTTCCTCGCCGTAGCCGAAACGGGCCACGTAGCCGTAGTTGAGTTTGCCGTAGACATAGGGACGCATATTGGTGGTGGAGAGGTTCAGGGTGCTGATTTCCTTGAGCGAGTGGAGCGATACCACTTCGGCTTCCCAGTTGCGCGTCAGGTTGATGGTTTTGATACGTCCGAGTTTGAATCCTAGCCCGAGGCCCCGCGTGTGGATGGCGACGTTGAAGGTGCTCTGCCGGTTGTAGACCAGCTTTTCCTCCAGGGGTTTGTCGTCATCGCTACGGATTTCGATGTTCTGTGCAGGCAACAAAAAAGCACACGCTCCAAAAAGCGTGAGCAAAAGGAAGCGCCGTATCGCGATACCTATATTAATAGCGCGTCTCTTTGATGTAGTTTTGCGATTCGCCATAGGCCGGACAGCTCTTGTTTGACCCGCAGGCAGTCAGGATAACGCCTGAAACAAAGGCAATTAGCAGGGCGATGACTAGTTTTCTCTTCATAGCTATGAAAAATTGATTTGCAAAATAACGGATTTTTCTCCGAAAAATTACAATCTTTGCAGAAAATTTGTGAAAATGGAAGTCAAGAAACCTGATATCGATGAAAGCTGGTACCGAGTGCTGCGTCCCCAATTCGAGGCACCGTATTTCGCCGACCTGAAAACCTTCCTGGTGAACGAGAAACGTCAATATGTCGTCTATCCTCCAGGGCCACTGATCTTCAATGCCTTTAACCTTACACCTTTCGACAAGGTGAAAGTGGTTATCTTGGGGCAAGACCCCTACCACGGTCCGGGACAGGCACACGGACTCTCGTTCTCGGTGCCTGACGGTGTGCCGTATCCACCCAGTCTGCAGAATATCTTCAAGGAACTGCGAGACGATGTGGGTGTGCCCAGAGCACAAACGGGCAACCTCGAGAAGTGGGCGAAGGAAGGGGTGCTGCTGCTTAACGCCTCGCTGACGGTACGTGCCGGACAAGCCGCTTCCCATTCGAACCACGGCTGGGAGCAGTTCACCGACGCCGCCATCCGTGCCCTCTCGGAACAGCGCGAGCATCTGGTCTTCATCCTGTGGGGCAACTACGCCATCGCCAAACAAGTCCTGATTGACCCCACGAAGCACCTGATCCTGAAATCGGTGCACCCATCGCCCCTTTCGGCAAACCGCGGCTTCTTCGGCTGCCGTCATTTCTCGCAAACGAACAACTACTTAATGCAAAATGATATAGAACCCATAGACTGGTCATTAT
>Ga0265301_10007344_pt1 | contig 10347 bp, 9 predicted proteins | sample AusTroGonzalo_MG_2_FD_193488 | JGI IMG/M metagenome (GOLD analysis project Ga0265301, IMG submission 193488) | Bovine rumen microbial communities from tropical cattle in Woodstock, Queensland, Australia - Gonzalo_04 | ecosystem: Host-associated > Mammals > Digestive system > Stomach > Rumen ...
TTGTTCTTGCCACGGAGCACGAGTGCAACGCGGGAAGCCAGGCGACCGAGCACGAGGTCGGTTGCATCAATGACGAGCCACTCTTTGTTCACAGTTGCCGCATTCAGGGAAACTGTTTTGTAGCTAAGTGTGTCCACTGTCTTGACTATTAATGGTTTAACATAAAAAATGCGATCCCCCCATAATCAGAGGGACCGCAAAGGTAGTAATTTTCTTTGAAAGTACCAAATGAATGGTTACCAAGGATATTTGTACAACTCGTTTTTCTTCCAGCCTTCCACCTTTCTATAATCAGTTATTTCAACTTCGAAATCTGCATACAGGTGGCGGTTTGGGCCTTTTTGGACAAAACCTTCCGTAACATAGTCCGCATATGGCTCAAACAAATCTGTCCAGGCGTCATATTCAAGATGGAAATGTATTATCTCCGGGTCCTCTTCATAGACATCAGCCGGTTGTAGCCAGAAGCCACGATGAACCATTACTCCAGGGAAAAAGTAATCTGTCAAAGCCATCGGAGCACTGTCTTCCTGGAACAAATCGGCAATTATAGCAGGTTCATCATAAGAAACCAAATACTGTTCATCACTGTATAATTCCTTTGGAAAGTATGGGATTAGAAACTTGTCAGCCAGATTTGTTCCCGCAGGGCGTCCATATAACTCGCAATCTGCCGTAATCACTATGTCTGACGTAACTTTGGCGGCAGTAAAAACCACATTATTCCAATAGAGAGTCGGGGTAAAACTATTACAGTAATCCTTCTGCTTTTGGGTTATCACGCTGTTATCATGAAACACTTGTATATCATCTTCATGAGGAACCGTCACCAATCTTATTCTTACCACCCAGTTATTCTTGTCTAAAGAATATGTGGAAACGGCTCTGCTTAAGCCAGGAATAAACGGATCTGGTTCTTGACGAATATACCCTTCCTGATCCGGGCGCGGATTCACCATAACATCGGCACTCATTTCGTCGTAACAGCTCTCTAACGAGCAGTAACCAAATCGCTGTCGATTGTTCTGCTTTGGTTTTTCATTGGCACAGGAAGAATACACAAATGCAACAATAAAGATTATCAGTAACCGTTTCATACCTATAATGCTCTAAAGTTATATATCATTTCTCTATCGTAGTCATAGTGGTATGGATCTGGCGGATTAACAAGCACCTCCCAACTACCGGAAGGGGAAAACAAAAGGTTATCATCATCAGTATCCCATCCCCAATTCATACCAATGTGCGTATAAACGATAGACTGAGAAACAGAAATAGAATCATCAAGCTCAGGCACAGGGACAGTATGAGGGTCCCAAATCCAATGATATGTTGATGTAACTGAAGAAATGTTGTAAACGCACTTGTCGATTATGAAGGCATGTCCACCGGGAAGGGGATCCGACTCTCGGTATGCGCCTACAATAACGGGCATTTCGTTAGATAAACTCATTAATGCCGTCCATGAGTTATAGCTGCTATAAGTTGATTCAATACCATAAGGCTGAAAGACCTCTTCAACCAAATCTTCCGTGTTAGCACCAGAACCATCATACCAATAAAACGTTCCAACTTTATGACCAACATCACGAATCAACATCGCAGCTATTGTGCTATCTGTCGCCATAAGATTCCATGCGTTGGGACTATAATTGTTCCCTCCTCCCCAAAATGTCAAACTAGTTGGAGCAGAAACAGGAGTGCCTATCTTGTCATGCAAATACTTCAGCATTTGCGCTCCTGCAATCGCTACGCAACCTGCCGGACATTTTCCAGTATCTAAAACTGCTGGAGGACAAAACATATTATATGGATCATTTTGATGCCATTTCCTTTCACAGAGATGGCCTATCGACTCGGTGTGAAGTGGAGTATATACCGTAGAGAATAGCTCCCAGTGCCCATCCGGAAGGGTTATAATAGGGCCGTCATAAACTTTTGTCGGAACTAAAAACTCGTTCAACGGGTTGTTTGGATTAATAACCTGCCAGAATTTTATGCTTTCTTCCTCGCGTATTTTTGCTTCTTCAGAAATAGTGCGGCCATATTGCTCCTCTAATCCTCGACGGACAGAGATATCCTGTAACAGGGTTTCTATCCATATCCTTATATATTCAGCACTTATTGCTTCTTCAAAACTGTCAACATCACTTTTTGCTAGAAAAATTGGACCTCTCTTATCCGAGGATATCATTTCCCAGCCATCAGTGTAAGATATAACGTAGGAGCATATTTCCCCATCTTTACTATATGGTAAAACTCCAACCACCTCGTCCTTGCTCCTTGTTCCAGACATCACCAACATATTGACATATGCTTCAATGTCTTCTGGTGTAACAAAATATGGACTATCAGCTCCGACTTCAGCTCCTTTGGTTAATAAAAAGGCAGATGCAGAATCCTTATTAACTTGACAATCACGCTGTTCAACAGAGCAAGAAAACACTAAAACGCCAAGAGCAATGATAATTATTTTTGTATTGTTCTTCATACGCCCGTTCGCTGTAGAGTATATGCAAATATACTAATTAATCATTAATCATCGAGCAATTCCTTTTGCACCCACTATAATCATTCCTCCATTTCGCCATATGTATCATAGCACGAATTCACCATAATATATATCGCCGTTCTCAAGTGTGAATGTAATGGCCCAATACCCGGCCGTGCCGCTGATTGGAATAATCGAGGTGTTGTTCCCGGGAATCTGGCAGTCAGATGTTTCTCTTGTAGTGAGGTTTTCAATTACAACGCACACAATCATGCCCGCATTGGAAAGATTCGCATAGATACAGGATGAATCCGTGTCATAATAAGCAGAAATACTCGCAGAAATAGAGCGCGGAGCATCTGGATCATCTATAGGATCCGGATGTATCAGAATTGTTTTTTCATCTTTAACAGAGGTAGGACTTGCGCTTAAGAGCAGAAATAGCATTGCTGGTATCCCGAGCAATAGCCAAAGCATTCTGTTGTATTTCATTTGATTTGTATTTTTGTCAGTTTTGCAATTATCGGCAAATATGATTGTTTTTCCTATTTTTTCAGGTTACATTTTTTTCGCATATTTAATTGAAAATCAAGCATGTGCCAAAAAGGGCAGGTTACAAGTTGTATTTCAAGCATACATTATAAACCATAATAACGTATATTTGAGCAATTATTTTACAATTATGAGAGCACTCGCCTTGTCATTATTAACGGCACTATTACTCTATGGCTGTAACAATAGTTACGAGAGGAGTATTATTGACAATGCCCAATCTTTATTGCAGACAAATCCTGACAGTTCTCTTACTCTCTTGAAGAGTATTAACCCTAACTCTATCAAAGGGCGGAAATATAGAGCAAAATATGCTTTGTATTTAAGCGCAGCCATGGACAAGAACTATATAGACGTTGCTTCTGACTCGCTTATAGGCGTGGCTATTGACTACTATTCCCAAAAAGGCAGTAATCGCGAGCAAATGATGGCCTGGTATTATTATGGAAGAATACAAATGAACATGAAGGCTTTTCCATCAGCCGTGGTTTCGTTTGAAAAAGCCGCCAAAAAAGCACAGGAAATACACGATTATCGTTACTTGGGATTGATAAACAGGAATATTGGCTCTTCATTTTATCAGAACCATAATATTAGTGCATCTATTTCTTATATAAAGAAAGCTATTGACTGTTTCTGTGTCAATCCGGAAGATTCTTTATATCTCTACTACGAAAAGCAATCTCTAGCGGTTGCTTATTGTACAGATGAAGACTATGAAATGGCATATAGTATTATAGAGCAACTCATTCCTACAAGGCGTTCCGCCATTTACCAAAGAGCTGGAGCGCTATATGCACGGCTCGGCATTTTAACTCAAGACGATTATTCAAAGAGTCTATCCATATACAGAAGTATATCCCCCCGTTATTATTCCATTAGCGACCTCGAAGCAATATCACTAGCCTATCATTATTTAGATAAACCAGATTCTGTTGACATATGGCTTAATCGCGCATACTTAATTGCAAAGGATGAGGCTGATTCAGCAGATATTGATTATTACAAGTCAAAAGTTCTCCTTAAAAGAGGCAAGTGTTTTGAAGCATATAAGCTTTTGAACCACGCCACCACCGTTCAGGACTCACTCACAAGAGCTCTTCTGAGCGAATCCGTGAGTGCAGCACAAAGAGACTATTTCAGGGTAGAGGCAATATCACGGGAGAAACAACTTTCAGAAACCAGAAAACGCAGTTTGCTTTTAGGGATTATCGGCCTTTTGATGACGGCTATTATCATGTCTTATCTCTTCTTCCGTTCCTGGAAGAAAGACCAGGCACTGAAAGAGCTTATGGCCCAACTGGCGGTTAACAATCAAAATGTCATCCAGCTGAGTCACGACAACGCCACGTTACTGGCAACTCATTATAGCGAACGAATAAGACGAATTGACAGCATCTCAAAGGAATACTATCAATTAGACAGCAAGGACAAGAAGGACATTGTCTTCAAGCAGTTCAAGGATTATATAGGCGAATTGAACAATGATGACAACTTATACAGGACTATTGAGGATGACCTCAACCATTATTGCTCGAACCTTATGAAGCGGTTCCGGGAGCAGGTTCCGGAAATCCAAGATCGCAACTTGAAACTTATTACCCTTTTCTTTGCGGGCTTATCCTATGAAACGGTAGCCATCATAACAAAGGCACAATCAGCCAACAGTCTGAAAACCCAGAGAAGCCGGTATCGCAAAATCATTGAGGAATCCGGCGCTGAGGACAAAGAGTTCTTCCTGCAAATGCTTGAAATGAAAAAGCAGCAGGATGGAAAAACAGATTAAACAGCAAAATGGTCAAGATACTTATTCAAGGCACGAAGTTCGTCCATATCCCGCGACAGGAATGCCCCGCAAAGCAGTTCGCGGAAACGGCATAACTCTTCAAGCATTGCCCCTCTTCCTCCCGGATTGTCGGACCGTCCGTATTTCAAGGTAAGATCTATAAGCTCCTGAGCCCTGGCAAAGGCTCCCTGGGCGCGGGATTCCTTTCCCGCTTCCAATGCCTTGTACATACGGTATGTCTCACTGCCGATGTTTGCCATCTGCTGCGGAAGAGTCATCTGTGCCCAACGGCCGTTTTCGGAAGAATCGTGCTGCATTATTACCGAATATGATCATTGACAATCCTCCGGATTGCATCCCTTACACCAGAATCCAGTACGTTTCTTGACGGATTACCCTGCCATGCACGAATATTAATCAACGAGTCAAATTCTATAAAATCTTCGCCCGTATCATCAGGATAGACATTAAAGCCCCACAAGTCCTTTCCATCCGACCCGTTTTCCAAAAGAAGCCGCTCCAAGTCAGCATGAAACTCTGCGTCTATAGCCAGCTTTCCGTTTTTAACATCGGCTACACACTTGACCATATCGCCAAAAAAGTTCCTGGCAACGGTTTGAAGCTCTTCTCTTGAAATATGAGACTCAAGAATCTGCATGACTGTCCTTTTTTTGCAAATATATAACTATTTTCCCACATAAGAACTATGGCGTTTCCATACCATTTGGATAATCCATGAGAATAGATACATCATTCTGGGAAAACGGGCCTTATGTGCAAGCCGTATAAACAAGGTTCTGGATTATAACTCTGTGTCCCATATAACGTTGCTTCTTGGGCGAGGTAGGATTTAGCAGATTATTACCGAGATTCCCCACATGATGGCGAAGATGGCCACCGAAGCAATGAACATCTTGAGGACACCAAGGCCGACATCGCGGCCGTCGGCGCGGACAAGGGACTTGAAGGAGGCTATGACTTCCGGCTTTTCAGGCTTGGTGAGGAAAGTGGCGGCCAGCCATGCGACGGTGGTAACAGCTATGGTCCAAAGGAGCTTTTCCCAGAAAAGAAGCTCAACTGGGGAAATACGGGGCCAGATAATCTGGAAGAAAACCGCAGCGAGGAACGATACGCCCATGGCGACAATCTCCGTCCAGGCATTGATGCGCATCCAGAACCAGCGGAGAAGGAAGATAATACCTGTGCCTGCACCTATCTGGACCATGAGGTCGAATCCGGCCTTGGCGCTGTTAATCAAAGGAACCATCACACAGCCAAGGACAATCAGAAGGAGGGAAGCTCCACGCGCCACCCAGATAAGCTCACGGTCGTCGGCATCCTTGTGGATAAAACGCTTCCAGACATCGTTGGAGACGTAATTCGCACCCATGGAAAGCTGGGCGGCAATGGTGGAGAACAGCGCGCCCATCAGCGAAGCGGCCACCAGGCCTACCCATCCGTTGGGGACTATCGTAATAAGTGCGGGATATGCCATATCGTCCCCCACCAGCGCCGGATCCACATTAGGGAAGGCTTCGCGTATGGAGGCCAGGTTGGGGAAAATAAGGATCGATGCAAATGCGGCGATGTACCAGGGCCAGGGGCGCAGCGCATAGTTGAGCACGTTGAAAAACAGCGTGCCGCCAACCGCATGGGAGGGACTCTTGGCCGTAAGCATTCGCTGGACGATGTAGCCGCCGCCTCCGGGCTCCGATCCGGAATACCAGACGTTCCACCACTGAACGGCCACCGGAATGATGAACACCGCAATCAGAGCGTCCCTGTTGGAAATGCTGGGGAAGAAAGACAGGCGGGATGTAACCTCCGGGTTGCTCATAAGGGCAGACCAACCTCCCACCGCAGGATGCTTGACGCCGAAATACATCACGGCACAGGCGCCTATCATAACCACTGCAAACAGGAAGAAATCGGTATAAATCGTTCCCCTTATTCCGGACAGGCAGGAATAGACCAGCGACACCACCCCGGTAACAATTAAAATGGTTGATGCCGGCACACCGAACAGCACCACTCCTATCTTCACGGCGCCAAGGAGCACCGTAGCCATTACCACCAGATTATAAATCACTCCCAGGTAAACAGCCCTGAATCCGCGCAGGAATGCCGCCGGCTTGCCGGAATAGCGGAGTTCATAGAAAGAGATATCCGTAGTTGCTCCGGAACGCACCCAAAGCTTGGAATAGACGAAAACCGTCAGGAGGCCGGTGAGCAGGAACGCCCACCACACCCAGTTGCCGCTGAGTCCGTCCTTGCGGATAATCTCCGTAAACAGGTTTGCACTGTTGGTACTGGTAGTTGCCGCAACCATTGATATGCCTATAAGCCACCACGGCATGGAACCGGCCGACTTGAAATACTCGTTGGCTCCCTTTCCGCGAGAGCGCAGGGCTGCCAGCGCCGGGATAATGAGCAGGATGGCAAAAAAGGCGGCGATGATTATGAAATCCAGTGTGTTGAACATATGCGGTAATTACTTCTTTAAGTGTTCGGAAACGGTGTGCAGGGCAAGGAAAAGGGCATCGGGCATTCCGCAGCCTACTTCTCCGATAAGCTTAAGCGCCAGGCTTACGGGCTCTTCCTCTACCGGAACGCCTGCAGCAACATATTCTTTTATCTTTCGGTCATAGAGTTCTACGCGTGAGGCGCTGTACTTGAGCGCTTCCGATACGGCCTCCGCACCTTTCACCACGCAGCCTATGCCGTCGTACTCATGTGCGCAGACTATATTCTTAAGTCCGGCTGCCGACAGTTTATCCAATGTCCCCAGATAGGCTTTGAGGTCACGGTAGAATCCCACACCCTGGGTGGGCGTGCCGTTGGCCTGCAGGGAATCTCCAGTAAAGGCGGTACCCGTGAAGGAATCTACCCAGGTAAGGCAGTCGTCGTCGTGGCCGGGAGTAGCCAATGCGTAGAATCGTCCTTCAAGCAATTCCCTCTCTTCCAGGACAAGGTCCGGTTCCACTCCTTTTAAATAGGACTGGGGAGGCGGGGAATTCTTGGGGAAACGCGTGCGTACGCGGATTGCCACTTTCACCGGGTCGCGCAGGGCGTCGGCCGAACTCTTGAGAGTGGCTGTCTTGAGCCCGTACTTGTTAACAAGGGAATAATGTCCGCCGATATGGTCCCCGTGCACGTGGGTATTAAGGAGCCAGTCAATGTCCGAAATCTTCATTCCAAGCATCTGCAATGCCGGAATCAAATACTTCTCCGGCTCCAGGTGGGAAGAGTCTATAAGTATGTTCTTCTCTCCTTTCACAAGGACGATACCCGTCCACACAGGACCGAAAGGCACTTTCAGCAGGTAGGTATCCGGCAGGACCTCCTCAAACTCGGGATACTTCTTGAAAACCTCCCCCGTTGAGAGCAAATAATAATCGGTGTTGTCCTTGGACGTATTGGAGTTTTCCATTATAAGCACCCGGGCGTCCTCCGACACCACGATATTGTGCCATATGCCCGCACGTACGTTATAGTACTTAAGGGGCTCCATCTCTACGCGTTCGCACTGCTCTCCTATGATGAGAGTAGCCTTACCGTGGACCAGGACGAATATCTCGTCCGTGAGGTTGTGCCGCTCCAGGTCCACAAGGTTCTTTTCGTCAAACCGGGGGGCCCAGTTCAGGCCTGCGAACGTCCACTTGCCATTGTTGGCCAGACGCTTATATCCTTCTCCTGAATATTCAAGAATGTCTAATCCTTTCATGCGAAATCATCTATTGAAACAGGCATGCGGGTGGATCCGGCGCCCATCCAGCCGCCATCCACATCCATCATGCCACCGTTTATTACAAGTCCATTACCTTCAACTCCGAAGTCCGGATTGATGGGACGGATGGTCCCGCCCCAGCCGCGGCATTCCACAACGGAACTGTCGCCAAGCCACGGCAACTGGTTTTCCTTCTTTGCGCCAGGCGTAAGATACGGGCCGATAATCATGGGAGAAGGAGCCACTTTCCATACTCCGTCCACCTTGATACCATATTCCACACCGTTACCGCCGGCGGCAGTCATGAGGTGCTTCACCCCCTGTTTCTCAAGGCCAAGCAGAAGTGCACGGCTGGCCGCCTGGCCAAAATTATGGGTAAAACGGTTGGTGGTGGCAAAATAATCCAGAAGTGCTTCCTTGTTTGGACACTTGAGGACATAAGGAATAATTGCTCGGGTAAACAGGGCGTCAATGGCCTTCTGGGAAGAATGCAGCTCGTCTCCCATACGCAGCGCTTCATGGAACAGCTCCCTCATAGGGAATCCTCCGGCATCCTTCAACACCTTTATGAGCGGCGGAAAAAGCTCCCCGCCAAGCCATCTCAGGTTGGCGGCTATCTTATCGGAATAGATACCCCAGCCGCAAAAGCCGCCGCCGAATTTTCCCTCTGCTGGAAACAGTCCTGCAACGCCACCGGTCTCCCTGTCTTCAACTATCAGAAGAGGAACAGAGCGAGTGATAATTCCATAACCGGAGCCGTTGGTGGCATAATCGAAGGCAGCTTCTACCTTGACCTCGCCGGTTTCGAGAAGGCGGACGGCCTCCTCCTCCGAGCGGGCCCAGCCTTCAAAAAGGCATGCGCCAACCATGCTGCGCCTGTGCCCGCGGCACATCCGGCCATATTCTATGGGAGGGCCTGCGTGCAGGATGGTCTTATCGGCAAGGCCGAGAAACTCCCCGGCCTCTATTACATCGGTCCAATAAGGGTCACCCCTCCATCTTAATTCCTCTGGTTTCATACTTGTTTGTTTAATTCCAAGGCCGCCTGACGTCCGGCAATTGCGCCAAACACCATGGCCGCAGTTCCGCCGTTTCCGCCAAGGCGGTTGAGCCCGTGGATGCCGGCCGTCACTTCCCCGCAGGCAAAAACTCCAGGGACGGGATTCCCATCCTTATCCAGCGCGTGGCACTTTGTATCTATCACTATCCCACCCATGGATGAATGAGGGGCGGGAGCCACTTTGATGACGCGCTCCGAAGGGTCCATCTTGCATTCAAGCAGTTTTTCTTCCGGAACTCCGGTAAGGTCAAAAACTGCAACGCCGCCCTCGCGGAAGATGGCCTTGGAAAGCTCGTCCTTGTTCAGCCTGGCATCTCCAAGGAATTCTTTTCCCTCGGAGTTAAGCATCCTGGCGCCTTCATAAAGGAGGGTGGTAATTACGGGAATGCCTCGTTTGGGGCCTTCTACGCGGACGGTGGGCTCGAACTGGACGTGAGCCAGGTCCACATCTTTAAGCGCAGCTCCAAGAGCCTCCGCCATGAGCAGGCCGTCGCCTTTGAGGTAGTGCGGATTGTCCGTAAAATCGTACTTCCCGCACCAGCCGCCGGTGGCGATTATGATTTTGACCGACGGATTTGCAGCACGGAGCGCCACCACCTCTTCCGGCGTAACGGTGCGGTTTTCCACCGTGACCTTGTCCTTCTGCCGCTTCCTGATATCGGCAACGGCAATTGCGCCGATGGCGTGGCGGATGGACACCGCTCGCGGGACAGAACAGCCCAGAGGGCGGA
>Ga0265301_10007345_pt1 | contig 10345 bp, 7 predicted proteins | sample AusTroGonzalo_MG_2_FD_193488 | JGI IMG/M metagenome (GOLD analysis project Ga0265301, IMG submission 193488) | Bovine rumen microbial communities from tropical cattle in Woodstock, Queensland, Australia - Gonzalo_04 | ecosystem: Host-associated > Mammals > Digestive system > Stomach > Rumen ...
GAAGATGATTGCCGCGGCCAAAGCCAGCGACAATACGATATGTAGCAGCGCCTCTTTCGTTAACATTCCGTAGATATGCCTTCCTTCAGCTCCGTAGCATTTCCGCACACCGACTTCCTTCGAGCGCTTCACAAGCGACGAAATCACAATAAGGATATAGTTCAGCAGAGAGATAAGGATCAGCAGGGCCGCCACGATAGACAGCAGGATGATCTGAGTCCTTACATCCTGGGATGAGGTGTGCATTTTAATGAACGGCTTCAGATAGTACCTCAATTGCAAGCCCAGTGCTTCAATCTCCTCAATATGCTGGTGAACCTCCTGCATCTTCCGGATGGCATCTGTGAGAGTTGCCGGGTCTACACCGGGAGCAAGCTTCACATATCCCCTGTACCGGTCGTTGCCCAGCCAGTTGGTGGTACTCCACTCACTGTAGGTTGCCATCGACAGCAGGATGTCATAATCCAGGGATCCGTTTTTAGGGAAATCTTCGAAGACACCCTCGATGGTACCCTTGAACGCCAGCTGATCTTCGTTGGCAATCTGCTTGCCGATGCATTCCTGTACGCCGCCCAGCTTTTCTGCAAAGCTGCGGCTCACCATCACGCATCCCCACTTGCCCAGCGTCTTTGAGGGGTTGCCGGCCAGAATGGGCCGGTCGAAGACCTTGAAGAAGCATGTGTCTGCACAAACCAGCGTTGCTTTCAGTTTATTACCATCCTCGTCCTGATATGTGTCGCCGTTGAAAACATAGGTGGTACGAGTCCCTGCTTCTACGCCTGGCACTTCCTCCATAAAGCCTACCGCAACAGCACCGCTAACCTGGCCATAATCGTTCTCATCTCCGTTCTGCGAATACCAGGTATAGATAGAATACACCCGGTCGATGTCCTTGTAGAAGCTGTCGTAACTCAGCTCGAAGAACACCTTGGCTACCAGCACAATTCCCACAGCCAGCCCTATTCCCAGGGACAGCACCTTAATGAGGATGTCGTTTTTTGATTTCACTACAGTTCGTTCTTAACGTCACTGACAATCTGGCCGTCAAAGAGGTCGATGGTGCGCTGGGCGCAGGCAGCGTCCTTCTGGGAATGGGTTACCATTACGATGGTGGTACCTTCCTGGTTCAGTTCCTTCAGCAGGTCCATTACTTCCTTGCCGTTCTTGGAGTCCAGGTTACCGGTGGGTTCATCGGCCAGGATCAGCTTGGGACCGGCCACAACGGCGCGGGCGATGGCCACCCTCTGCTGCTGACCGCCGGAGAGCTGCTGCGGGAAATGGTTGGCGCGGTGGCTGATGTTCATTCGCTTCATGATGTCCGTCACCTTCTGTTTGCGTTCGGCGGAAGAGATGTTCAGGTAGCGCAGGGGAAGCTCAATGTTTTCATACACATTGAGTTCGTCAATGAGGTTAAAGCTCTGGAACACAAAGCCGATGTTGCCCTTGCGGAACTTGGTGCGCTCCTTTTCCTTCAGGTTGGCCACCTCGGTGTCCAGGAGCTTGTAGCTGCCGCTGGTGGGATTATCCAGCAGGCCCAGGATGTTCAGCAGCGTGGACTTGCCGCAACCGGAAGGCCCCATGATGGCAACGAACTCGCCGTCCTTGATTTCAAAGGAAACACCATTGAGCGCTGTAGTCTCAATCTCTTCCGTCCGGAAGACTTTGCAAAGGTTGCTTACATTAATCATAATTGTTTGATATTTAATTTGTTTATTCTATTTCTTTCCTTATTATTCCCTCCTCCCCTACGGTCAGGGGAGGAGTTGGAGGAGGGGTGATCGTATGGCGATCATGAATCGATCTTGATCGATTCGACAGGGTTCGCGCTCGCCGCTCTCCAGCTCTGGAGGGTAACAACGGCCATGGTGATGGCCACAACCAGCACCAGCGCCAGCAGGAAAATCCACACTGGGATGGGTGCCTGGCTCACGAAACTTTTGCGCCAGCCGGTCATGAGGATGTAGGCGAACGGCGCGGCCAGGGCAAAGCTGACGCCCGCAATAATCAGATACTTGCGGTTAATCATCTGCAGGATGCTGCCCACCGTAGCACCGTTGACCCGGCGCACGGCAATCTCCTTGCGAAGGAATTCTGTCTCAAAGAACACCAGTCCGATGATGCCGATGATGGCGATGAGCAGGGCCACTATAGAGGCGATGGAAACCAGCCGCCGCAGCATGGACTCTATGGAGTAGAAAGACCCGATCCATTCGTTGAGGCGGCGCACGTTCACCTGGTTGGGAATCATCGTGGGGTCCAGCTTACAGATGGTATCCTTGATATAGTCGGAAACGGACTGGAAATCGGCCCCTTCTGCCAAACGGACGTAGAGGATGCTGTGCGCGCGCCAGGGTTCCGTGCCCCAGACGTAGAGAGCCAGGGGTTCGATACCGTGATGCAAAGATTTGGAATAGAAGTCTTTCACCACGCCGACGACGGGAGACTCATCTACGTGTCCTCCAATACGGCTGCCCACATGGAACTGCGGGTAGCGGCGCAGGAATGCCTCGTTCACAATGAAGCAGCCGCTATGGCTCTGGTTGTCGGAGGGGAGGAAGCCCCGTCCGTCCACAATCTCAAGCCCGAAGAAGTCAATGAAATCATCGGCCACGGGCAGCACTTCCATATTCACCTGGGTTCCGTCATCGGCCGTGCGGCCCCATCCCATCCTGGATTCGCTCACGATGAAATTGTCGCAGGCTGTCACTGCCAGGATGGACGGGTTCTGCTGCAACTGGCCTTCCAAGGCATCAAGTTGAGCGCCGGCCCGCTGTCCGCACCATACCTGCAGCACTTGATCCTGCCGGAAGCCCATGTCCTTATTCTGCATGAAGCGGAGCTGGATATCCACATACAGTCCCAGCAGGATAAAGACGAAAGAAAGGAAGAACTGAAGGCCCACCAGGCCGTTACGCAGGGCTTTGCCCTTGACGCTCATGGCATAGGAACCTTTCAGCACCATGGCGGTGGGTTGCGAGGTTGAGTAGAGCGCCGGGGCCAGGCCGGCGATTACGGCGGTAACCAGCACCACACCCAGCATGGGGAAGATAATGGCGGCAAAATCCCGGGGGGTCATAACCGAAGCAATGGCCGATGCCCAGGATGTGCCGGCTACCACGCGCAGGATGAGGCAGGAGAAGCCGAACGCTAACAGCGCCAGGCAGGCTGCACGCAGGAGCTGCTTGGCAATGAGTGACCGGCGGCTCTCGCCCAGCACCTTGCGGGTGTTGATGTTCTTGACGCGGAAGGGAATCTCCGCAAAAGAGAAATTGATAAAGTTGATGATGGCAATGACAATCAGCAGGATGGCAATGGCCAGCAGGGTGATGGTGATGGACTTGTTGGCGCTGCTGACGCTGGCGTCATGGTCCTGTTGGAAATACCCCTCGTGCAAATTGGCCAGGCGGAATTCCCGGCGGAACTCTTTTCGCTGCTCTTCAGTCAGTTCGGCGCCGTTGCCGAAATACCCCATCAGGAATTCTGCAATTTGCGTCTGTACGGCTTCCCCATCGGCTGGATTCCGCAGTTTCAGGAAGGCGGTAAAAGACCACTCCGAACCGTCCTCCAGGAACTCGGTGCCCAGATAGGCGAAAGACTGATAGGCCAGGCTGGAATTGGCGGGCATGTCTTCATACACCCCCACCACACGCAGGCGAGTACCGTCGCCCTCCTGGAGGTATTTGCCCACGGCCGGCTCGTTGCCGAAGAAGGTTTTGGCAATGGACTGGCTCAGGATAAGGGTTGCCGGAGCAGCGAATTCTTTTGCAGAACCCTCCGTCCAGTTGAAAGGGAACACCTGGAAGAAGGTGCTGTCTACAATGCAGCGGGATACTGTGACGCCCGCGCCGGGATTTCCTTCCCGGGCGAGGATCCAGTCGCCCCATCGTGCCGCAGTACCCACCGCTTCCACGTCCGAGGATACCTCGCGAAGCAGTTCAATCAACGGCCGGCAGAGATACGTGGAGAATTTCCCGTCCTCTTCCAGGTCATGTTCCATCCGGAACACCTGCTGATGTCCCTTGAAGTTGGCATCATAGCCAATGTCCCACCGTACCCGCACAAGGAGAATCATCGCCGCCGCGAATGCGACGCTCATTCCCAGGATATTGATCAGCGTGGAAACGCTTGTCTTTCTGATAATCTTCATCGCTTAAAACACTAACACATCACTATCACCATAAGTTTCATACCCGGAGGTAATCACCTTCTCGCCGGGTTCCAGGCCTTCCAGTACCTCGTAGTACTGCGGGTTCTGGCGGCCGATGCGGATTTCGCGTTTGACGGCCTTGCTGCCATCTTTGTTAACAACGTATATCCATTTTCCGCCGGTCTTCTGGTAGAAGGTGCCGCGGGGGATGATCACGGCCTCTTCGGGCTGGCCCAGCTGGAGGTTCAGGTAGTAGGTCTGGCCACTGCGGATGTTGTCGGGCTGCTCACCGTCGAACTTGAAATCGGCCTTGAACTTGCCGTCCCGGACCTCGGGATACACTTTGCGGATTACGGTGGAGAAGGTTTCGCCCTGGCGCTCAAAGGTGGCCTGCAGGCCCTCTACCACGCGGTCGATATAGTGCTCGTCAATCTGCGCCTCCACCTTGTACACGCCCACGGAATTGATCTGGCCAATTTTGGTTCCACTCTGGATGCTCTGGCCCAGGACCACGTCCAGCAGGCCCAGTTCGCCGTCGATGGGTGCCTTGATAATAAGGTTGGATTTGCGCTTGCGGATCATCTGCATATTCAGCTGCATGTTGTCCAGGCTCTCCTCCATGCGGTCGATCTGGGTTCCGCGGTACAGGCTGTCCTGCTTGGAGCGCTCCCGTATAAGATCGTATTTCTGCTTGGCCAGGCGGTAGTCTTCTTCGGCTTTCAGGTAATCTTCCCGGGCGATCAGTTTGTCCTCGTAGAGGGCTTTCTGCTGCTCATAGGCGCGGCGCAGGCGCTCTACCTGGGTGCCGTACTCCAGTTCGTTCTGGCGCACGTCCAGCTTCTGCTGCTCCATCTGGATCTGGGTATTGCGGAGGATGTTCTCCTTCTCGGCCAGTTCGGCCTCGGAGTTCAGGATCTGCAGGTCCAGGTTGTCGTTACTCAGGACCAGGATGGCGTCGCCGGCCTTCACCGGAGAACCTTCTTCGATGAGGATCTTTTCTACGATGCCGCCCTCCTGCGGGCTCAGCTGGATGGTGGTCATGGGCTGTACGCGGCCGCTGATGCGGATATAGTCGTTAAACTCACCCTTTACAGCGGTGTTAACCGTTACGGTATCCTTGTCTATGCGCAGCGTCTTGTTGTTCGGCCGGGCAATCAGGTACACGATAAATGCCAGCAGCAGAGCGCCCAACCACCACGGAAGAGCCTTCTTGGTGAAGGCCACCCGCCAACCTGTTTTCTTTTCAAGAATCTTATCCATAATGTTTGTATTATTCTACTGATTGATGTATTCTACGCCGTTGTAATAGCGCACAACAGCCTGTTTGATGAGATACTTGAACAGGCTGTTCATCTCATCGGCCTGGGCCTTCAGGTAATTGTTGTTGGCCGTCTGGAATTCCAGCGGGGAAATGAGACCCTGCTCCAGCTTCTTTAAATTCAGGGTGTAGGCTTCTTCCTGCACTTCGGCCTTGTACTGGGCCTGCTCGTAAGCCAGCGCCGATCCGTCGCGGTCCTGAACGGCCCTTCTTACCTCCGACTCCACATCCCGGCGCTTCTGGTCCAGCGTGGCCGTGGCCTTATTCAGCGCGTGGCGCTTGCGAGAGATGGCCGAGTATTTGGTGAGGCGGTTCCAGATGGGAATGGACACCGATACTTCCACATATTCACCGCCGTTGTTCCTGAACTGGCTCATGAAGGGAGCGGTAGCTGCTCCCTGATAGGTATAATAACTGGTGTTCCAACCGGCATACAGGCCCACGGAAGGCAGCAATTGCCATTTGGCGGTGTTCAGCTCCCGCTGGGCGTTCAGCTGCTGCCAGGAGGCAATCCGTACGGCTGGATTGTGGTCCAGCGCGAAATCTACCACGGCGTTTGTAGAAACCGGATCGAGCTGCCATGCCGGCATGGAGGTGTCGATAACCAGCTCCTGGTCCAGCGGCCAGAACATCAGGTCGGCCAGCGTCATTTTCTGGTCCTGGTACATATTGCAGGTGTTCGTGAAATCGTACTGACGGTCTGCCAGGTCGGCTTCCATCTGAATTACGTCGGCGTGACCTTTCTGGCCGATTTCCTCCTGCTTGCGGGCTTTGGCCAATGCCTGCCTGGCTACGCTCACCTGCTCGTCGTACACATCGCACAGGCGCTTGTAATACACCACGTTGTAGTAGGCTTCCATTACCGCCAGGCAAATATCGGCCTCTACCTGCTTCTCCTGGGATTCGGCAATGAGCAAACCCGTTTTTGAAATCTTGTAATTGTTTACAGCCTTGAAGCCGTCAAAGAGGTCGTAACCGGCGCTCACGCTGTAATTATTGTGGAACGAGGTGGTGTTAAAGTATGTGTTGGTCTGCGGGTCAATGCTGCGGCCGAAGTTGTAATAGGCATAGGTCTGTGCATCAATGCGGGGGGTGAATAGCGTGAGGGCGGCGTCTCTCCGGTCAATCTGTGCATCGCCCACGGCTGCTTCCTGAATGCGCATTTTGGTGGAATTGGACACCGCATACGCCATGCAGTCGTGCAGGGTCATTACCTCCTGCCCCCGGGCCGGGAACAGCAGGGAAGAAAGGCCCGCGGTTAAAACAAAGAAGAATATGTAAAGGACTTTTTTCATTTTTACACAGTTTTATCACCATGCCAGTAACAAGCACCCGCCGTGCCAAATTATCTAATTCGTTGTGTAGCAGGAGTTTCCGCGAAAAACACACAACAAAAAAAGTGTAAAACCCTGTAAAGAGCTTTACACTTTTGCTTTACACCCTGTTGCGCCTTAGCGGAAAATCAGCTGGAAAACCGTCTGGTTTACGTCGCTCCGCAGCAGGTCTATGGTGCCGTTGTGCTGCCGCATAATCTGCCGGGAAATGGAAAGGCCGATGCCGGAACCATCCTTCTTGGTGGTGTAGAAGGGGATGAAAATCTGTTCCTGGGCATCCGGGGGAATGGGCGCGCCGTCATTGGCCACCAGGACAACAACCTCGTCGTCCTTACCCATCCCGGCCGACAAGTCGATATGCTTCGCCCCGGCCTGCAGGGCGTTTTTGATCAGGTTGATGAGAATCTGGGAAATCTGCCCCTCATCGGCATAGATCATCAAGTCCGGTTCCTGGGGCCGATAGGTGCACACGGCCCCGCAGGAGGCGACATACTCGCTGTTCAGCGCCAGGATGCCGTCCATCAGTTCCTGCAGGTCCAGCGCCTTGCGGATGGGTTTGGCCACTCCGGACAGCTGGCGATAGGTTTGCACAAAGCCGATCAGGTTTTTGGACGAATCGGAAATGGTTTCCAGTCCTGCCTTGATGTCCAGTTCGCTGTGGCCGTTTTCATCTACAGACTTGGCCATGGCGTCGGATAAGGAGGCAATGGGGGAAACCGTATTCATGATTTCGTGCGTGAGCACCCGGATGAGTTTGGTCCAGGAATCCTGCTCGTGTGCCTGCCGCTGCTTTTCAAAGATGGTCCGGATGCGGTTCAGCGTCCGGTTGAAGCGGTTCCTGTCCTGGAAGCGGAAATTGAGTTCACCGTCTTCCAGCGCATCCATCATATAGTTCACCTTCCGGATATCTTTCCGGCGGGTGTGGACAGTAGCTGCCACCGCTGCGATAACGGCAGCGATAACAACCAGCAATATAACCAGATATAATGGCATTGCTACAAGCCGTATTTCTTCATTTTGGCGTACATCGTCGGCCGGCTCACGCCCAGCATTTTGGCTGCGGCGGAAATGTTGCCGTTGCTGCGCTCAATAGCTTCGCGGACAAGGTTTTCCTCGTTTTGGAAGGGATCCCCGGCGGGGATGGCGCTTGCCAGATTCGGCATCGGGCGGGCATCCACCTGCAGATCCTTCGCCGAAAGCACAGTTCCTTCGCTCAGAATCACCGCCTTTTCTATGCAGTTCTGCAGTTCCCGGATGTTGCCGTTCCAGTGCCCGCTTTCCAGCACCGCCTTGGCCGAATCGTCCAGCCCGGTCAGGGGACGATGGTATTTGTCGGCATACTGGCCGATAAACCTTTCGGCCAGCGGCACAATGTCTTCCTTGCGTTCCCGCAGGGGCGGAAGGGCCAGATGAACGGTGTTTATTCTATAGTATAGGTCTTCCCGGAAACGGCCCTCCCGCACCAGTGCCTCCAGGTCCATGTTGGTGGCGCAGATCAGGCGGATATTCACTGGAATGGCCTTGCTTCCGCCCACCCGCACTACGCTGCGGCTCTGGATTACCCGCAGCAGCTTGGCCTGCAGATGCAGCGGAATATTGCCGATTTCGTCCAGGAACAGCGTCCCGCCGTCGGCCTGTTCGAATTTGCCCACATGGTCCGTGTGCGCGTCCGTGAAAGCCCCTTTCACGTGGCCGAACAGTTCGCTTTCGAATAGGGTTTCCGTAATGGCGCCGGCATCCACCGCCACCATGGGTTTCCCGTTCCGGAGGCTCCGGGCGTGGATTTCCCGGGCCAGCACATCCTTGCCGGTACCGTTCTCGCCGGTAATCAGGACCGTTGCGTCCGTGGGCGCAATCTTGTCAACCGTCTTTTGGATGGCTGCCATGGCCTTGGAAGAGCCCCAGTACATAGTTGCCACCGTGCCCTTCTCCGACCGGGCATCCCGGCCCATTGCCTTCCGGGCTTTGTCCCGGGCTGCGGTGAGCGTGGCCACCAGTTTTTCATTCTCCCACGGCTTTACAATGAAATCGAAGGCTCCGCGCTTCATGCCCTCTACGGCCAGCTGGATATCGGCATAGGCGGTGAAAAGCACTACCTCCACCTCCGGCATCATCTTCTTGATTTCCCCGGCCCAGTACAGGCCCTCGTTGCCGGTGTTGATGCTGGTGTTGAAGTTCATGTCCAGCAGCACCACGTCGGGCCGGAAACGCTCCAGCGTGCTCACCAGCGTTACCGGCGAAGGCAGCGTTTCCACCTCGGCAAAATGCATGGGCAGCAGAATCATAAGCGCCTGCCGGATGCCGGCGTTGTCGTCCACGACAAGGATTTTCCCTTTCTTTGTAGCCATGTTAAAATGCGTACACAATAATATAGAACAGCATCACGGCGCTGCAGATGAGCTTGAGGCCGGTGCCGAAAAGAAAGCCCAGGAATGCCCCGAAGGCCGATTTCAGGGAGTTGATGGCCGGTTTGTTGGCAAAGAGCAGCTCGGCCAGGAAAGCGCCCAGCAGGGAGCCGAGGATGATGCCGACAGGCGGGTATATAAGCCCCACGAAAAGGCCGATTACCGCGCCCCAGCTGCCGTATTTGCTGCCGCCGGTGAGCTTGGTGAAATAGGCCGGAACTATGTAGTCCAGAATGCTTACAACTATTACAATTCCCAGCCAGATGAGGAGGAACTTGGTGGTAAGGGGATCACCTGCCCCGTTGGCGCCGCCGCCCCAGATGTACAGGACCAGCATGCCCAACCAGCTGACGGGCGGCCCGGGCAATGCCGGGGCCACGCTGCCGATGATACCCACTATGCCCAAAATGATGGCAAGGATGGCAATAAATGTTTCCATGGCACAAAAATATTGATTATCTTTGAGCAAACAAAAACTATTCCTGTCATGTTTGCAAAAGAGGTATATGTAAGAAGGCGTCAGACCCTGCTGAAAAAGATGCGGGAAGCCGGCCAGAACGGCCTGGTGCTCTTTGTGGGCAATGCCGAAGCCCCCGCCCAGTATAAGGACAATTGCTACAAATGGCGTCAGGACAGCTCCTGGCTGTATTTCTTCGGCCTGGACGAACCCCTGATGGCCGCTGTGCTGGATATAGACTCCGGTGCCGAAACCCTCTTTGCCGACGATGTGGACATAGACGACATCATCTGGATGGGTCCGCAGCCTTCCGTGCGTTCCAAGGCCGATGCCGTGGGTCTGGGACACACCGCTCCGTATGCCGGCGTGGAAAACGCCGTGGCGCTGGCCCGCAAGAGCGGCCGGCCGGTGCATTTCCTGCCGCCTTCCCGCTATTATAACACCCTCAAGCTGGGGCAACTGGTTCCGGGCGGCGCACCGTCAGAACCCCTTATCAAGGCAGTGGTTTCCATGCGCCTTATCAAGGAAGATATTGAAATTCAGGCCATCGATGCGGCCTGCGCCCTGGGATATGAGATGCATTCCGTGGCCCGCGACGCTATTAAGATCGGCATTATTGAGCAGGAGATTGTGGGTAAGATGGAAAGCGTGGCGCTGGCCAAGGGCTGGGGCGTAGGCCGCATC
>Ga0265301_10007346_pt1 | contig 10344 bp, 9 predicted proteins | sample AusTroGonzalo_MG_2_FD_193488 | JGI IMG/M metagenome (GOLD analysis project Ga0265301, IMG submission 193488) | Bovine rumen microbial communities from tropical cattle in Woodstock, Queensland, Australia - Gonzalo_04 | ecosystem: Host-associated > Mammals > Digestive system > Stomach > Rumen ...
CTTTTTCAGATCGTCGACATCGTTTATCGACATTACAGCAGCGTCAAAACTTACGACTTCGCCCTTTTTGAGTTCGCCGCCGATCCAGTCGGTGTAACTCGGAGTTTCGGGAAGTCCCGCTTTGAAAAGGGTTATCGTACTGTCTTTAAGCTGGTTTTCAGCCTGCAGGAAGTATCTTCCGTCAGTCCAGAGTCCCGCTTTTTTAGCCGTTACGACAACTGTTCCGGCTGAGCCTGTGAAACCGCTGATCCACGCTCTCGATTTCCAGCGCGGTGCGACATATTCGCTCTGGTGCGGGTCTGCACTCGGAATAATGTAAGCCGCAATCTTTTTTTCCTTCATCAAAGCTCTGAGCTCAGCAAGTCTTGAAACGATTTCCATGATAACCTCCTAAAAATTGATATAAAAAACAGTTTTTTTCTTTCGGCTTTAAATAAGCGGCAAAATGCGTGTCAATATAATATCTTTTAAATTTTTGTGTAGTTTATTTTCGCTTTCCGGACCTTTTTTCCTGCTATTAGTTGTCATTTTCCGCTTCCCTTGTAAAATAAAGGGCTTGTTTTTTGATTTTTAGGAAGTGACTATGCGTAAATTTGCATCTATCTTTTTTTTGCTTGAGTTGATTTTTCTGGTTTCATGTGAAAACAATGTGAATATTCCTGAAAAAGAGCTGTCTGATGAAGACGGAGAGGAAATCAATGACGATGATGGAGATACTGTCCGGGAACCTCTTTTCAACCTGAAAATTGAGGCAAACGAGAAAAATTCCCTCTCGTGCAGACTCACCTTTTCGACTGCCGGCGAAAAGAAAACTTTTGTAAAGTATTACTCGACAAACCATGCCGGCTATAAAACCACCGAAGATTCGGCCAAAAACGAGCACTATTTTTTTCTCTGGGGAATGCGCGAAAACAGAGATTACAAAATAGAAATTTATTCTGATGAAGAAAATCCGGAACTTCTTGCAACCGCCGGATTTCATTCAGGGGAAATCCCGGAGTACATTTTACATCCCTACCTTGTTACAAATGAGAAAGAAAGCGTCCAGCCTGGTTTTCTGATGCTGGCCCAGCAGTCGCATCCTGATAATGAAAAAATGAAGCCGTTGATATTTATGATTGATCAGGAGGGATTTATTGTCTGGTATTTCGAGTATTATGTTCCGGGATATTCGCTTTTGGGAGATCCTTATTACCGAAAAACAACAAACACTGTATTTTTAGGTGTGCAAAAAGGAATAATGGACGATATGCTGGTAGAGGAAGGTATCGAAATTGATTTTGAGGGAAATATTGTCTGGAAATCGCCTCTTCTTCCAGGTTCCACATACGGAGAAACAACCTGGCATCATATGTACAGAATTCTTGAGGATGACACTATTCTGTTTGTCCGTGCCCAGTATCAGGACACGGTGGTAAGCGACAGGATCGTTAATGTTGACAAAGATTATAATCTGCTTTGGGACTGGGGATATTTTGATTCTCCGGATTATTTTACCGATATAGAATGTAGTGATCCGAATGCTTACTGGTGCGACTGGACTCACACGAATTCGGCGATGATGTTCAAAGAGGACGGCTCAGCCTATTTCAATTCCCTCTGGCTCGGTTTTTTCAAGATTGACATGAATACCAAAGAAATTTCGTGGAAATTCGGCAAGGACGGTAATTTTACAATGCTTTCCGAACATCCTTACCCGTGGCCGGATGCTTCACACGACCCGAAATTCCGCGATGCTTCGAGAAAACGCCTTCTTTTCTTCGACAACGGAATGACTGAACGCTTTTATTCGAGAATCATCGAATATGAAATTGATGAAGATGCCATGACTGCCGAAATCACCTTCGAATACGACGGTCTTGACTCCGGACACGGCTGGTTCGCAGGAATGGGCTGGGGTGATGTTGAGTACCTCGAGAACGGAAATTTCCTTGTTACCAAAGGCTATGTAGATGACACGCAGAACTCATCAGTTTTTGAGGTTACACGCGACGGAAGAGTTGTATGGGAGATTTATACTGAAAAGGAAGAAGGGTTTATGATTGAACTTTACAATGCAAGAAAATTTGTTCCGCCGCTGGAGTTTTTAAATGAATAAAATCTTTGTCATACTATTGTTTTTGTTGTTTTTTTCGTGTGTTTCCTGTGAAAACAGCATCAATATTCAGAAAGAAGAGATCTCTGACGAAGATAAAATCACAGATGAAGATGAAGTTTCCGATGATGATGCCGACACTGTTCAGGAACCTCTCTTCAATCTGAAAATTGAAGAAAACAGGCAGAATTCCCTTTCGTGCAGGCTCACCTTTTCGACAACGGATGAAAGAAAAACTTTCGTAAAGTACTATTCAGACACCCACAAAGGCTATAAAATCAGCGAAGATTCAGCCAAAAACGATCATTATTTCTTTCTTTGGGGAATGAGGGAAAACCTCGACTACACTATCGAAATCTATTCCGATGAAGAAATGCCGGAGCTTTTGGCAACAACTGAATTTCATTCAGGATTTGCACCGCATTATCTTCCTGTGATGTCTTTGGGAGAAAAAAATCTTGAAAAAACAGCCGAAGGTTTTGTCCTTTTCCAGTATGCCGCAACGACTTACGATCACATTTTCCCAGTCGCTGTAATGGTTGATACTGAGGGGGAAGTTGTCTGGTATTACGAGTATAATCAGTGGTATCTGAGTTCTTTCGGCGATGTCACATGGAATCCTGAAAATCAGACGATACTTATAGGGCTGACAAAAGATTTGTCGGCAGCAGATTCTATGGCGGAAGAAGCAATAAAAATCGATCTCGAAGGCAATATCGTCTGGAAATCTCCTGAAACAGCTGGTTATTATTACGGTCCGGGAAGCTGGAACCACGCATATTACATGATGAAAGACGGCTCAGTGACTTTTCCGCAGGTTATTTATGACGATTGCGTTGTCACCGACAGAATTGTCAACCTCGACGGCGGAAATTACAGCGAAAACTGGAGCTGGGATTACAGGGATTATTTCGAAAAACCAGACTGTTCAACCAACACCAGCGGAGATTTTTATATCGACTGGACGCACACAAACAGCGTCACGATGTACAAGGAAGAAGGAATAGTTTATGTCAATTCGCGCAACTTTTCGACATTTTTCAAAATCGATATGAGCTCAGGCGCAATAATCTGGCGGCTCGGCAAAGACGGAGACTTCACATTTGTCGGAAACAAAAAAAATCCGTGGTTCGAGCTTTCGCATGATCCCGAGATCAACGGCGTGAACGGAAACAAAGTCATTTTTTACGACAACGGCACGGCGGAAAGAGGCTTCAGCAGAATCGTGGAATACACTATCGATGAAACAGAGATGACCGCCGAAATGACTTTCGAATTTGACGGCTCGCTGCTCAACAAACGCTGGTGGAGCGAATATTGGGGCGATGCAGACCGCCTTGAAAACGACAACATCTTTGTAACTGCCGGTTTCTACGATATGGAGCAGATTTCAAGATTTTTTGAGGTTACACATGAAGGCGAAGTTGTCTGGGAACTCTTTTTGGAGAAAGCAGATGACTGGCAGGTTTCTCTTTACAAAGCAGACAAATTTGTTCCACCGCTCGAATTCCTTGAATAATTATTTTTTACAGCGATTTTTCAGGATAAGATTCTGATTTTTCTGAATTTTTTCTATTTCAGAAGCACGTTTGCACTCCCATTCGTCAACGGGATCGGATTTGTCCCATGCTTCTAACATTTTTCTGTTTTTGTCGTTCACGATTCCGTAGCCGGGATATGCCGAATCCATATAAAAATAAGTGCGCGCGATGTCGCCGCGGATTGATTCTGTCGGCTCGGCCATATTGTTTTTAACTTCGAAATCGCAGTTTCCGTACTTTCTCTCCTCTCCTGAAATTATGCCGTAATCAAAGTTCGATCTGTCGGCGTTGACCTTTCCGATCGCCGGAACGAGATTGTACATGTCGGCCTGCATGAACTGGAAATCCTTGTTCATTTTTGACGCGCAGTTGCGCCCTTTGAAACGCTTTCCTTTGCTGTCGATGCACTGCGGATCGCCGTCTTTCCACTCTTTCAGCTTTCCGCCGAAAGCTGCCGCCGGAACGATGTGCTCCCACTCCACCCTTTTGCTGCGAGAATGGTTCTTTGCATCGAAATAACTGCAATTCTCGGCGATAACTTTCTGTTTTTTGTCGTAGGAACAGCCGCAATAAAAGGTTTTACGCACCTTTTCGTCGCCGTAAATCACCTTGTCGAGCAGTTTTTTCGACTTCGAAAACGAATTTATTTCGGTATTGCCCTTCTGCTGCTCAGCCGCGAAGACAAAAACAGCCACAACAGCCGAAAAAATCAAAAAAATCAGGATTTTTTTCATAAACCGGATCTACAGCAGGCTGTTGATTTTGTCAGCGATTTCCGCCGGTTCACTCGTTGATTCGAAGCGCTCGATCACTTCGCCTTCGCGGTTTACAAGGAATTTTGTGAAATTCCACTTGATTTTGGAATTGTTTTTGTAGTCTGGATCCATTTTCGTGATGAAACCGTCCATAAATTCTGCTTTTTCGCCCGTAAATCCTGCGAAACTCTTCTTGCTTTTGAGGAAGGTGTAGAGCGGAAGCTCGTTTTCGCCGTTGACTTCGATTTTTTTGAAGTTGTCGAAACTTGTCGCGAATTTTGCCTGGCAGAACTGATGGATCTCGTCATCGGTTCCCGGCGCCTGATGTCCGAACTGGTCACACGGAAAATCAAGTATTTCCAGACCTTTGTGATGATAATCCTTCCAAAGTTTCTCAAGCCCTTCATACTGCGGAGTGAAGCCGCATCCCGTCGCCGTGTTGACGATAAGAAGCACTTTGCCTTTAAAATCTGACATCGGAACATCGTTTCCCTTTCTGTCTTTTACCGTGAAATCGTAAATACTCATCTCTTTTTCCTCCCTGATTTGCTGTGTGGTTGCGTTTGCCTTGATTTTATCCGGTGTTTCGTCAGTTTTGACAGCCGGTTTTTCCCTGCTGCACGACAAAACCGCGAAAAGGACCAGAACAAGCGTCAAAATGATTTTTTTCATTGTTTTATCCTCCCCCTAAAAAAACAAAGGGCGGATAAACCGCCCTTTTTTAAGTCCTCTGTTGTGGTCGAGGCTCACCGCTTTTTTAAGATTTCACTTAATGGTAGAAACTCACCGCTTTTTTCGGTTTCCAATTAAGGTCGGAACTTACCTGCGTCAAAAACTTTAGTCACTTTTTATTTAAAGTCAAGAGATTTTTACAATAAATTAGAAATTTCTAAAGAATCTGTGAAGATTTTTAGTCTGCCACGGCATTGCGATAAGTCCGGTGAAACCAATGAACGCAAGTGCGGGAAAATCTGCTGGGAACTATGTTTACCGCCCACTTGGGCGGTTATATCTAACGTTGCATGGTTTGTAACGTGCTTATAGTTAAGGATTCAACTTTACAGTTTCCATAACCCTCAACTTGTGGAAGTGGTTCAATAGTCATTTTACTATCGGATCTATTCAGTAATATACAACTGATTGTTTTTTCCAATGTAACATTAATATTCATATTTTTTGTTTTAATAATTATAAACATTGGCCCTAATTCACTACTTGCTGGATTACCCAATATAAAATCAATTTTATATGGTATTTCTGTCCAATCAAGACCCTTGCGATTAAATAATTCGGCAATAACATTTTCCGTCCATATATCTTTACTTATTCGAACATCACATCCATCCATGAATGTTACATTGTTATCATCAATGATTTCAGTTTCACCCTTTTTATAATTATGGCCCGATATTTTATTACAGATATCTTTATTTTTCTTATGAACATCATCAATATCTGTTTTTGATATGATATGTTTATCATTATTCGGGGCATAATTACGCGTTGAATTTTGACCATTACACTCGCCATTTTGAAATACGACCTGGGAATATTCTGGATAACTTTCCATACAACTTTTTCGTTCGGTCATAACACCAAACTCCATATACTTAGTCTTAGATACCAAAACACTTGTAACATTATTCATGATATCTCTACTTATTAAGGAAACCCTATACGGAATATCTTTCCAATCAAGACCAGCTTTGGCAAACATTTCTGGAATAACGTTCTCTAGGAATCCACCCGTATATGGGGGAGGATCCCATACATTACATACGTCATAAATTATCACTTTTCCATCTTGACCAGGTCCAGCCCGAGATTTGATAAATTCCGAATGCGGCATTTTATAACAAAGTTGTTTATTTCTTTCATGAATTTCTTCTTCTTCTTCTGGTGATACACGGGGACGACCGATTGGTTCCAAATCGTATTCAGCGCCACCTTGCTGTTCTTGATATGGATATTGTCCATTGCCACCACAACCATTTCCCAACGCAAATGCCACGAGCACCACCACGCTTGCGACCAGTTTATTAAAAAAGCAGAATGCAGAAGCAAGAGGTGAAGCAGAAAAGATAATATCTCTTTCTGTTGAAAAATTGACCGATACTTTCAGATCGTCAGTCTTAGGTCTCCGATACCGGAATCGCGCATGAGTAGTCATTCTGATGCTCTTCTTGCCTCGATAAAAGCCGCTTGAACAGCGTTTCCGATACCAGAACGGCACATGATCAATCATTCTGGGCAACGGTCTATATCCTAATCCGCCTTTTTCGCGCATTTTTGCCTCCTAAAACCTTGACGGAATATTTTTGAAAAATTAATAATCAAATTTACAGCCATATACCAAGTGTTTTCCATTTTCGACAAGACTGTCGATATCTTCGTAAGCGTTTTCTAAACGTTCCTGATGATACTGAAAATATCCGTCGTAGATTTCCTGTGTTATCCCTTTTTCGTCCCATTCACGGAGAACATCGCCGGTTTTTTCATTTTTGTATTCGGCATAATGTTCCAGAAGATAGATGAAAAACCAAGTTTCTTCGTCAATTTTACTCAGCATCTATTCACCTCTGATGTAAATTGAGTTGCGGGGATCGCCTGTCACCTGCTCTGCCTCCCAGATATCGAAAATTCCGGGACAGCCGAACGAAGTAAGTCCGTTGTCCAAATCTTCCAATAATTCATGGGTTTTGGATTGAACGAATCTACGGAGAGCCTCCATGCGGTCGAATCCGTATTTCTGCATTATGAGGTCAGTGACAGCGTGATCGTAATAATACAAACTTTCAGGACTTTGTCTGTTCATAACCCTATTGTCTCCTTCCAAGTTATCGCCGCCACAGCTTTTTCCGTTTTTAATGCATACTGATTGCTAAACTTCATAGGCAGAAGAAGCTGCAAAGCTATATCCTCCGGAAAAGTTCCGGCAATATACTGGTTTATCACATTGACCGTTCTGTCGTTTGCGACAGGGCCTGAAATAACATCGAATTTTTCTTCAATTTTCTGTCCCGTTCTGTATTTGACAACAAGTGAAAGCCAGTTTTTGTCAGCAGAGGCAAAATTCAGGAACGAAAGATTCTGCCATTCTTTGCCGGTTTCAAACACAGAAACTAACGGAGTTCCGTTATTACGGATCTTTGTGATGCGCTTTGCCCATTTTTTTGCCTGTTCAATATCAGTCGTCGTGTAAAAAGCAGCTCCGAAATCCAAAGATGTGCGGGAATACGAGAGATCCGGCTTTTTGACTTCAACATTGCTTCCGTGATAAAGAATCATTTTGGCTCCTTAACAAAAAAACAGCAATATTTTAAACTGTTTTGGCTTAATGGCAAGTTTTGCAGCGTTAAATCACAGATATTTCACAAAAATATAGAGCGTGCTTATCGCAACAACTATTATTGCCGCAGGTGCACTGAGTTTGCAGTATCTCCCCCAGCCGACCGGGTGGCCCGATTTTGCCGAAACCGAGGTTCCGACTACGTTTGCGCTTGCACCTATCGGGGTGCCGCTGCCGCCGATGTCGGTTCCCATCGAAAGCGCCCATGCCATTGTTTCAAGCGAAACCCCGGTTGATGCAGAAAGCGATTTTATAACCGGAATCATCGTCGCGGCAAAAGGAATGTTGTCGATGAAGGCACTCGCGACTGCCGAAACCCAGATGATTATCGCAATCATTATGTAGGCGTTGCCTTTTGATACTTTTCCTATGAAATCTGCGATAAGTTTTAGAATTCCGGTCTGCTCCAGACCGCCTACGACAAAGAAAAGCCCGATGAAAAAAAGCAGTGTTTTGTAGTCAACATGCTGCAGGATTCTGGTTGCATATCTTGGTGCTGCAAAAAGCGTAAGAAGCGCGATTCCAAGACCTATTGTCGCAACCGTGAGCCCTGTTTCGGCGTGAGTTACAAGGAGAACGACCGCGATCGAAAATATTATGCAGCTGTTGCTGAAACCGATTCTGCTGACTATCGCTGATCTGGGCGAAGGAATCGTTGAAATATCGATGTCTTTTCCGGCACTTACATATTCCTTGCGGCACATCAGAATGAAGTAAACGAGCGTAAAAGCAAGGCCGATAAACGCTATTTTTCCGGTATGTTCAAAGAAATCTCCGAAAGAATAACCGAGACTCGTTCCGATTATGATGTTCGGCGGATCACCGCACATTGTTGCCGAGCCGCCTAAGTTCGCGCAGAAAATTTCGGCCAGAATCATGCTCACCGGATTGAATTTGAGAAGGCGCGAAAGTTCGACAGTGACCGCCGCAAGGAAAAGAATGACCGTGATGCTGTCAATGAACATAGAAAGGGCGAAGGAAATCAGCATGAACGCCACAAAAATGTAGATAACGCGGTAATTTACAAGTTTTGCAAGCCTCATGCAGAGCCAGCGGAAGAAGCCCGAAGCCGCCATTCCTTCAACCATTACCATCATTCCGGCTATGAAAAATATCGTTGCCCAGTTGATTCCTGTCGAGTTTTCGGGAACGTCGCCCGCGCTGTACCAGAAACTTTTCGTGAGAATTATTTTTATGTTCAGCGTCTCCATGATCGCGTCGAAACTGTGCATCCCGAGCCCGAAAACAAGAATCGCCGTAAGAACCGCACAGCCGAGCGTTACAAGATGGCGTTCTATTTTTTCAGTCACCATGAGAATGAACATTGCAAGAAAAATCACAACTGAAAGTATTTGTGCCAGAAGCATGACCGCACCTCATTTATTTAAAGGCTGAACTTTTTGCAAAGCGTCAGCTCGAAAAAAACCCGTTGTTATAGCGCGAACGATTTTTTTTGCAATACTGGAATGGCCTGCGTATATTCCCGAAGTTGCGGTTTGGTTGAGTTTTTAAAGGCTTAGTTTTGGCAAAACTTCTTTTCATAAATCCGTTTGTCGAAGATTTCACGGCATACAACCTCTGGGCGGCTCCGCTCGGACTTTTCAGGATAATGGAACACCACGAAAATATCGGCGACAGCGTGACTTATCTCGATTTTCTGGACGGAAGTTTTGTCGGAGACGATGCGGCGACTCCGCCTGTTTACCGCTCTTGGGAACGCCACACATACTGGAAACGCGAAATCGAAAAACCTGAGTGTTTGACAATGATCCCGCGCAAATATTACCGTTTCGGGGCGAACGACGACACTGTCCGCAAAGCGCTTTCCGAAGTTGAAAGACCCGATCTTGTCTATATCTCGACCGGAATGACATACTGGTATAAATCGGTTCTGAAGATGATCGGTTTTGTCAGGGAGATTTTCGGAGATACCGATATAAATGTCGGCGGAACCTCGGCAATCCTGATGCCTGAATTTTTTGAAGGGGAAAATATCACCGTAAACACAGGGAAAGCGCAAATACCTGAAAATATTACTGGAACCGGAATGAAATATCTCAAAAACCTGCACTTTTTTCCGGCGAATCTGATAGAAGGCTGCCCCAACAGATGCCCTTACTGCTCAAGCGTCATTTTCAACCCGAAAGTTTCATACAAAGATATCCCTACCCTTGCCGAAAACCTTGAAAAATGGCACGCTGAAACCGGACACTGCGATGTCGCGTTCTATGACGATGCCCTTCTTCTGCGAAACGGGAAAATTCTCCGCGATTTTCTGGACAGACTTCCTTCAAATGTTTACCGATTTCACACCCCGAACGGCCTTCATCTGCGTGAAATCAATGAAGATCTGTGCAAATATCTCGAAAAATACGACTTCCCGCAGCTTCGTTTCGGCTTCGAGACCGCCTTTTCGCGCTACGAAGACAAAACCTCGCTCAACCAGCTTAAAACGGTCGTAAAAATGCTGAAAGACCACGGTTTTACGAGCGAAAGAATCGGCGTTTACCTTCTCTGCGGACTTCCGGGACAGACAGTCGATGAAGTTGATAAAACCATTGAAATCGTTGCTGAAATCGGTGCAAGACCATATCTTAACGAATA
>Ga0265301_10007350_pt1 | contig 10342 bp, 5 predicted proteins | sample AusTroGonzalo_MG_2_FD_193488 | JGI IMG/M metagenome (GOLD analysis project Ga0265301, IMG submission 193488) | Bovine rumen microbial communities from tropical cattle in Woodstock, Queensland, Australia - Gonzalo_04 | ecosystem: Host-associated > Mammals > Digestive system > Stomach > Rumen ...
CAATCCCATCTGCCTGGCCTGGTTCTCTCCGAGGAGTACCAGGTTCATCTCCTTTGCGTACCTCATGATGAGGATGCACAGGATGATGCTGGGGATGAGTATGAACAGCGTCTTCTCCCAGGTGATGTTGGCGAAGGATCCGAATAGCCAAAGGAGGACGTCGGACACCTTGTTACCCGAGAACACTATCATGATCGTCTGTGCGGCACCGAACGCCAGACCTATGACCACTCCCGACAGCACGTATGCGTTGGTCGTGGATCCTGCGCGGTGAGCCAAAGCCATCGTCAGCAGGAATGCGAACAATCCTCCGATGATGGCCGCAATGGCGATGAGGAATACGGAGTTCGACGAGATCAGTCCGAAGAAAGTGAAGTCGAAGGCTATGACAGCGATCGCAAGCGTTCCTGCTCCGGACGATACTCCCATGATGTACGGGTCGACCAGAGGGTTCCTGATGACCGCCTGATAGGCCGCTCCTGCCACGGACAGTCCGAATCCTACCGCGAATGCCGCGATGGCTCTGGGCAGACGGGAGCTGAACACCATGACCTCCTCAGGGGTCATCTCGCTTCCGTCCTTTCCTATCGCGGAGAACAGGTTGGACAGCGCCTCTATGGGGTTGAGCAATCCTGTGGGTCCGATGCATAACATCATCACGAATATGATGAACGAAAGCAACGTACCGAATCCGAGGATGAAGTACATCCTGTGCCTCTTGCGGGCGATATGCGTATCGCCGTGGCCGTCGATGAGCATCCTCAGCGTCGGCATCCTGTCTTTCTTCTCCTCAGACATCGTATGACCTCCCTCTCTTGATCAGGAGATAGGCGAACACAGGTACACCTATCACCGTGGTTATCGCTCCCACCGGCAATTCATAACCGGACAGCAGCACTCTCGCTAACAGATCCGCGGCTACCATTAGGAATCCTCCGAACGCCATCGTGGCGGGGAGCATGAGACGGTGGTCTCCTCCGAGGATCATCCTGCTCAGGTGGGGTATGACCAATCCGACGAATCCGATGACTCCGCAGAATGCTACGCAGAACGATGTCAGAACCGATGCGACGATCAGCATGATCGCGTCGAAGCGCTTAGCGTTGAGTCCCATCTGTTTCGCCTGATCCTCTCCCAGAAGGACGAGGTTGAACTCCTTCGCCCAGATAAGCGGTACCATTGAAAGGAAGATGGCGGGGATCAGCACAAGCCAGACCTTATCCCAGGTCATGGTGCTGAAGGAACCGTACAGCCAGGACAGTGCGCTGGCCACTTTGGTTCCTGCGTTGATCATCAGCAGCGATTGCACGGCTGAGAACACGAGCCCTATGACGATACCTGCAAGGACGAAGTTGATGGATTTTCCTCCTGTCTTCAGCGCAAGAAGCATGGTCAATCCGAATGCGAGCAGTCCTCCGAATATTGCGGAGAATGCGGTCAGATAGATGCTGTTGGCCGCGAACAGGCCGAAGAATGTGAAGTTGAATGTGAGCACAGCTACGGCGAACGTTCCCGCTCCCGACGATACTCCCATGATGTAAGGCTCGACCAAGGGGTTCTTGATGACGGCCTGATACATCGCTCCTGCGACTGACAGACCGACTCCCACTCCGATGGCGGCCAGCACACGGGGCAGACGCTGGTTGTAGATGAGCATCTCCTCGTATGTGAGGTTCTGGCCTCCCTTGCTTATGGCGGAGATCATGTTGTTGAACGCGTCTCCCAACCCCATTGTGGTCTCTGGACCGACGCATAGGGACACCAAGGAGATTATCAGTGTGATCACTACTCCGAATGCGAACACCGCACGGACCTTACGTTTGCTGCGGGTGTTGTGGGTGTATTCCGTTCCGAAGAAGAAGTGCATGATGTGCATCTTCAGGTCGGAGAACGGGTGTTCCCATTTGAACACGAATCTGAGCACGAGCCAAAGAATCACGAGGATGGCGACAAGAGCTCCGAGAATGTAGAGAATGGGTTTCCATGCCCCCTCATCCGAAGGTACGGGTACGGGAGGCACATATTCCGGATAGGTGCTGTAGAAGACATATATTCCGGAATCATCGCATATGAGTGCATATCCATTGATAACAACGGGATTCACCATGGAATAATCCGCTATTCCGTTGTTGACACCATATTCGCCGGTAGCAAGATCGTATTCTATGGTCCTCATGGGAGATAGGGACGAGTTGGTGGTGACGTAAATGGTGCTGTTGTTCACCAGGACGGGTGCGTTATGGGTGGAATTGCTACCGCTGACGATATCTGTAATCAGCTCATAGTCGCCTGTCAGATCAATCTTATACAGACCTCCTCTGAACTGGGCAATCACTCCTTTGAAGTCTTCCGTTTCATACCTGGTGACGAATGCGCTGGTGGAATTCAGCTCTCTTCTGAAATCCTTAATTGCTGTCAGCTCTGAACCGTCAAATGTGAGTATCATCATACTGCTGACTTCGGAACTCATTCCCTTTCCGTCGGAATATGTTACTATCACAGTGTATGTAGAATCATCATTCTTGAAGACCTGGGGTGTGGCGGCTGATCCCCACTTGAGTCCACGGGAGTCCGTAGACTGATAGATCGGTGTTTTAGTGATCAGTTCACCTGTCTTCTGATCCATTACGTAGAGGGTTCCATCATAACACCCTGCGAATACATATCCGTCGAAGACAGTGGGGGTGTTGTAATAGTTGTGACCCTCCATCTGGTAAGACCAAAGGAGGTTCAGGTCGAGGTCGAAACAGTATGTCATTCCGTTGTAGGCTTTGACGTATATCGCTCCGGAATCACAGACTAGTGATGTGAATGTACAGCCGTAAGATACCTGCCATTCGATATCGATGGTCTTGCTCGGAACCACTGCCTTCTCATCGTCCCATTTCGCACCGCCGATTGTGGTGACGTTGACATTACCCTCTCCGGGACCTTCCTTCCAGTTGAATTTGTAAAGGTGCCCATTGTTGCTTCCTATGTACACATATTGACCGACTACGAGTGCTGAGGTGGTATCCATGGTCTTGTTGAGTGATTCAAATGACCAGATTTTCTCCCCGGTCTTGTAATTGAATGCCGTAGTGGCTGAAAGTCCTGAGGTTTTACCGGCATTACCGAATTTTAGGATTGCATATTCCCTAGCAACCAGAGCGCCCCCATACAGTCCGTTGGGGTCTTCGCCCCCGTATGCGGGGACATACTTCCAGACCTCTCCAGTCTGTTCTGATTCGATTGTCGTTGTTTGGTTGGCGCTGTTCCAAGAATCTCCTTGGATCGTTGTCCATGAGGAGTTGTACTCCGGTGTTTCGACAGGTATTATGCCTTCAGGATAATACGCAACTGCCAGAGGGGAACCATCAGCCGCATCAGAGCCTGCACATTCAATCCATTCCCCGTTGTTGAGTTTAAAGAAATGCCACTCGCACACGGATGTGTTTCCAGTCATTCCCGGTTCAGTGATGGATCCTCCTGTAGAGGCACCTCCGATTGTGACCTTAGACATGTTGTCGATCATGGTGAGGTCATCGGAGAACACCAGAGGTGTGGCGCTTAATGAGTTCTTTATCGAATCAGCTACTGTTTCGCCTGATTTGAGCTCGAACCACATGGTATATCCGTTTCCGAAATCCACAAGGAATTTGTTGTCAGAGGCATCCGCTGAAGAATCATCTGTAATTGCTTGAACGGACACCACGGCCAAAAGGGCTACTAAGACTGCTATGATTAAACGGTACTTCATTCGTATCATCCCATATTCTTGGTGATATCCAGATAGTCCATGTAATCATTTCCTACCGATTTTGGCAGGGGGTTATCTGAATAGGCGTCCTGATTCAGTGCCATTCCCATGAGTTCCATAAGCTGTACGAATCTAGGTCCAGCTCTGCTGCCGAGCTCACCCAATCCATCTGCGAACAGGTAGATGTTGCCGTTCTTGTAAGCATCGGTAGATTTCCATTCATGGGACAGAATATTGATCATCTGATCATACTCCGACTGTGAGTACTTGTAGCTGTCGATTATTATTATGCATTCAGGATTCTGCTGAGAGATCGACTCCGGAGTGATGTTGGTCCAACCGGCCACATTACCGAATGCATTCGTGCTGCCGAGGTTTTTGATAATATCGTCAACATATGTGTACTGGCCTGCGACCCAGGGTGCGGGATCATTGCTCAGTGCGATCATCGCCTTCATTCCTGAACTTCCTGCAATCTTCTCCTGAATTGCCTGGATGGAATCGAATATTTTCTGTATGTATGCCTGTGCACCAAGGCCGTAACCCATGGATGTTCCCGTTATGAAGATATTCTTGACTATGGTGTTGATGTCCTCTCCGTTGTACAGGACAACAGAGTTTACATTGGATGCGCGAAGCATCGCAGCCATCTGAATATCGTTGTAAGTGGACGCATCACAGAATACCATCTCTGGTGTCGTGTTCATTATAGCTTCGTAGCTGGGGTCTGTGTAAGAGCCTACAATTGCGATGCTTCCTTTCTTATGACCCTCATCTATCGAGGCCGGATAATTGCTGTATGCATCTGTACCTACGATTTTCTGTACTCCTTTTACAGAGTATATCGTCTCTGTACAGACGGGGGATAGTGAAACGACCCTCATAGGCTCGGCATACCCGTAAATCGATGTTGCCGTAGCGTCAACTGCGGGCATGGGCTTCCCTCCGTCAGAATCGGTGTAAGCCCATATGACTACGGTGTAGTCAGAGGCTTTTATCGAATATGTATCAGATTGTGTGGCATCGAATTCATTGTTCGAAACGTACCACAAGCCCCATTTCTTAGAATCGTTGTTCGGGTAATCTTTCCCGTCGTACTGGATGTCGGTGAGGACACCGTTCTCGATAATGAAATCAAAATTTTGGGTGGAATGTTCTGTTTTCACATCAGACAGCATCTCTACCGGATCATCCGTTATCTTGAAATCCACGTCGGTCCAGATCGTATAATACTCGCCGAAGTCTACTACGATGCCCTCGGATCTGTACTGGGTAGCATTAGAACCCAATCCATTGAAGGCTATGGTCAATACGCATCCTGCGATTAGGACCGCGACTGTTAGGTAAACTTTCGTTCTGGTCATACGAGACTGGCCGGACTTGGATGGGTTCCTATCGGTTTTGATCCAACTGTTATCAACCATGAAACTACCTCATCAGCATCTCATAAACTGGATATTATATCCAGTACTTCTATATCAGTTAATAAATTTAGTTAACAAATCTAACATATCCAGACTGAAGAAATTGCACAATTTGTCATTCTGGTACAATTATGGCCATTGGAGGCATCATTTTCTCGGTTCTGATCAAGCGGCCGGAATGTTTGATTTTTTCATCAAATTTCATCGAAATTTACATTTTATACAATTTTTTTCAATTCACGTTTTTCGAAATCACGAATAGTATAATAATACAGGATAGCAATTCGTTGGAATATACATCCAACTCGCTCGGTGGTAAGTTGAATTCGATAAACTTGAAATTGACGATATCGGCAGTCATCATCGTTGTTGTCGCGATAGCGCTAGTGGTGACGGGTCTTACGAAACCCGAAACCGACGACAGCCACGGTATGCTGATTGATTTCGGCTATTGGGACGTCACATGGAAAGAGATGACGTTCGAGGACGATATGAACGGCTACGATGCGCTCAACACAGTGTGTGAGATGCTCGGTTATAAGGTCCAATACAACAGTGACGGTACCGTTTTGGCGATCGACGGGAAGATGGCCCTAAAAGATATGCCCTGGAACCTGTATCAATTGGACGAAAGCAATAAGTGGATTGTCGTGGAGAAGCCTGAGGACTTCAGTGTCTCCGACCAGAATATTCTGTGCTGGGCAAGAGCGACATCCGCCGAGGAGGTCGTTACGCCGACGGACTCGACAGGCCATCTTTATTTCGGTTATGCTTCCGAAGGGAAATCCAAGAAGACCGGCAATCTGCTGAAGGTTGTTTCTCTGGCGCCTTCGATCACGGAGACCATCTGCGAGCTCGGAGGACTGGAAAACATCGTAGGAACGGATGTCTACAGCGATTATCCGGAAGAGATCGTGAAGCGCAAACAGAATGGGCTCATCGCCGAGACCGGAGGTTACATGGATCCCAGCTACGAGCTGATCGTTCAGACCAACCCGGACCTCGTGTTCCTGGACGGCAGCGTAGGACAGCAGGTCACGATCGCGGACAAGCTCCGTAAGTCGGGAATATCCTGCTGCGTTCTTTTCGACAGCACGGACATCAACGCTTTGTACAGCAACATGTGGGTCACCGCCTGTTCTCTGGGGTGGCCGGATCATGCCACCGATGAGATCGACAATGTGAAGCGTATCATAGACGATGTGGCGGGAATAGCCGGTGTGACGAACATGAGGACGTTCATCACACTGTCCACCGATCCGTCACCATGGACTGCCGGAAACCAGACCTACATAAATGACATCATCCAGACCGACGGAGGAATCAACGTCTTCGATGACTTCCCGTCCTGGTTCATGGTTTCCAAGGAGCAGATCTACGCCAAGCAGCCCAGCATCATAATCGTGATGACTGCGGAGAAGGTGACCACCGAGGAAGAATACCAGGCGATGCTGAATGGCATGGATTCCGTCTGGAAGGAGACCCCTGCATTCAAGGACGGCAGGATCTACTTCTTCACAGGTGAGGCCAACGATGTGCTTTCCAGGCCCGGTCCGCGTCTTTCTGAAGCGGCTGAGCTCATCGCGAAGGTGCTGAATCCTGATGCCTTCCATGATCTGGATGTTTCCGATGTGCTGCCCAAGTACGTCCATGACGATTACAGGAATTATCTGAAATATCAGGGGGATGAGTAATGAAGAGAATGTATGCCGCGATCGCAGTGGTCCTGGCCGTACTCGTGTCTGCAGCGGTCCTGTCGGCCCAGACGGATGCCGCCGAGGGCGACGGGATGCTGATCGACATGGGGAACGGTGTGACCTACTGGACAGCCGCTTCCGGTACGGATGCCGTAGATATGGCCGAGCAGTTTGCTAAGTCCCAAGGGCTTGAATTCGAGAAGGACGGAAGCCGCATTGTCCGCATCGGCGAGATGGCGGAGCATTCCGTCGGAACACAGGTCTGCGGATGGCATCTTTACAAATGGTCCGGCACCGCTTGGACCCCTTCGACCGACACCTCCCGCAGCTCAGGCAGTATCGCCTGGGGATTCTATCCGGAGGGCACTATACCTGTCGAGACTCCTGAGTATCGTGCTGCATGGACCCAATTCAGAGGGGACTCCTCGAATTCAGGAGTATCCGATTCATACGGAACCGAGAAGGCGGTCACACCCGTTGAGTGGTACAAGACATACAGGACCGGTTATGTGGATTCGTCACTTATCGTCGCTGGCGATCTGATGTACCATACCACATACGGAGAGACTACGGCATCAGGATCCAGGTCCCACGCGCAGCTCTACTGCCTGAACAGGCTCACAGCGGATATGGTCTGGATTTTCGATCTCACAACAGGCGGAGGGAAATATCCTGAAGTCAAGGATAACGGATACAACATCACATCGCCCGTAATCATTGGGGACATGATAGCCATAAACTCTGCTACATCCCACAGTATGGATGGGAAGACGGTCATGGACCTGTACCTTCTTGACCGTTTCACCGGAGAGGTGATCGATACCGAGGAGATACTCCACGCCCCGCCGTTAAATGACAGGGGAATGCCGGTGTGGAAAGGAAGGACCTTCGTCAACGGAGGAACATCGCCGGTCTACGATTCAGGAGCGCTGTATTTCGGAACATCCGACGGACGCATCCTCGCATACTCCGTTTCGCATGAAGGTTTGGGACTCTTATGGGAGTATGTGCCCCCGTCCGATACTTCGGGCGATAAGTATGTCGGTTCGCGCGGCAGCTTCTACTATTACAGTCCGACCATCGTGGACATCGATGGCGTCAGGATGCTGTTCATAGGTAATTACGAAGGATACATCATTGCATTGAACGCCTCTACCGGAGAATCGATCTGGGAGAAGCAGTACATCGCACTCTATGAGAAGAACAAAGGAGTGCCCGGTACACCTGGTGCGGTGGACCTGATAACATACATCGGTGACAACAGGCTTATCGTTAATTGTACGGACGGTGCGATGTCTCCGACGATGGGACACATCGTCTGCATCGACGCTAAAACCGGAGGCGGTTCCGGCGGAAGCGATTGCTATTGGAGGATAGACGGGGTCACACAGGGAACCGTTCCTGTAGGCGACGGGGATTTCATCATATACGCGAAGAAAGCATCCTCGCCGTCCGTCGATACGGATCCGGCAATCAAGGATGACGGACTTTACCGTCTCGACAAGGACGGTAACACCAAATGGTATGTGACTTCCAATTACATATGGTCGAGAATGACCGTTGCCGAGGGTCTTCTGTATTATTCAGAGTATTCTGCCGGTTTTTACGATGACGGAGGTCACGTCGTCGCTAAGAGGATCACAGACGGATCAACGGTATGGTCCGCCAAGCTCGAGCCTTATTCAAAAACATCATATTCCATGGCCGCACCGACGGTCATCGAAGGTAAGATTTACGCCGCTAACGACTACGGAGCGGTTTATTGTATTTCTGAGATAGAAGGAAAGAAATGGGACGGAGGAGGGGAGATAATCCTTCCGGGCGGATTCTGGCATTGGTCATGGGCCTTGCTGATTGCCCTGGCAGTCGCCGCAGTCATCGTCCTAGTGAGGTATTATTGAAGTATACCATGTCCGAAAAGGAAGGATTTTGGAAGTTGGTGCGCAAGGGATACCGCTCTATGAAGGAGGATTTCGAGCCTCCGAAGAGCAAGCCAGAGGACGCCCCCGAAATGGAGGCTCGTCAGGAGCCCGTGCAGGAAGCACCTGTACAGTATGAGAGAGAAGAGGGGCCATCGGTCCCAAACGAGACTCAGGCGGAGCCGGCACAGGTTCAGCAGGTTGTACAGCCTGAACCTGTCGTTCAGGAAGAGAGATCTGATGCATCCTATGTGCCTCCGGTCGGGTCAACAGAGCAGGCAGCCCAGTCTGGATCGCAGGTTCAGGATGAGAATTCGGCATATTATGTGCCGCCGTCTGAAGCCACGGGGGATGAGCCCGAAGACGAGCCCAAGCCTAAGAAGAAGTCTATGCTGGCCTTCATCAAGCCCAAAAACAGGGATGATGAGGATCTGGAGAACGGTGTCAGCGAACTCACGATAAAGAAGCGCAGGTTCAGACTTATAGTCGCGTTCGGAATTGTGATGTCGATCGTGGCTTTCCTTATATCTATATCAATATCGGCAGGAGGAATAGTCCCGGTCAGCGATGCGATCGCCGCCATGTTCTCAGCCATAGCCAAAGGCGGACAGAACCTGGATACTGTGGAGCTGTACATCTACCAGTCGCGTCTGCCCCGTGCTATAGCCGCAATCGGAGTCGGTGCCGGATTGGCCATCGCCGGATGTATGTATCAGGCTATCATCAGGAACCCTCTGGTCGATCCTTATATCACAGGAGTATCGTCAGGAGCGGGATGTTTCGCTGTCGCGGTCGTCGCGCTCGGAGTCTCCATACCTTTCATCGGTGCAAACACCCTCTACATCATCCCCGTCGCAGCAATCGTCGGAGGTCTCATCGCATTCGCCATCACCATGGGTGTGGCGGAGGGTTCAGGAGGTTCTGCATCCAATTACATTCTTGCAGGAGTTATTGTGGGATTCGCACTTTCATCCGTCCAGACTGTCTTCCTATCCATGGCCAAGGATAACCTGTCCAACGCTATGTGGTGGCTGTACGGTTCATTCGCCAACATCACTTGGGAGAATGCTTGGATAGTCATGATCCCCGCCTTAGGCATATCGCTGCTGGCGATGGTATGGGCAAGGGAGTTCAACCTGTTCATGATGGGAGAGGATCAGGCCAAACAGCTCGGTATGAACGTCAAGAGGTTCAAGAGGACAATGATGATCATCGCATCCATCCTCACTGCCATCTGTGTCGCATTCTGCGGTATCATCGGATTCGTAGGATTGATCATACCCCACGCATGCAGGATGGCCCTCGGAACAGATCACAGGCTCATCATGCCGGCATCGATCGTTCTGGGAGCATGTCTGATGCTGTTCTCCGACCTTATCGCCAGGACCGTCCTTTCACCCCTGGAGCTTCCGGTCGGAGCGATCACTGCAATGATTGGTACCCCGATCTTCGCATACATGCTCGTCAAGAGGGGGCGCGAATATGACGGATGAACGCTTCGATTACGGCGATGAGGTTCTCCGTATCGAGGATCTTTGCATGGAATTCAACGACCATAAGGCC
>Ga0265301_10007352_pt1 | contig 10340 bp, 16 predicted proteins | sample AusTroGonzalo_MG_2_FD_193488 | JGI IMG/M metagenome (GOLD analysis project Ga0265301, IMG submission 193488) | Bovine rumen microbial communities from tropical cattle in Woodstock, Queensland, Australia - Gonzalo_04 | ecosystem: Host-associated > Mammals > Digestive system > Stomach > Rumen ...
TATTTAAAGAAAGTTTTTGCTAAGGAAGGTTTTATAATTGTAAGGATTGATTAGAAAAGTTACTGGTCTTTTGAATAATTTTAGAGATAAAGAAAAGCTAATTTTGTAGTAAAATTATGAAGGTGTTTTTAATAAAATTGTGGAATTAGGAAGGTTTTTTAGCAAAACTATGGTTTTTTTAGCAAAATTGAGAGGATATTAGTAAAGTTGAAAGAGAGTGTTAGTAAAACTGAAAGGATATTAGTAAAATTGTGGAAGATATTAGCAAAATTGGGAGAGTGATGTGCGACCTGGACCAATCCTTATACTCTATTCATCTCGTCATAACCACCCCTTATTATTATTCCCCTTTCATTATACCATAAATTTTTAAACATTTCAACCCGTTGTTACCTACGCACAGTCTTTTTTTATTATTATAACATAAAATTTAAAAATTGTCAAATCCCTCCCCTCCGTGCGAAGCAAAAAAATGACCTAGCGAGCAACCGCGGGTTGCTCCTAGGTCTGGACCTTGACGCCATATAGCGGCTGCCGTCATCTCGATCTGGATCAGGTGGCCTTATGAGTGTTTCCTCTGGTCAATGTCAGTGCGCACTGCACCTCTGCATCACTTCACCGCGGTGAAGTGTAACACTGTAACGCGGTGACGCGTTACCACTGCACCAGACTAAAGCGAACAGCACCCCCCAACGTATTATACCATACTGGAACCCGCCTGTCAATTGGCATTTTGCACAAAAAATTCGGGAAAATTATAAAAAAAATTGTGCAACTTTTTTTGAAAAAAATATTGACAAAGGGAAAAATTTGTGGTATAATTCGGCGCTCGCCGGAGGCTCGCGCGCCGGGCAAAAAATAGGGAACTAATGTTCCCTAATCATTTTGTTTACATCTCTGATTGTTAAGCGATGAGAGCAGAACATGACAGCCATGTCAAAATTAGCACAGATATCACAATCTGTATTGCAGGGTTTTGGAGTGTTAATTGCATAGTTAGCATTTCTAACACAATCTGAACATTCACACCTCTTTTTGCAATCTTCACAGTATCCCATTTTTTAGCCCCCTTTCTTAATAATTCTCTACCTCGTCCGCGCGGACGAGGTCACCGAAGATTTCACACATGTATTTGAATTCATCCGCATCATCCGCGAAGAACTCAAAATCTTCCTCGGTTGGTGCATCAGGGATGCAATCCCGCATCCAAATTTCAAAGATTTTTTCGTCACCAGTGTTCATTATGTAATCGTGCATCTGATGAACCAGACTAAGACGAATTTTTCTCATTTCTTCTCTTGTGACTGTCATTGTTTTGTTCTCCTTTCTTTTGATGGTTTAATTATAGCAAACATTATGGAAAAAGTCAAGATAAAATATTGCACAAAAATTGGATTGAAAATTTGTTGATCCTGTCTATTGACAAAATTTTCGTTGCAGCCGGATGCAGAGAGTCAATTAAGTGTTAAGTATTTTTCCATGTATTTCTTATATTCTTCTCCAGTCATAACTTTCATGGTTAATTCTTTAATACCATTAGAATAACAATCTATCATGTAGTTAATTGCACTTCTTTCTTTTATAAAACGTCCAATAATTTCTTCATTCTTAAATACGCAATATAACGTCATAACTTTATTCTCCTTTCCTTTTGTTAATGTAATTATACTAAAAATTATAGGAAATGTCAAGTTGTAATTATTAACAAAAATCCGATGTATTTTTTGTCTAAGTTGTCTATTGACATGATTTTCGCCGCGCGCCGGAGGTGCGCGGCCCACCATTATACTACACTATTAAAATAATGTCAATATCGGAAAAATATACAAAAAAAGTGAGCCTTTTGGCTCACTTTTCATCAATTTTACTTAGAAATGTCTAGTGTAATAAAGTAAATGCTTGACTTTGTCCTCCCATTCTCTGAATTTCTGCGGGGTCCCAGCTAAATAATCTGACTTTGTAGGTCTCTGCATCCCATTGTCCTACAATTTCGCCTGCATCTCCTAGAATTGTCTAAATTTTATCGCCAATTTTGAACATTTTGTTACCTCTGGGGCAGAGGTGTTACCCTCTGCCCCCCCTTTCTCTCAGGCTACCGAGAAGTAAGCCTTCTTACCCTCGATAGTCTTAACCACAAGCCCCTTTTCAACCATCTGGCGAAGGAGAGCGGAAATCTTCTGGTTAGTGAACTCGCTCAGCTTCTCGTAAGAGAGAAGTTCAGTGACAGTCATCTTCTCACCGACGTCCGCAAGGACATCGTAGATCAAATCCTTCACCTTCATATTATCCTTCTGGGTCTTTGTCATACCCTTGCCAGACTTCCTGTTGTCCAGGAGTTCAATTTCGTGCTTGATGAAAGCCATCATTTCCTCGTTTGCCTTAACCTCAGCTACCTCTGCGATTGCGTTGAACATTTCTCTCTTTGTCATGATTCATACTTCCTTTCTTATTTTGCTTTTGTTTTCTTTTGTGATTTTATTATATCATAAGGTTTTTGTTTTGTCAAGAACTTTTTTAACTTTTTTTCAAGTTTTTTTAGTGGTTGACTTCTTTGACTTTCCTTACCTTATGTAATAATTATATCATTTTTTTTCTTTGTTGTCAAGTATTTTTTTTATTTTTTTCGGTGGATGGCGGATGGTACCACTTTCCGCCCCACCACGGACAAGCCAATTTATGTCATCACGCCTGTTGCCCTAATAGGCGTTTGATTCCTACATCGACCGAGATTTAATACAAAAGAGAACATACCGATTTTTTTCCTTTCCTTTACTGTAATTAAATTATATCAAAAATTTTTTAGAAAATCAAGACGGAATATTGCACTAATTTTAGGATCCGTTGGATCCGATCTTTGTGCAACTTTTTACTTGACAAAATCTCAGCGGTGTGGTATAATGGAAAATTCGCCGCGGCCCGGAGGACCGCGGCGCAATCAAAAAGGTGGCTCTTTCGCCACCTTAGAATCTTGCTTCGTAAATTTCAAGTATCCATTTAGTAAGATGATAGGACTGAGAAGGAAGAATTAGCCTGCTTGCGCATTCAAGAACCCAAGGTAGGATTTGAAACTGAGGTTCAACCCAATCAGACAAAACAAAAGTAGAAAAGCGGTATGATGAGTCAGGATGTTTTGTACTAGCTCCCCAGCATTCGAGGATTGTTTCATGATCGTCTATTCTGGAATAAAGTTTATACATATTGAAGCCCCCTTCTTAAATACCACCCAGTTCTCTGAATTTTGGATGCATCTTACAATCCCACCAGTCACCGACCTCTTCGGAAAGGTCTGGATGTTCTAAGCTGAAAAACATGACAGCACCAAAGCAACGAGTGGTTGCTTGATTAGGGTCAACCCCATAGCGTTTAATGCAGGTCAGTTCATACTCACAGTATTCAATCAGTTTTTTCATTTCAATTCTCCCTTTCTCTTGTTAAAGTTTGCGACCAATCCAACCACCCTGCAGGCTCATCCTTCCAGTCGCCCCTGCATGTTGCCTCCACATTTGTATACCGCAAAGTTGGACTTAGGCTTGCGGTGGTGGGACTTTATCAGAGAAGTCTTACTCGGTCAACTTTGCGACCATTCCTCTGTCCTGCTTCTCTTCCCTCACCTTGTATCTGTATTATAGCAGATATTTTTTATTTTGTCAAGGGGTTTTGAAAAAAATCTGCAACTTTTTTTCAGCGTTTGGTTTTCTGTTACTTTGTATTGCAGTACATTTCACAGTAAAACCTTATCCCGAAGGGCTTGACACCTTAGTCAAGTGCTTTCCCCCCTTGACATTTATAATTATAGCACAAATAAAAAATTTTGCAATAGGCAGACTGCACAATTATGGGATCAGATCTTTGTGCATCTTTTTCTAATTTTCCCTTGACAAAAGCTGGCGGCATGTGATATAATGGAATTTCGGCCCGCGACCAACGGCCGCGGGCCAACTACAATTAAAGGGGCTAGGATTTAATCCTAGCCCCTGAGAAAGGAGGAAACAATTTTAGAAAGTTGAAAGGAGCAGAGGGGAGTTGCACCCCTCTAATACTACTTGCCCCTGTGAGGGGTCAGGCGATGGAGAACACCGCCTTTTTGCCCTCAATGGTCTTGACGACCTTTCCAGCTTCAACCAGCTTGCGCAGGAGAGCCGAAATTTTCTGGTTAGTGTACCCATCAAGACCCTCGCCAGTCTTGATGAGGTCAGTTACAGTTACAGGAGAACCAATCTCCTCAAGCGCAACAAGGATGGACTCCATGACCCCCTCGTTGGCTTTCTGAGTCTTGGTCAGACCCTTGCCAGACTTGCGGTTAGCAAGCAAGTCGATTTCATGCTTCAGACCCTCGATGAGAACATCCCTGTCCTCAACCTCAACAGTGCCAATAACCTCGATAGCTCTCTGGAACATTTCACGCTTAGTCATGGATGATACCACCTTTCTTAAAAAATGCTTTTTGTTTGTTTTCTATGGCTTTATTATACCATAGATTTTTAAGTTTGTCAATAGTTTTTTTAAGATTTTGAAAAGTTTTTTTCGTTTCAAAGAATCAACTGGCGCAAGGCTCATCCAACTCTTTTACTTTTTCCTTTCCTTTATCTTGATTAAATTATATCAAAAATTTCTAAAAAGCACAATAGGCAAAATGCACAAATTTTGGGAGAAAAATTTGTGCAACTTTTTTGAAAAAATCGCTTGACAAAACTGCGGCGGATGTGGTATAATTAAAATTTCGCCGCGCGCCGGAGGTGCGCGGCCCACCATTATACCATACTTGCCGCCCGCTGTCAAGATGGAAAAATAAACAAAAAAGACAGGGATTAAATCCCTGCCTTTGTGCATCATGCCTTAGGCGGACGATGTTTAATCAGCTTGAGCGTGTAGTCATTTTTACCAAAAATGAAGGAGATTTCAGCTTCATTTTTGACATTTGAGATGCTAGCCCCCAAACCTTCCAGAAGCACCTTGATGCAAGAGATAAGGTGCTTTTTTTCCTCGTCAACCTTTCTTTCTCTTGTGGTTTTTTTTCTAGGGGTATCAGACTTTTCATAATGTCGCTGACCTTTGGACTTTTTAACAAGCTCCTCTTGTTCCTCGTTAGTTGCATAATCATTATCACAGAGCCACATTTCAATGGCTTCAGCCTGTGAAATTTCCAGTTTATCAACATAGTTGTCAATATCTTTATCAGGGATATTGACTTTCTTTCCGCTTTCCAGAGTGTACATCATAATTGAATCCCCCTTTTGTTTTTAATTTTTTTTCTTTTTGTAAATTTATTATATCATAAAAAAATAAAAATGTCAAGAAAGACTTTTGTAGTTTTTTTTATGAATTGTCAGAAAATTTGGCGGCCCGGGGCGATTGTAGCCTTAAGGCCACAACCGCTTTTCCATCTTTTTGTGTTGAGCAATACATTTTACCATGATTTGAGTTTCAATCAAAACATCTTCAAGCCCTGTGTGACTTTCTACAAAGTCATTGTTTCCAGTTATGTATCTATACAGAATTTCTGCGGTAAGTCTGACTTGCGGTTTTTTGTGTTTGGTTAAATAATTGTTAGTGGCGCAAAATCTTTTATAAGTTTCTTGTTTTCCGATTGTCTGCCTTGCCATTTTCAAGGTATCCCAGATTTCAATTTTGAAGGGGAAGAACCAGCGGAAACGGCTTTTTGTTATGTAACGGATAGTGTTATTCAATGCCCGAACGTCAAAACCTGCATTGTGAGCAAATACATTTTTAACGCCATATTCTTTTACATCATCCAGAAATGTTTTTCTAATAGTCCAGAATGATGCAAGTTTATGCTTGCCCGCATTTATATCTTCCCAATACTTAGGAATTTTATCGGCGTAGTATGCGGACTTCATCACATCTCTCATTCCGAGGAACACTTCAGCCAGAACAAATGAGCGAGTTTTATAAATGCGACCCTTTTTATCAGTTACCGCCCATCCAATATCATAAACAAGGGATTGAGTTAAATCAAGTTTTTCCCCCACCATGATACCGTTGCAAGTTTCTGTATCCAGACCAATGAGATAGTTAATTCTTTTGTCCATTTTATTTCCTTCCTTTCCTTGACTGTACTTGTATTATACCACAGTCACAGAAAAATGCAATAGGCAAAATGCACAAAAAATGCGGGATCTGGTTGTGTAAAATGACGAGGCGCGCCCGGGCAAAATGAGGCCACAAAAAAGTTGCCCTAAATAAGGGCAACTAATTCATCCAGAATGTTTTTATTTGCGTCTATTGTTCCACCCAGTTTCCAACCTTTGCGGACTTTTTCATTATCATCAACCAGAATCTGAAAACCGCCCAGCTTTCTAGTACAGTTTGCTTTTGTAGTTCCATACTTTACAAGATGGATTTCATCATATGGAAAACCCATTCTTTCAAGCCATTCTTTTTTTGCGGTTCTGACTTTTTTATCATATGCTTTGGTGCTTCCCATAGCCAGCCAGCTAGTTACTGCAATTTTCCAGCCTTTGTTCTTGAGTGCATAAAGTACAGCGTTCAGTGCGAAAGTGGGGTAGATTGGGGTTGCTACCTCATAAGGGGTAGCATCTTCATTGCGAAGCATATTGAGCCATCCCTCGACCCCATACAGGTCAGCGATTGTACCATCCATGTCGAATACCAGAGTTTTATTCATTGTTTTGCTCTCCCTTCTTTTGATGGTTAAAGTATACCACGTTCAGAGCAGAAAATCAATTGGCAGAATGACTAAAATTCGGGATTTTTTTATTTTATTTTTTGTGCAGATTTCCAAATTGACAAACAGCTAGCAGTATGGTATAATGGAATTTCGCCGCGCACCGGTGGCGCGCGGCCCGCCCAACTTTTTTATTTTTAGAGTTGAGCGGGCTAGTTATTAGCGTTCTATAAAAAGTCTGTTTGTAACCTGATAAAACTCTTTATAGTTTCGAGTCCTTTTTACCACAAAGAAGAAAGAGCCATCTTCAACAGTATCAATTCTGTAAAATCTAGACCCTTTCCAGAGCGGTCTTGCATTCTCCCGCCAAAAATGATTTATCCTTACATTAGGCGGAAGATATACCCAGATCAGATAAAAACAGGTGCTCGCACATATTAAGGCAACACTTCCAGCGAAAAAAGCACCAAGACCAAAGAATAAAATAGTTTCAAAAACTAAGAGCATAAATAAACATATTAACATTTTCATCTTCCTTTCCTTTTGTTTTCTTTATTATATCATATAAATTTTATAAAGTCAATATGTCGGTTTCCTTGCTAGGGCTTTATACCCTAGCAAGAATTTTTTCGTTTGTGAAGGTGGCTTTTTCAAACTTTATCTGATACGGTTTGCCATCCACCTCGATATCGCCCGCTTCGGTGAAAGGAATATTATCCTTTTCCCAGACCTGACCGAAATATTCGGTAACCATCTTTTCAAACATCTCACCTTTGTTGTACTTACTTGCCTTAACAGCATCTTCAAAGAAATCTTTGGAGCATAAAACGGTTGCACCTTTGGTAAGAAGGAAAGTCTTCTGAGACTTGTTCGGGCAGAACCTAAGAGCATATCCAGCACCTCTGCTAGCTTTGTCCAGCTTGAGGATATAAGGCATGGTTTCCGCAGTAGTCTCAACCATATAGACCACGTTCTGGAAATAGAAACCATAAATATAGTTGTGAGTATAGGCTTTGCTGTTGTATCCCTCGATCAGCTTCTCAAAAAGTACCGTGTTTGTCATTGTTTTGTTCTCCTTTCCTTATCGTGTCTCTATTGTATCATCCCTGACCGGAAAAAACAATCGGCAGAATCAACAAAATTCACTGGATTTTTTGTACAGAAGTAACAAAAATTTTCCGGCGACAAATTCAGCAGAGTGACGAAATTCGGGAGAAAAATTTTTTAATTTTTGTGCAGATTTTCTCTTGACAAAATGGCCTGGCGTGTGGTATAATGGTTTTTCGGGCCGCGGCGAGCCCTGGCGCCCAGCCGCGGCCCGACCAAAAAATAGAGGGTTTCCCCTCTATTCTTCCATCTCAGCTTCAAAGTACTGAGCCAGATCTCTATAGCCTGTCCGCGCATAGCAGATCTTGTTGAGAATCTCTTCCCAAGATCCATCTACTATATTTCTAACAAGATTAATTTCTTCTGCTGTTGCTATGTCGTTTTCTACCAACTGGTCATAAAGCATAATTTCTTTCTGAGTCATTTTCTTTTCCTCCTTTAAGTGGTGTGCTCCTCTTTAACTGTCTTTATTATAGCAGATAACCGGATTTCTGTCAATAGGTTTTGAAAAATTTTTTTGTTTTCTTGATTGGGTTTTAAGCCCAATCAAGAAAAACGTATTCAGTGCAGATGCCATCTTCAAATTCAAGTCCTGCGCCGTTGCCCAACATGGTGGAGACTTCAATCCAGTCATCCTCGGAATCAGCTTCTTTGTGGATTTCAACCTCACGTCCCTGCGCCTGTGCCATTTCAATAGCTTCATCCCAAGTAAGTCCTAAAAAGTCTTTCATTGTTTTTCTCCTTTCTTTTGAAGTGCTATCCTTTAACTGTCTTTATTATACATGATGCAACAGGTTTTGTCAACAAGAAATTAGAAAAAAGTTGCACAAAATGGGATGTTATTTTTTGTGCAGTTTTTTGCGTTTTTCTTCTTGACAGCTGGAAGTCGCATGTGGTATAATTTTTCGGCCTGCGGCGGCCGCAGCCGGATAAAAAAACAGGCGGTCAAACCGCCTGCTTATCTCTAATTTTTTTCATGCGTTTAGCAATTCTTTCAAGTCTTGTTTTTCTTTCCTTTTCTGTTTCCTCTCTCTTGATGTCAACAGCTTCATCTTTGAAACTGTTCTTTTCGCTTTCTTCTTTCCATTCTTTTGCTTCTTTGTAGGTTGTGACTGTCTTGACGAAGTGGTTATTGGTAAAGCATTTGTAAACTAACTTTCTCATTTTTTTTCTTCCTTTCTTTTTCTCTTTTGTTTTACAGCTATTTCTAAGGAAAAGGCTTGCTTGCCATTAGCAAGCCTTTTCTTTAATCCAAAAAGCATCTGTTGGATGAACCATAGCAAGAAAAGAATGTTTTGCTTCGAAAAGTCTTTTTTCTGCATCTTCTTTGTTGTTGTATGTTCCAATGACTGTGCCTGCTACAAAAACTTCGTACTTTTTCATGTTGTTTTCTTCCTTTCTTTTGTGTGTCGCTTTCTTAACTGTCTTTATTATAAGCCTTGCAAGCCATTTTGTCAAGACCCACTTAAAGAAAAACCCGCACAAAATGAGGATTCTTTTCTAATAAATCTTTGTGCATTTTTACCTATTGACAACATCAACTCATGTGTGGTATAATAGTTCGGCCTGCGCCGGCCGCTGGCGTTTGTTATCATTGATAAAATTGTTTTATTCTTTTGTCAATAACTTATCATTCTTTTCTATTGTTAATAGTTTAACAATGTTCGTTCTATTGTACATTGTCTGTCTGTCTGTCCTGTTTGACTAATCTAGTTTGTCCTGGAGTTTTTACTGTCTGCTTAATCAGTGCGCTGACAGGATCAGATAGAATTATTCTGAATAATTGTTTAATACTTTCTTTAATTGTTTTAATACTTTGTTTATTTGTTTGTTATCTTTTGTTTGTTCTTTTATTATTTATTATTATTTATTTATTTATTATTATGTTGTTTGTTGTTGTTTGATTTGTTTGTTTTGATTGTTTAGTTATTGTCAATGTTTGTTATGTTAATAACTTAACAAAGTTGGTTCAAACCACCTTTGTATTACTTGCTGGATGGTTGAATCTAATTGTTACAAAAATTTTACAAAATTTAAAAAAGTTAATACTTTTGTAATAATTAAAAATAACCACTATTTTGTTACAAAAGAGAGTTAATTGTTACAAAAGTATTAACAAGATGTTACAAAATGTTACTGAAAAATATCAACAAAAGAAGAGATTAAATCAATGAGACATTTGTGCAAGTTGAACAAGAAAATTTTTCTACATTTTGCACAAGAGTTTCAGGAAAAGTTACTTGCTTTTTGTGCAAGTTTTTTCTGTGCTGAATTGTTCAACTTGCACAATAGTCTCAAAAATCGGTGCTTGCCTGGCGCCTGCGCACCGACGAATTATTACTTTATTATTTATTATTTAAATAAAATTTTCAAATGATTTTATTTGTTTGCTCTTTTGTTGATTTGTTTTATTTAAACAATGATGCACTTGTTGTTTGATGTAGATTGTTTTTGCCCGGCATCTCTTTTACCCAGGTTTTAAATTAAATTGCAGCTCTACGCAGCGTTTGTTGAAGTGAATGTAGGGGGTGTCGTTTTGGGAAAAAATTTTTAAAAATTTGAAAATCACTTTGCTCTCCACAACCCC
>Ga0265301_10007355_pt1 | contig 10338 bp, 6 predicted proteins | sample AusTroGonzalo_MG_2_FD_193488 | JGI IMG/M metagenome (GOLD analysis project Ga0265301, IMG submission 193488) | Bovine rumen microbial communities from tropical cattle in Woodstock, Queensland, Australia - Gonzalo_04 | ecosystem: Host-associated > Mammals > Digestive system > Stomach > Rumen ...
AAAGGAACTGTTAAAGATGCTCGTGATAATAAAGAGTATAAAACCATTGGAATAGGAACACAGATGTGGATGGCCGAGAACCTGAACTTCGATTATAAAGTTGCGGATTCCACCTATGGCAACACTTACTATAAAGTCTGTGGTTCATTTTGTGGTCGCTATTATACTTGGGCCGCTGCTATGGATTCCGCGGGCGTCTATTCTGGAAATAGCAAGGGTTGTGGTTTTCAAAAGACCTGCACGGTAAAAACTCCTGCGCGTGGGGTTTGCCCTGAAGGCTGGCATATACCAACCCAGGGTGAATGGAAAACTCTATATTCTGCTATGGGAAGTACCCCGTATGCGATGCAGGCGAATGGCATGTGGCCGGATGCTACCGATGATTATGGATTCTTTGCAATCCCTGTGGGCTATATTAGCGACAATGGAACTTATTCTGGAAACACAGAAGCTGCATTCTGGACTTCGACTGAATACGCGGAATATCGAGCTTTCACCTGGAGCTTGCAAAGAGATGAAGCTGAAAGTCCTGCTGCCGGTGGTTACAAGGCCGCTTTTGTCTCGGTCCGCTGCGTAAAGGATTAAGTTAGATTAGAATTTTAAGACGAGAAAAAATTATTATGAAAAAAGAATTTGCATCCTCCTTTCTGTCATGGATTCTATCGGCTTTTCAAGCCTCCAGAATGACAATGAAGAATCTGTCATGGAGCCGCGCTCTCCACCTGTCATCCTGGAGCGTATCGATAGGATCCATAGCATTATTCCTCGCGGCCTGCGGCGACGAGGTGACGACTCAAGTGATTCAAGACAATAACATGTCTATCGTATCCACGACCAAGGAACTCCCCAAGTGTACGAAGGACAACGAGGGCGAGCAAGCGTTTGTCAAGGGCGAAACCGCTCCGCGTGTTTGTATGGACGGAAAGTGGTTTGCAACATCTTCGGGCGGCAAGGACACTGTCGTTGTTAAGGAAAAATCGACTTGCACGACGAAGGAACTCAAGGACAAGAGTGGCGTAAAGATTATTTGCGGAGGTGATTCCGTAGGCGTTGTGCTCAATGGCAAGCAGGGTGAAAAAGGCGACAAAGGCGATGTCGGTGCGGCTGGTAAAGACGGCTCAAACGGCAAGGACGGAACGAATGGAAAAGATGGTGCTGGCTGCTCTGTTGCGACGCTTGCCGATAACTCTGGCCTCAAGGTTATATGCGGTGGCGATTCCGTGGGTGTTGTGCTGAACGGCAAAAACGGTGAAAAAGGCGACAAAGGTGATGCTGGTGCGGCTGGCAAGGACGGCTCGAATGGTAAGGATGGTGTGGGTTGCTCCGTTGCAAGTAAGACGGATTCATCGGTGACGATTGTTTGCGGTACGGACAAGTTTACGATGTCGCTTAACGGTGGCAGTGCAAATCCCGATACAGGCAATGTCGTGTATGAAATCGAAAATGCCTCGATTAGCGGTGTGTCGCAGAAGGGACCGTTCGTGAAAGGCGCAACGGTGACCGCGTTTGAACTGGACGGTAGTAAGTCGCTTTTGCAGACGGGCCGCACGTTTGTAGGCAACATCACGCAAGACGACGGTCGATTCAACATGAGCAACGTCACGTTAAAGTCAAGCTATGTGCGCTTGTCTGCTAACGGCTATTACCGCAACGAAGTTTCTGGCAAAAATTCTACGGCTCCGATTACGCTAAATGCGGTAACAGATTTGGATGCCCGCAATACGGTAAACGTGAACTTGCTGACGCATTTGGAATATGACCGCGTGGCTCATTTGATGGCTCAAGGCGATGGAACGCTCAAGATTAAAAAGCTCAAGAAACAGGCCGAAGGCGAGATTTTCAAGGCGTTCCATTTCGATGACTTGGTTGATTTCGGTTATTCGGAAGACTTGGATGTTTTCGGCTCTACCGATGCTGATGCGGCTTTGCTCGCGATTTCCATCTTGTTGCAGGGCGACCGCAGCGAGGCTGACTTGACTGCCCTGCTGTCTGGTTTTAGTAATGATTTCAAGGACGGAACATGGGATAGTGCCCAAGTCAAGGCGGAGATTGCAGATTGGGCGCTGGAAAAGGATGCACAGAAACTGTTGCCCAAGTATCGCACGAATGTGAAGGGCTGGGGACTTTCGACGACGGTGCCTGAATTTGAAAAGTACATTCGCCGCTTTGCTAGCATCGAGAACGGCCTCGGTGTGTGCGGTGTTGATGAAAAAGTGGGGACGGTGAAGAACGTGACGAATGCGAAATCCAAGAAGTACTATGCAGCAAGCTACACTGAGCAGAATAACAAGACTCGCTTTATTTGTATCGATTCTACAGGTGTTGGTAAAATATGGCGTGTGGCAGAAGACATTGAAAAGGATACTATGGGCTGGCATCCGAAAAATGAAAAGGATGGTGGACTCTTAAAAGGTCCTGTTACTGGCAGAAAAATGGTATGGGATGATGGTGAATTAAGGTATGCCAATGAGATAGAAATAAATGGTGGCAAGGGATGCTCTAGCTATAACCTCGACTCGTTAAGAATTTTGGATAAGGATGCTAATGGGACAAAACAGTTTTCCTTCTACAGGTGTACCGCGGATGGTTGGACCTTCACGCTTGATTCATTGAATAGGGGGACGGTTGTTTACGAAGGGCAGACCTACAGAACAATCGGCATCAAGACCCAGATGTGGATGGCTGAGAACCTGAACCTCGATTACAAGGTCGAAGGTTCCACATACGGCACCTACACCAATACGGATTGCGATACATGTGGTCGCTACTATACCTGGGCTGCCGCCATGGATTCTGCTGGCATCTATTCCACGAACAGCAAGGGCTGCGGTTATGGCAAGACTTGCTCCGTAAAGAATCCTGCAAGGGGAATCTGCCCCGAAGGATGGCATATCCCGACTGATGAGGAGTGGAACACCCTGTATTCTGCAATCGGTAGTTCCCGCTACGCCATGCAGGCCAAGGGCTATGCCAACTGGCCCAGTGCAACCGACGCCTACGGGTTCTCCGCGCTTCCTGCTGGCTACTACTACAATGGCAGTGTCAGCAATGTCGGCTCGGGCGCCAGCTTCTGGAGTGCCACTGAGTACGGTAGCAATTACGCCTTCAACTGGGGCTTGAATGCGAGCAATGCGGGCCTCAGCATCTACGACCTCAGCAAGTACAACGGCAACTCGGTTCGTTGCCTCAAGGATTCTCCGTGATGAACTTCCTAGGCAAGCGTGCTTGCCAAGGAAGTCCATCACCGCGGGCCAGCGCAAGCCAGCCCGCGCATCGTTCGCGCGAAGCGTGGACCCGATTTTTTTTAGAATAAATCGCTATGCGTACCAGTAGCTGCTAGACTCAATATGAGTTCATCATTTTTGTATTTATAGATAAGCAGCCAGTCGTTTTGAATGTGGCATTCGCGGTACCCAACCCAATTGGACACAAGTGGATGGTCTTTGTATGTTTCAGGAAGAGTTTCGCCTTTTGCCAAGAGTTCGATAACCGTTCTTAACAAATTAATATCCTTGTCCCTTTTTCGCTAACTTATATTCTTTCTTGAATCGGGAAGTATATTCAATTTGGTATTGCACTTAATCCTCCGCGTCAAGATCTGCAAAAAGAGCGTCGACCGAATCAAATTTCTTTGTATTCGGGTCATTGAGCATTGCTTCACTTTCTTCTAATGCGGCGGACAGTTCGCTGGAAACGTTTCTTTTCATTTGACGTTGGATCTTAAACCATCTATAAAAGCGTCTATGATGGCGAGATATTCTTCTGGAATATCGCGTATTTTTGATTCTAGCATAGAATAGGTCATAGACACCTCTAAGGTTCTTTGTTGTAAAATACATTTTTTTTATGGTTTTGTCCACTTTTTTTGCATCTTGTAGCAGTCGAAATGTGAAAATAGCCCCTTGTAGCTTGTAATCCTGTTCGCTTGCCTTGTCGCGTCTTTGTCCGGTTGCAGCATCGTCTTCTTAAAATTCCCTACAATGTGTCTGCTCGGGTAAATTCGGTGGGGGAGAATGAACGCTCCCAAAAAGGGAAACCCGTTTGTGACATGTTGCAGGTAAATTTTTTTTGGGGTGCAGCGTCACTTTTGACTAATCAAAAAAAATTGAGCCTAGCGATTACTTCACGAACTTCTCGATGACGCACCTGTGTTCCTTGGTTTGCTCGTCGTAATTTACGCCGACAAACAGGAGGTCGCCAGAATACTTTTCTAGGGCGGCTCCGTAATTTTTCGCACGGATTTGATCCAAAGCTGTTTTTTCGCACTTGTTCCGCTTGAGTTCGATAATCAGGGCGGGAGTGTTCGGCACGTAGGGAATCATCACCACGTCGGCGACACCTTTGCCTGCTGGCATCTCTTTCACAATCGTGTATTTCAAATTGGCGTAGAAGTATGCGAGGCAAATCACTGCCTGGAAAGTCCCTTCGTTATTGTAGTTCAGGTTGTTGCAAATCTGTTCGTGTGCCTTGTCGAGTGCGGTGGCTACGGCATCGGCTTCACCCTCGATGGTGCTTTCTACCAGTTGTTTGCTGGAGTTCACCAGTTCCATGACGCCTCTGTAATCGGGAGACTGCTGCACCGAAAGAATCCACTGGTCGCGCACTTCGCGGTTGGGAATGTAGCATTGTTGCTCTTTACGGTCATACGCAAGGTAGCCTAGATGAACCAAGTAGGTGAACACGTCATCTTTGCTGTGGAAATCCGTCATCGTGTTCAGGTAGCTGTTCACGTTCACATCGACTTTTCCGCCGCCAATCATAGTCTTGACATCATCCAGAATGCCTTCAAAATTCATCAAGATGCAGTTTTTCAGGGATTCGTAAGAGCCTGTCTGTGTCCAGTAACTTTCGATTTCGCCACTATCAACCGCTGAAACGATTGATTTCGGGTTGTAAGTTTCCACATTGTTGATGTTGTAGCCGTCGTACCAGCGTCTGCATTCCTCGAAGTCAAGCGCGCTGTCCTTGCATAGTTCCTGTACTTCTTCCGCGGTAAATCCGACAAATTTAGCCAAGCGACCCGCGCCTGCCATAGTGTATTCGTCGAACACGTTCAACTTCGACTGCACCTTATCGCGTACGACGGGCAAAATGCCGGTGATGTAGGCGAGCGCTATGGCCGGGGCCAAGTTGTCGTTCTTGAACATGGCGTTCAAAAAATTAAGGTAAGATTTGAAAACCTGTTCCGAAACACGTTCGCGAATGAGCACGTCGTATTCGTCCAGAATTACCACGAACTGTTCGCCCGTCTTGGCGTATATTTTGAGGAGTGCGTCGGCGATGCTGTCATCTTCGGTAATGTCGCAATCAGGGAAAGCGGGAATCAGTTCCTTTACGACTGCCCCGTTGAAAATTGGCGTTATGTCTCTGGTCTTCCGGTCAACCTTTTCTTCCTGTTCTTTTTTTGACAGGTTCGAGTAGAACGAGTTTATGTCCAGCTTTATTACGTTGAACTTGTTCAGGTGTTTCTCGAAACTTGGATCCTTCGCAATCTTCAGGCTTGCAAACAGTTTGCGGCTGTCGCTGCCCTTGGTAAAATAGGCGCTGAGCATGTTGCCAGCCATCGTCTTTCCAAATCTGCGCGAGCGTGAAACGCACACGAATTTCTTGTTGGTGCGCACGAGACGATTGATTTCGGCGATGAGCATGGACTTGTCCACATAGATGGGCGAGTTCAAGGCTTCTTCAAAATTCGCTGTATTCGGATTGACGTAGATTCCCATGCTTTTAATATAATAATTTGACGGGGAAAAGGGGAGTGTCTTGATTTATCAAGGATATATCGCCATTGGGAGTTCCTTAAATGATTTGCGCCACAGAAACTTGATTTTTTTTGTTATATTCCGATACATGATTTTCGGGAGTTGTTGCACTCCGTTTTTTAAAGATGACCCCTTCTTGCCAGGGCCATTTCCTGCTTTTATAACAAAAGGTGAAAAATGAAAAAGTTTTCCAACTTTCTGTCATCCTGGAGCCGCTCTCTCCGCCTGTCATCCTGGAGCGTAGCGATAGGATCCATAGCATTATTCCTCGCAGCCTGTGGCGACGAGGTGACGACTCAAGTGATTCAAGACAACAACATGTCTATCGTATCTACCTCCAAGGAACTCCCCAAGTGCACGAAGGACAACGAGGGCGAGCAAGCTTTTGTCAAGGGCGAGACTGCTCCGCGTGTTTGTATGGACGGAAAGTGGTTTGCTACGTCATCGGGCGGCAAGGATACCGTTTTAGTAAAAGACACTGTCGTTATTGAAAAGAATTCGACTTGCACGACGAAGGAACTCAAGGACAAGAGTGGTGTAAAGATTATTTGCGGAGGCGATTCCGTAGGCGTTGTGCTCAATGGCAAGCAGGGTGAAAAAGGCGACAAAGGTGATGCCGGTGCGGCTGGCAAGGACGGCACCAACGGTAAGGACGGAACGAATGGAAAAGATGGTGCTGGCTGCTCAGTGGCGACGCTTGCCGATAAATCTGGTCTCAAGGTTGTTTGCGGAGGCGATTCTGTGGGTGTCGTGCTGAACGGTGCGAAAGGAGATGCCGGCAAGGATGGCTCGAACGGAAAAGACGGCTCGAACGGTAAGGATGGCTCAAATGGAAAAGATGGTGCAGGCTGCTCCGTTGCGAGCAAGACGGATTCTACAGTGACGATTGCTTGCGGTACGGACAAGTTTACAATGTCGCTTAACGGAGGCAGTACTGTCGTAAACCCCGATACGGGCAATGTAGTGTATGAAGTCGAAAACGCCTCAATTAGCGGTGTATCGCAGAAAGGGCCGTTCGTGAAAGGCGCGACGGTAACGGCTTTTGAACTGGATGGCAGCAAGTCTCTTTTGCAGACGGGGCGTACGTTTGTTGGCAACATCACGCAAGATGATGGACACTTCAATATGAGCAACGTAACGTTAAAGTCAAGCTATGTGCGTTTGTCCGCAAATGGTTATTACCGCAACGAAGTTTCTGGCAAAAATTCTACGGCTCCGATTACGCTAAATGCGGTTACGGATTTGGATGCCCGCAATACGGTAAACGTGAACTTGCTGACGCATTTGGAATATGATCGTGTAGCACATTTGATGGCACAAGGCGACGGAACGCTCAAGATTAAAAAGCTCAAGAAACAGGCCGAAGGCGAAATTTTCAAGGCATTCCATTTTGATGACTTGGCTGACTTTGGCTATTCCGAAGATTTGGATGTGTTTGGCAAGACCAATGCTGATGCCGCGTTGCTCGCGATTTCCATCTTGTTGCAGGGTGACCGTAATGAGGCTGGACTGACGGCACTTCTGTCAAGTTTCAGTAGCGACTTGAGCAATGACGGTACCTGGGACGATGCCGCGACCAAGGCTGAGATTGCGGATTGGGCTATAATAGTGGATGACAACGGAAAACTGGGTACCTACCGCGCCAACGTGAAGGGCTGGGGGCTTTCTTCGACAGTGCCTGCCTTTGAAAAGTACATTCGCAGGTTTGCAAGTGTCGAGAACGGTCTCGGCGTGTGCGGCAGCGACAGTGTGCCTGTGGGAACGGTAAAGCATATGACGAATGTAAAGTCTATGTATTATTCATCTAGCTACCTTGATACAATTTCTCATTCCACTAACCCTTTTGTCGGCAAGGCTCGCTTTATCTGCGTGGATGCGGACAGTGCTAAGTGGCGTTTTGCTACAAACATTGAAATGGATACGATGGGCTGGGGACATAGCTTCAAGGACGGCGACGTGAAGAACGGGCGCGTGAATAGCGGCTTGACCTATGTCTATCAGAACAAGAACTGGAGACTAGGGACGGCTTTGGACAGTTTGCTTGTAAAGGAAGCTAAGGGCAAGGCCTGCCTTACGGCGGGCGATACATCAGAAGTTAAGTACGATGGTGTGTATTATGTGTGTACGGCGAATACGGACGGAGCCGTGCGCGGATGGAAAAAGGCACCCGACATCTACCAATGACACCTACGAAGCGCGTGGAGAATGCAGTGCAACAGGTAAGTACGGCGACGGAACCTTGCTGAAAGGTCGCGTGAATACGAATAATATTTATGCTTGCGACAACGGCGAGTTCAGGGCGGCGAAAACCAAGGAAATAGAATTTGCTTTGGGTTGTACATCATACAATCAGGATTTCTTACAAAAGACTGCAGAATCGGATTATGCAGAATATGGCTTTGTTTGCAAGGAAAATAGCGAATGGGATTCGTATGTAACGATTCAAAGGATTGAATCGAAATATGGAAAGATAAAAGATGAAAGAGATGGTAAGTCTTATTATACGATAACGATTGGCGAACAGACTTGGATGGCCGAGAACCTGAGCTTCGATTACAAGGTGAAAGGGGCCACCTACGGCACCTACTCCAATACGGACAATGGGGAAACCTACGGACGCTACTACACCTGGGCCGCTGCCATGGACAGTGCGGGCTTGTATTCCACAAACAGCGCCGGATGCGGCTATGGCAAGACTTGTACCGTAAAGACCCCTGCCCGCGGCATCTGCCCCGAAGGCTGGCATATCCCGACATCGAATGAATGGAACACGTTGTATTCAGCTATCGGTAGCTCGCCCTACGCCATGCAGGCCAAGGGATACTGGAGTGACCCGAAGGACACCTACGGGTTCTCCGCGCTTCCTGCTGGCTTCTACAACAATGGCAGTTTCCGCAATGTCGGCTCGGGCGCCTACTTCTGGAGTGCCACTGAGTACGATGGCGGTAGCGCCGGCTACTGGAACTTGAATGCGAGCAGTGCGAACCTCTACAGCAGCTACGAGCTCAACGGCTACTCGGTTCGTTGCCTCAAGGATTCCCCGTGATGAACTTCCTAGGCAAGCGTGCTTGCCAAGGAAGTCCATCACCGCGGGCCAGCGCAACGGCGATAAGTACGACGCCTTCTCTATTCGTTGCGTAAAGGACTAAAACAGGAATTTCATTATGTCAGTTTCGCAAACAACATTGATTGCCGAATATGGACATTTAGAAAAGGTTCACTTCTTGACGGACCTTCCTCTGGAATACAGGGGCGAAAATACCCGTGTATTCCGGTATATGCAATATCCTGACCTGAAACTTTCTCTGCAGAATAAAAATTTTGCGTTTATGTCTCCGAAAAATTGGGAGGATAAACTAGAACAGTACTATTGGATGGCTGATTATTCTGCTTTGAATCCGAAGTTCAAAAAACCGGAATTTGCCTGTTTGTGTGTGACGCCTGAAAATCTAGATGATTCTGCGGCTTCGTGGAAAATGTATTGTAAGGAATATGGCGATGTAAAACCAGAAGATTACACTAATAATTTAGTGCGACTCTGTCTAAATTTTACCCATTTTTTGAAAAGTCTGAACGAATGGGCGGACAAAAATGACAGCGGTATATACATAGCTGCTGTGAACTATTCGTACGGTCAGGAAGAAATAAAAAATCTTTACCGAAATAGTGATTTTTTCCCTGTAGGATTTGACGTGGAGGATTTCTTTCGAGTGTTAACGCTGAAACGTCCCAATTATTCCTTTGAACGGGAAATTAGGATTTTTGTGATGAAACCTCCAAAAGGAAAAATGATCAATGATGAAAAGATTCTCTTGTTGGAAGATTTTGACATAACGGAGTGTGTTTCTAGTATATTGGTGTCTCCAGCAAAAAAAGAGTACAAAAAAGTTCTAAACGCAGAAATCGTCCGTAATGAAATAGGAAGTTTTTTTCATGGCACTGCATGTTCTCTAAGTTATTTTGTAAAGAATTGTTTGCAGTTTGAATGTGACAAGTGTCCGACAATCACCCCTGAAAAAATGGAGAATAAAATGACAAGCCCAGTTAGCAACAAAACCAAATATCTAATTGAATGTTCAATTGAAACCTTATGTCAAGATTTGGATATGGCCGATATTGTATCCCTCAAGATAAAGGGTGTAAACTCGTATCTGTTGAAAGACGGCTCTAATGTGTATAACTTGTTTTATAAATGCGAGAATGGAAAAACAACGGACAATTTGTCTAAAATTAAATCTGAAACCTTATTGAAAATAAGTAATTACGCAAAGATTGAGAAACTGGTTTCTTTTGCCTTTGAAAAAGGCAAGAACGTGGTTTTAGAATTTGACGAAAAATTGGAAAAAGTTGAATCGTCAAATGAATGTTTGCAGATCACTGCGATTACGGTAAAATCGTAGTTCTTGTCCGCGCATTCCGCCCTATTGCACCTATTTGAAATTATTTATATATTGGTAATATGGCTCGTAAATTCCCTATAGGCATACAGACATTCGCGAAAATTCGCGAAGATAATGCAATTTACATTGACAAGACCGACTTGATTTACAAGTTGGCTAACGACGGTAGTGTCTAT
>Ga0265301_10007364_pt1 | contig 10332 bp, 27 predicted proteins | sample AusTroGonzalo_MG_2_FD_193488 | JGI IMG/M metagenome (GOLD analysis project Ga0265301, IMG submission 193488) | Bovine rumen microbial communities from tropical cattle in Woodstock, Queensland, Australia - Gonzalo_04 | ecosystem: Host-associated > Mammals > Digestive system > Stomach > Rumen ...
GAGCCCTCAGCGAATCAAGCATCGGCGTGATCCATTCCTCAAGATTGTAGACCGGGACAATAATACTCAGATCGCGTTCGTACAGTGTCGGCATATACTTTCACCCCTGTTCAATGTGTCACGCATAGCACAGGCCGCGTCCGAATACAGAACGTCATTGTAGCCCTGTTCGAATAAGTTGCCGAACACACCCGTCATGCCGTAGTCCATACAGCACATTATCACGGTCCCGTCAGGCAGCAGAACATTGTGGTCCATAGCCTTGCCCGATGTCATACAGTGTAATACGGTATCGGTGCCGATTGTCCTGTGTGGTCTGCCCTCAACGTTACCGGCTCGGTCGTGCATATATGTGATCAGGTTCCGCGGCTTCAGATACGGAGCGACGCGGTCATCTATCTGTCCGTGACACGAATAGTTATGGCACGGCCACGCACCGAGCAACGCCAGATATTCATCCGTGATGTTGAAGTGTGAGCGTCCGTCCTTGTCCGGCAGATGAATCGTTACGACCTCGAACTGTATGTCTTTGAGTCGCTTATAGTCCTCTACCGTCGCGCCCTGAAGCGTAGTGTACAGAGCCAGCGGGAATCCCTTGTCGGATGCATACAGTATCATGTCGGCACAGTGCGGATTCGTGAACGGCTCGCACATACCCGAGAAGTCTATGCGGGTACCAGGCGGGACCTTGTCTATCGCTTTCTTATAATCCTCGAGCCGCATCGTAAGCCGTCCGTTATACTTCGAACGGAGCAACGTCTGTGGACAGTCCGTGCAGTTAACAGGACATCCGATGTGTGTAGTTATTTCGAGTCGGCCCATATTTCACCAAAACAAAAGAGCGAGGTTCTCCCGCTCCTTTGCTGTCCTTATAAATTTTTATTTTGTAGCAGAGTTGCCCGTTGCGGAGTTGCACCGCGTTACTGGTACGGGCACGAAGCCGAGGTTTGCCGCCCCGGCTGAGGTGACACGCCAGTTGTCTGCTCTTTGCATACTTCTGACAGTACTATTATAAGAATACATATAGTGTACTTCTATGTAGACTTTATCAGGCCGTCCACAATATTTAGTGCTCGCCTGTGAACGAGATGGATCCCCTTCCAACTGTAATGCAGTAACACGCATATCTCTTCCCACTTACGGAGATTGATGTACCGCTGGTATAACACATCCCCTTCAATGTCGGGTATGTCCGCTATAGTCTCGAACACTTCCTGTCTGATCTCGATCGCATCCAGTTCGGCCTGTTTCCACCTCAGAGCCTTGTCCGCTAACCGTATCGCCTTCTCTTCCGTCGGCTTGCTGATACCCGACCCGTGCGGCATCCCGTCATTATCCGACAGCGACCGTACCGCATCGACCTTTAAAAGCTCCGTCTCGTATTCCTCACGCAGCCGGTTCGCTTTCTTTTGTGCATATTCGTATTGTTTCAGATATTCCTTAGCCGTCATTCTTCGCCCTGCTTAATTCGTCGCTGATCTCCTCGTTCGCCTTCTCGAGCGAGCTGATAACAGCGTCCTTCTGTTTGATGATCTCGTGAAGTCTGTATATCTCCGCTATCAGATCCGCGCGTCTTTCGGGCGTATCGACCTTGAGTTTGGTTGTCTGTCTTGCCATTATGCCCCCGCTATTTGATAAGTATCAGGTTATCTTTAAGAAACGCATACGGAACGCCGTATTCCGACTCACAGCCGTACAGATGGTAGTATCTCCCGTGTTTGCCGCGGCTGCCCATATATCTCACCGCCGATACAGTGTACTCCATTCCGTCGAACTGTTTAGCGGGATCGTTTGTAGTGTCATCGGGCGCGAACGAAACCATTACCCTCGAGCCGAGACTGATATGCCTCATGTCTGTGTCTGTCATGTTTACCTCCTGTGTAGATACAACTCAGAGGACGGGCGGGTAAAAAGGGAGAATTATACTTCACGAAAAAGAATTCAAACGTTTGGGAATTAGTTTATAAGTATTGCCCGCCCTCTGTGGTTGCCGTTAGTTATGGAAACCGAACGTCTCTTAGTAAATCGTCAATAGTTATTTGCGACTGAGCCGTTTCGAGTCTCTCTTTGCTTTCTTTGTAATAGACCTCATCGAGCTCGAACCCCACGAAGTCGAACCCCATCTGATGACAAGCAATCAGCGATGAAGCCGAGCCCACATGGGTGTCGAGTATTTTATCGCCCTCTTTGGCGTAATTTCTGAGAAGCCACTTATAAAGATTTACGGGCTTCTGCGTCGGATGGATTCGATATTCCTTGTTGGTCATATCTTCTTGAAGCATACCGTTCCACTTATACTCAAGTATTCGGCATGGCTCTTTGAAGTCAGTCCACGCGATCTCGCCATCAGCGAAATTCATGCCGCGTCGACCTTTATCCCAAAATATCATGCACTGAGTAGCACCGAGATAGTCGAGAAAGTAATTCCCGCCCCAGATGATGCGGTGTTTACTTACTCTTTCAAGTTCTTTGAAATATTCCTCGGTCGGTGGTTTCGAATCATCAAATATGTGATACAGGTTAGGGACAGCCTTCCCCTTCCCCGTCAGACAGCCACCGCCTACTCGAACGGTTTCTGTGCTTTGCGACACCCCCCCCTACACCCATTGACTGTGCGCCTATGTTTATCCCATACGGAGGATCAACGATCGCAAGGTCAAAATACTTGTCGGGGAATTGCCTCATACCCTTCATGCAGTCCATGTTGTAATATCCGAAATCAAGCATCGGGCTCCCTCCACGCACAATCCGTCTGTGGCTCGGTCTTGCCTGTCAACACCCTTGCCAGCATTGAGTCGAATTCTTCTTCGGTCATCATTTCTCCAATCTGTGGCTCGTCCTTTGGCTCATAGAGGTCACAATGTTTAGAACACGCTATACATTCCAAACTATCTTCCCACTTGCAAGTGTCGCATCTCTCCGTCTGTGGCTCGTCAACATTTTCCATTTTGGAAACAGTTGCCTTTGATGTACAAGCATAGAAGAACTCTTTACTGTCGCAAGTATCGGTATAAAGGCAATCATCACAATAATTCTTCACCTTGCAGTTGTTCGGTTTTTCCGAACTGTTTTCTCCGTATGGCTTCGGTAATGGCATCCAAGCGGTTATGTACCCTTTGAGATACCAACTTTTGACATCATAGATAGGCATAATTATTACTCCCAACCCATCAACATCGGTTGTCGCAAGCACTCTTTCGTCATCGCTAAACACGCTCGGCAATCTCTCGCTACAAGGTATCCATTGTGGAATATCTATGCTCGGTGCTTCAGCCATTGCTCTCGACATCGCCTTATAAACGTGCGGATACGGCTCACAGTATTCTTTAAGAAACGCATCTGCATCTATGTATCTACTCATCACTCGCCCTCTCTTTCTCCGTATGAGCAGAAGTCGAGTTTGTAACCCGATGTAATGTACCTGCCATTCTCAAACACAACCATCTGCTCACAATCTTCTGCATACTTACACTCCTTGCATCTGACTATATCTATGCTCGGCAACTTCTTTATCCGTTCAGCCACTTCGTGCTTATCGATGTAAACATAATCCTTGTGGTCAAGTCCTAACTCGCTCAACACCTTGTTTAGTTCTATGTATCTACTCATCACGCACCTCACCGTATGAACAGAAGTCATCGGGCTGAGGCGGAATAAGCCTCATATTTTTGCAATATATTTGATTTATATATTCGTCTGGCAATCTGTACCACTTACAATCACGGCACCTGACCACACTCTCACCCTCTACCGTCGGACTCCCGTCTATATACGCCACGACATCATCAATGTGTATCGTCTTATAGGTGAATCCGCTCACCTTCGCCATCAGGCGTTCTTTAAGTTTGTCTGCGTCGATCAGTCTCATACATCAAACCCTTTCTGTTTCATCTGCTTATAGATCGCCGTTGCCCGTCTGCTCTCGTTCTTGCCCGCCTCGTACTGACTCTGTTTGAAACAGGACCAGCACAGCCAGTGTGTTTTCCGTCCCGAGTTGAAGCTCATCATCCAGTGTTCATCATGGGACTCACCGCATATCTCACATTCTCTGATCATTCCACCCTACCTTCTTAGCGTATCCGAGAACGTAAGCGACGGGACTCTTGACCTTTTTCTGTTTCGCCTTTATGTCGGCATAGACCTCATCCAGTAACAAGCCGCCTGTGTTAGGGTATGCGTCATAGATTTTATCGATGCCCTCACCGCCTAACATTTTCCAGATATTAAACTCGTCCTCGAAGCCATTACCACCACCGCCGACCGAACCGGGCGCATTGTAATTGTGATTATCATTATCATTATGATTGTGATTTAGATTTAGATTTAGATTATGATTATAATTAGGTTTCGTTTTGGTTTCGGTTTGGTTTTGTTTTGGTTTTGCCTCGGTTTTTTTCGGACGCCCTCCCTTGCAGCCGTTTTCAAATCTGCGAATATTCGCGTCAAGCTGTGGTTTCAACAGTTTGAACATCGCTGAAGGAACTCCGCTCAGCTCCGGCTCGATGTCATTCAGAGCATAATTGCAAACAGCCTCGAAAAGGATCAGTTTGTCTTTTTTTGATAAACCGTCAAAACTTTCGAAAAAACTACGATAAAATATGAAACTGTCTCTCATTTTTGCTCCTTGTTTCGATGTATTTGTCGATTAAAAAATCTACTTCCGTCTTGTTGTCGAGGTCAATATCGTTGTCCTCATAGACCGCACAATACCCCTCACTGTACGCCCCGATTGCGAGATTCCTTAATTCTTCCAGTGTATAAAATTGTCTCATCCGTAAATAATCTCCAATATCTTTCGTGCCGTAGTCCGTTTATCACAGAAAACTACCGATAAATTATATTTGTATTTCAGTTCCGAAAGCACCCTGAATACCTTCTCGCCGCGTATCTTGGTGTATTCGTTCGACCACAGCATCAGGTCGGATATGTCTCGAACCGATATCCAGTTGTCACGGTCTTTATACTTATTCTGTTCGACCAGGATTACCAATCGGGATCCGTCCGCTTTAGCCCGTTCTATCTCCCTGACGAATCTGTCACGCTCCCGTGTTACGTTCTTCGCCAGTTCGGCTATGTTCTGTTTGCGGTCGATACAGATATGTTTCCGCTCGTGATCCTGATAGTCTCCATAATCGAGCTTACGGACCACGAACGGAACGTTATTCGCCTTGAGGTAGTCCAGAATGTGCTGGTTCTTTTTCTCCCTTGTGTCGCAGATCAGGAGCCTCATCTATTAGAACGGTATGTCCTCTTCTGCGGCTGTAAAGGAATCGGATTCCACTGTAGCCGAACCCCTCGGTGAATCCTTTGAATCGCAGAAGTCGAAGCCGTTACCGATCAGTTTCCAGTATTTACGCTTTACGCCGTCCTTCTCGACGGTATCCGACTGCATACGACCCCATACGATTATCTGTGAGCCTTTACCGAAGAACTTCTCAATGACTTCGGCGCGTTTCCCGAAGAACGTTACATCGAACCAGTCCGTTTCGTCGGTCATATCACGGGACACGCCGACCGAAAAGTTTACGAGCTGCCCCGTTTCGCCTTTAGCGTTTCTGTACTCTTTCAGCTCGGGATCGCGCCCGAGATAGCCGTGGATGGTGATTTCATTACGCATTAGCGGCCTCCTCTATTTTCATTATCATTTCGGCTTGTAATTCATCTGGCAGTTCACGACGGCTCAGGAGCCTTGACATATGCGCTTCTGATATGCCCATCAGCTTTGCGAGCTGCCACTGCTTTATCTGTTTTTCAAACATTGCAAGCCTTACCGCTCTGTTAAACATTGATTACCTCCCTTCAACGCGGTATCCCGTCGTTATATCGTCTCGCCGACAAGGACTTAAGAGCCAATATGATCATGTCTCTCATTGTTCCCGCGGTTAGCTCTTCGGCATCTGTATCCACTGATATGGTTATCTTATAGCTGTGAATGTAGTCTGGTGGAGTATTGTCCTCGAGGTCCACCCCTTCATCGCAAGGATATTTGAATCCGTCCTCGTCTGTCATCCAGTGCCTCGACACCGAGTTCTTAAACTCATTACCATCAAAATGTGAAAATGACGCGCTGTCCGTTATTTCGTATCTATAAATCATTTTTTGTCTATCACCTCGCTCTTATCTATGAATAGGTCAGCAACCTCTGAATACATATCGTTGTCGAGTTCTTCGACGATGTTCATTAGTAGCTGGATTACCGCCGCGTCTCCGTTGATTTCCGGCTTGATTTCTTCTTTGCCCGTCAGAAATCCGTATTCAGGGATAACAACCATCAATGCGTTATATTTGCGCTCACGAGCCTTTGCTAAAATAGTGCATGACCTCTTAAAGCTGTTAATCGCTTTTCTCTCGGCTTTTACTGCGTCGAGATAAGCCAGTACCCCCCCCTCAAAGTCTGCGGCTGAATCTGCGAGCATAGCCTCCAAAAGAGCCATCGCATTATCTTTGTTAATATCCATTTGTCACCTCGTTTCTATTCCTCCGGCTCGAACACACTCGGAGCCGTTAATATCTTCGTCTGTTTGCAATATTCACATCGTCCGCATCTATCCGCATCGATCTCACCCATCTTGACGAGATCGAAACGGTCTATCTTCGCTTCGACCACCTTCAGAGCCGTATCGAGTGTATGCTGTGGCAGCTCGATAACATCTATATCAGGCGTTTTTTCTTTCGTAACGGCTACGATATAGAACGGTAGCTTTTCGCCCGTCACAGCCTCAATAACGCGCTGATAGACGGCACCCTGAATGTCATATCCCCAGTACTCAATCCAGCTCATACGACCGAAGCCCTCTTTGTATATCGGCTCGAAGTCCTTCACGACTTTCAGGTCTACGATTCGTTTTCCGTCGAATACGTCCGTCTTGATTTTCCACGGGACACCGAACAGATCCGCAGTAAATATCTTCTGTTTGTCTCCCGTCAGGAACTGCATCATGAGCGAATCCGCTTCGACTCGGTCAATCAAGTCATTCGCGTGTGTGAACTTCGCCATAAGTTCGCCGTTACGCTTGAACATCTTATCGCCGTGGATGCCGATAAACTCGTCGAGTTCTCCCGAGAAGTACGCGTCCACATACGAGCCGATCAGAAGCGCGTCGGTCTCTTCTCTTTCGTACCGGCCGTTGACCGATGCGAGACCAGCCGCCTCGCACCTGTCAAAAGCCTTGAAGAGGGATACAGACCAGTACGCTTTATTCGCTTCGGGACTGTGGTAATTCCGATCAGTCAGTATCATCGTCCTCGACCTCCATTTCGTAGTCGTACTCGAAGCCGTAGTCATCGCTCCAGTACTCATCGCGGACGGTCAGGTTCTCCATGTGAGTGATCTCGTACTGAGTCAGCTGCTTTCTACTCACTGCCCGCCTCCTTTCTTGCCGATGCACAGTCCCAGCAAAGAGCCTGTCCGTACTTGGCTCGGCTCATGGTCACTATCTTATTGACCGAATACGAGCCGTGCGCCTCTATCTTTGACCCGCAGTTCTCACAGAACACGTTCGTTTCTTTTGGTTTGTAGCGCGGATTCACCCTGACACAATAGCCATCTTCGGACTGAGAATTAGCCTCTTTCCTTAACGCGACTCTTTCGCCATACCACCCCTTTGTCCCCTCGCGAGGTCCAAGAAGTTTCGTAAGTCGCTTATTGTTTTCCTGATTGCAGATAAGCGGCTTATCAAGCTCGACGAAGTAGATTATCGGCTGATTGTTCACGGTACCGTTTTTATTTCTGACCTCTTCTAACTCGATTTTCGATATAGTTACCTCGAGGTCGCTGCCGTCTGCGGGCAAATCCCAGTTACCCAGATAGGTTTTAAATATCTTGCGGAGATCTCCGTCTATTTCCTTCCCCATCAATTAAGCACCTCCTCTTCGAACCACATCGTTGCCTTGACCGGCTCAGTGTTTCCATCCGAGTTCGTATACGTTCCGTACTCGATCGCAACGCCCATAAAGTTAGCCGCCTCGTCGAAGTTCACAAACTTGAACACCGTCCCGCTATACGTCTGATTCAGTTTCACGTAGTACATCTTTTACCTCCTGTTCGTAACATTCGAGAGCGTCCTCGAATCCCTTATCATATCCGGCATAGAAGCCGACAAACGCGCCTGTGATCACAAACGCGATCACAGCAAGTCCGATTATTATCAGAGCCATTACGCAGCACCCCCGAACATCTTCGCGTAGTGCTTACGTGCCATTCTGTCCTCGATCAGTCCGGTCGGCTTCAGTCCGAGCTGGAACTTATTCGCTTCGGACAGGATCGCGCTCAGGCTGTTCCCCGTCACATTGATGTAGAACGGCGTGAGTGCTCCGTCCCTGATCATTACGATCTCATCGCCGGTTACGAAGTCTCTCGCATACGTGAGGCTTTCGATGTTTCCGTCTACCGTCATGGTCTTGTTCAGATCCGCGACGAATTTCTTCTTCTCCTTGTAAATTTCGTTAATTGGTCTCATTAATCTACCTCCTCATTGTGTACACGCCGTATCTGCTTCCGCTGTCGGTCGTTACCCATTTCATCTCGATAGGATAACCCGCCTTTCTGAGTTCCTCGATGCGCTTCGGCAAACTGTTGATGTTCAGCTCCAGCATCGCATCCCTTACGGTCAGATCGCCGTTCATTATCAGCCACGCGAGGACCCTATCGCGCTGTGTTGGTTTTCTTGCCATTGTCGAACCTCCTTCCGAGCCTCATTAATCCCACACCTATTAGTGTCATCGTTACTGGTACGACGATCGACCCGCCCGTAAATGCTAAAGACAGGAGCAGTACCATTACACCTATTCCGTAAAGCATAGTCTCACGCTCCCTTCTTTAAATAACTCGAAGAGATGGTCACACGCTGGCGATGTCTTATAAGTCCGTCCGAACTCGTTACCTGCGTGCGTGCACTCACCCACCTTGTTACGCATATTCACAGATCCGTCCTTGTTCGTTGCCGGAACAAAGTACGGGCACTGTCCGCAAACAAAAGAAACACCGGCCAGCTCGTACTCGTCCGAGATGGATTCCGGTGTTACTGTTTCAACTCTGTATTTAATACGCGCGTAAAGTGAGGCATCAGAGAAGCAAACCTCAGGATAATTGTCCCTGAGTTCGTAGATTCTCTCGTTCAGCTGCTTTTCGAATAATGATGCCGAGTCTGCCTTGACGATGGCGAATTGTTCGTAGCTTGAACGTTTCATTAAAAAAGTCACCTCCTTTGATATTTGAGGTGACTATACTTCGCCAGATGGGAATAATATTGGACTCCCCTACCGAGTAAATCGGTATTTAAAAAATTATGATTTTAGGAATAGTTGTCACCTCGCCTATATGGTACACTATCCCGAAAATGATGTCAAACACTTTCTCATTTCTTAACAAATGTGTATAATTTTCTCGGAGGTGATAAAATGTCAAAATGTATTAGATGTGGTAAGTCCTTCCTCACTCGTGGGAAGATCAAGTTGGCTGATGCCGAGATCTGCTATAAGTGTTTCGACGAACTTGGTTTTGATCATAAGACGGGAATTTACACGGGCAGCCTTCACAAGTGGGAAGAGATCAAGGACGGCGCGGATGTAATGAATCAAAGAAAATGGGACGCTGAGGCTACGAAGAAGGCTGAGGCTATCGGTCTCAATCTGAAGCTATACCGCCAGATAAACAGAGCCGAAGCGACCGACCCGGAGATCAGGCTGCTCAGTGCGATCTGTTCCGTTCTCGCTGATGAGGGACGCGATATAGATGCTATCGATGTAGCTCTGGGCGATAACGGCTCCCTTCTGCTTATGATAGACGGTGTTGTGTTCATTGAGTATAAATCCGACTCAGGCGTGAAGTGGATCCGCTTCAATAACGAAGGCGAAGATAAAATTCGCATCACGGGTCCGGCGAAAATCAATGCCCTCGCCTCTCGTGTTGTTGCCGCATACGACGCAGCTTTGTAAGGACCCATATATCCCCTACCCTCAATAAAATCGCTTAAATCGAAAATAAACGGCTCGCATTTTTCGAGTCCACGCAAAAAAGACCGACCGAGGAACTTCCCCGTGCCGGTCTCTTCTGCGTTGTAAGATATTATAAGAAAGGAGGTGAAATCCGCTCCGAAGAGCCTATGCTTCCGTTCCGTTCTTGTATTTACATTGTAGCTACGATGTAAATCTATGCTTCGACTATGGTCAGTGTACCCGCATACATATAGTACGATGAGTTTCTCGACTCTCTGCCGCGCACCCTTATCTTCTGGTTAACTGTCAGGCTCACGTTCGACAAGTGAACGTTCTGCTGATGGTTCGACCACGTAGACTGTTCTGATCCGTATGCTGTCCCGTCGATGTAAAGCT
>Ga0265301_10007367_pt1 | contig 10330 bp, 9 predicted proteins | sample AusTroGonzalo_MG_2_FD_193488 | JGI IMG/M metagenome (GOLD analysis project Ga0265301, IMG submission 193488) | Bovine rumen microbial communities from tropical cattle in Woodstock, Queensland, Australia - Gonzalo_04 | ecosystem: Host-associated > Mammals > Digestive system > Stomach > Rumen ...
CTGCCGTTAGACATCTACATGGACGACGCATATCATCTGGAATCATTGGGCGTGATTCCATCCGATGCCGCACTGCATTCATTCTTGCTGGACGCTGACGGGAAGCCCGTCTTTGTCGGGAGCCCGTTGTGGAACGAAGCGTCGAAAGCAAGATTCCAAGCCGAAATCAGCAAAAGCGCTGACCATAGTATTATTAACAATTAATTCTTTTAATCATGATGAAAAATGTAAGACATCAGCGGAGACTGGCTCTCCTCGCAGGTTTGCTCCTCACGATGGCCGCGGTTCCTTTCACGGCATTTTCGGGTCCTGGTCACGGTCCCAATCCCGGCGATGAGAACGAGTGTGATTTCTTTGACGGAACCGGGCCGGGCACCGGTGGCGGGCATCACCAGCGGCCGTGCTTCTTTGCTGCAGAAATTCCGCAGAGGATTTATGATCCGCGGATAGATGATTATGTCAACGTGGAATCATATTACGTTGCCTGCGATCCTTGTGGCATTTACGTCTTTGGCTCACCTGGCGATGAAGGCCTTTGTGTGGAATAAGGTGCGATACGTCTCTTCAACAAACTAATCTTTAGTATATGAAAAATGTAAGATATCAGCGGAGACTGGCTCTCCTCGCAGGTTTGCTCCTCACGATGGCCGCCGTTCCTTTCACGGCATTTTCGGGTCCTGGTCACGGACCCAATCCCGGTGATGAGAACGAGTGCGATTTTATTGCAATTAAGTTCCCGGGTAATCCGGACTTGAATGGTGACCCTCATATAAGGCCCTGCTTTCTTCCTTTCGAGGGACCGATTATGGATCGGGACCTGAAAACCGGGAAAACGATTTTTCCGGAAACTTATTATCAGGGATGCAGCCCTTGTGACCAGAGAGTGCTGGGGGTTCCGGGAGAAGCGGGCAATTGCTACTTGCCTTTATAATGATTTGTATTTATCCAAGGAGTTCCGGACGGAATGCGGGACTCCTTGGGTTTCACAGGAGAATGAAAAAGATATTGATTGCTTTTGTGGCGCTCTCGATGCTTGTCGCGTGCAGCGACAACGGGAACGTGTTCAAGTTGGGCCGGCGGATTTATGCCGGTTCCGGCAAAACGGTTTGGTTGACCCCGGCGGACTCTGTCAGCGGCCCGTGCCTTGATGGGATCAACGGCCTGCAATGTGCCGTGGACTCGGTGCTGATTTTCCATCTGATGGACGCCACCGGCCATAGCTTCCGGGCTCTGGATCTCCGGACGTCGACCCATACGGATTTCCTGCGTATCGGCCGTGGGCCCGGAGAGATCCGGATGGGCTACTTCACGGCAGGACGGAAAAAGGACGGGCAGACATTCGTGGATGTCAGTGCCATGAACGAAGGCGTTTTGCTGAGCATCGACCTGGGAGAGACGCTCCGGACGGGGCAGACCGTCATCGCAGATACGGTCGAAGTGCTTCCTTTCTCGCTGGCGTCCTATGTGGTCGGAGACCAGATCCTGTCCGAGGTGGTCAACGATGAAGACATTTTCTCCTATAAACTGTATGACCGCGAAGGCCAGGCCGTGTCCCGGATTATGCAGCCTTATGGTACGGACGAGTATCTGGCATATTATCAGCCTCTGTTCAATGCCTCGAAGCGGATGAAACCGGACGGTACGAAACTCTGTCTGGGCATGACCTATTTCGATGAACTCAACATCCTTGACCTGCAGGGGGATAAGCATGTGTGCTCGTCTGTCTCCAGAAGACTCAAGGGGCCGAAGATTATCCGGGAATCCATCGAGACTGGGAAGATCGGGGAGGGAATCTATTATGTGAATCTGTCCGTCACGGACGAAAAGATTTTCGCGCTCTACCTTGAAAAGAATGGCCCCAAGGAGGCCCGCTCCGCCATCCGCGTTTTCTCCTGGGACGGGCGGCTGGAAGCGGTGTATCATACGAAGGAACCGCTGGGTGCCATCACCGCATCCGAAGATGGCCGGACGCTCTATGGGGTAACGGGCGAGGAAGTCCTCTACGTGTATAATATCTGAGAGTCCGGTGTCCTTTTCCGTTTGGGCAAAGAATCGTATCTTTGTTCCAAATAGACGCCGATGACTTCCCGTTTCCTGAACTTCCTCCCGCTGGCCTGTGCACTGCTTTTCGCCGCCTGCGGCCCCACATCGCGCACCGACGCGCACCTCAACGATATCGAATCCTATATCGACGAAGCGCCCGACAGCGCCCGGACGGCGCTCCAGGTGCTGGATACCACTGCTTTGCGGACCCGGCGCCTGAGGGCGCGCTACGCCCTGCTGCGGACGGCGGCGCAAGCAAAGTGTTATGACGATATCACAATCCCGGGGCTGTTGGATGACGCATCTTGGTTCGCCCGCCACGGCTCACCGGATGAGAAGATGAAACTGTGGTATTATTGCGGGCGCATCCAGGATGAGTTGGGAAACATAAACGAGGCCGCGATATATTATACCCGGGCAGAGGCCTTGGTGAACAGCGTACGGGACCAGCATGCCGTCGGGCTGCTTTATTTCGCGCTTCGGCGCGTCTATCAAGTTGTAAACAACAAGTCGAAAGAACTGGAATACGCTGAAAAGGCGATTGCGCTGTTCAGACGGATCGATGATCCGATGACGGGGCCCTTTCTCGGCTTGCTGGCGATGTCCTATCACAACCAGCAGAAATGGGCGGAGGCGGATTCCTTATACAGGGAGGCGATGCCCTTTTTTGAGGTTGTCCCTTCTTTTGCTCCCGGCTATCTTTATGACTACGCTGAAGTGAAACTCTTCCAACCGGATCCGGATCCGGCTGGGGCCAAAGACCTGCTGGAGCGTTATTGGGAGTTGACGAATGTGTTCGGAATCAACGAGTCCGGGGCATATGCATATGCATTGGAACTGCTGGGCGACCGGAAAACGGCAGAAGCATATATCGCTCCTTTGCGGTCCGCTTCCGGGCCGGACCGATATGGGGCGCTGATTTGGCTGGAGCGGATCGATGTTGCCAGGAATGATTATGCAAACGCATACTGGGAGCGTGCAGAACTGTACCGGCAGGAAACGTCAATCATCCAGGCTACGCTGGAGGATTCCGTGATGCAAGCCTTGCGGGAAGATGCCGCGCGACAGGCCGCGGAGGACCGGATGAATCTTCGCCTGGCGCTGATTCTTGCCGGCGGCCTCTTCTTCGCAATGCTGTCCGTGGTGCTCTTGTTGCTTCTCCGGAAGGGTAAGATCAAGACGGAGCGCGACCGCCTGGTCGACCTGCGTGAGGAGATGCAGGAGGAGCTGGAGAAGGTCCAGGCAGAGAATGTGGAGAAAACACAACTGATTAGTGGCCAGGAAGACCGCATCCGGGAGATGGAGGATCTGGTCGCCCGGGAGCGGGAGGCTTTTGCGCGCGAGCGGGTGAACCGTCTCCGCCAGCTGGGTGAGCTCCGGAGCACGTTCTGGTGGCGCGAACGTGGCGGAATGCGGGAGGCGGATGCCATCCAGCGGATCAAGAAGGAGTTTTCCTATGTCTTTCAGACCGATGACGACGGCGCTTCGCTGATCCGGAATCTGGATGAAGTGCTGAACGGTGCGGTATCCCGTTTGCGCGATGGGCTGCGCCTCGGCCGCAAGCCTAAGGAGGTCCTTTTCCTGTGCTGCTGCATCCTGGACCTCGAACCGGAGATGATTGCGGAGATTATGGACACAACGAAAGCTAACATTTATGAGAAGCGCTCCCGTCTCCGGGCCCGCGTCCGGGCGCTGAATGACCCGTTGCTGGCCGTCCTGGTGGGGAAAAACCCATCGGCTGGCGCTGCTTGAACGGCGTAGTGCGCTGATCACGAACAAATTGCAAAAAGTGTTAGAAAATAGTTCGGGATAAACTTGCGTTTCCGGAAATTGGATAAGTATCTTTGTGGCATAGCAATGCAAAACAAACACTAAACAATGAAAAGATTTTTCCTTTTGATGCTTTCCTTGGCCGCAGTAGCGTCAACGACGCAGGCTGGCCCTCCTCCTCCGCCGCGTACGTATGACTCTGCTCCGGCCAATAATGACGGAGAGAAAGTTATTCCGGTTCCTGTCGTTTCTTCGGAGTCGAAGCCGCAAACTCCGATACCGTCGCATGACCCCTACAATCCTGGTTCGGGTCCCGATATTTTCGGCCCGCGTCTTGGCTTTGAAAGTATCCCGAGCTGGAATGTCGTTATAAGGTTGACCGGTACTTCTTTTGAACCAGTTTTCCAGATAGATTATGATAATAATGGGATATGTGTCTCTTATGTAGAGATGGAGAATCTGACTACCGGGGAAACGGCCGGGCTGTACCGTGCGCAGACAGGTACCGTGAGAATTCCCGTATCATCCGCTATGGGAAAATGGTGGGTTGTCGTTAAAGCTGCGTCGGGTGAATACTATTCCGGGACATTTTACGTTGACGCCTCCTGGCGGCTTTAATCTTTGGAATTATTGAAAGAAAGGGACCGATACCTTGGGTGTCGGTCCTTTTCTTTTAAAATAATGCTAACACTTTCGGCCCGCTGACGCGGAGATAAATCCTTGTAAATAGTTGATTGTGACCTAATTGCGGAAAACGTTAGATTGTGAGCCCTAACACTTCTTGAAGCTAACATAAAACAATCTGATTATCAATGTTTTGCGTGAGTCGCGAAAAAAGAAAAGTGTTAGAAATATAACAGCGAAATACTTGCATTTCAAGCTCCCTGACAGATATCTTTGTGGCGCAACTTTTTCAAACTTAATCGTTTAAAACAATGAAAAAAATCTTTCTCTTTCTCGCGCTCCTGAGCGCAACGGCATCGGTCGCGATAGCGGCTGATTCGATGAATGCCACGTATGATCCGGATCAGTTGCGCGGCATGCCCGTAATGGTCATGATGTCGGAGAGCAAGCCCGATTCTCCGGATTGGTTCGCGCCTACTCCCGGGAACCCCTTTGCCATGATTCCTCCTGTTAAAACGATTCTCGTCGATCTCCAGGGTTCTTATTGGAGCTCCTTCAGATTCGTAATCGCCAGCCCCAACGGCGATATCAGTGCCACGAAAGTCGATTTGAAGAACTTAGACACGGGAGAGGCACAACACATCCATTACACGCAGGCTGGCCCTGAAGTCGTCACCGTGTCCAATCCGAATGGCACCTGGTGGATTATTATCCGGGATGTCTCCGGCCTGTATTATTCGGGAACTTTCACCATAAGGAACCGATAAGACGGGGTAATAATTAACAAACCCCCTTTCTGCGCGCACTGCAAGTGGCTGATATAGAGCCGATTGCTGTGCGCGTTAAGTTTTCGGATTCTAACGGGTGTGCGGGTTGCGTGCAACGTGTTGATAGCCAGTGCGATACGGGCGGCGAGGCGCCGCGCCGCGTTAGAATTACGGTACCCCCGAAATTTGTTTTATCGGGCGGAAGGCCTTTATCTTTGCGGCACAACCATTTCAAACTAAAACGTTTAGAGCAATGAAAAAAGTTTTATTCATCCTGGTCATTCTTATGACCGCTGCTGTTTCGTCTGCTTCCGCACGTACGAACAATGACTTCTCCAACGCATCCGCGTCCGTGGCCAAGCTCCCGATCGACATTCCTGGCGATCTGGACCTTGTGGCTGCCGACGGAGACATCATCTATGCTACGGTCGCGCCCGGCGTTTCGTTTACGTGGGTCTTCTTCGACCGCCCGATCAACGTCGCCACCATCGAGTTCTTCAGAAGGCGTCCGCTTGAGTTGCACAACTTTACGGTCAACCGCACGGCTAACTCCGTGTCCTTGCCTTTCGTCACGTCCGAAGCGAAGTGGGAAGTCACCCTGATCACGACCGACGGGAAACAGTACAAAGGGAAAGTCCTGCTCGAAGACGCGCCCTCGCCCTCGCCGTGGCCGGATCCCTGGATCATCAAATAGCCTTTTCTCTTCCCCTGTAGGAGAGCGGTCCGGTTTGGCCGCTCTCTTTCTTTTTCCTGCGTGCCCGGCGGCACGAAATTCGTAGGCTCGGCGGCAATAGATTTCCAACCTTCAATTAGAATGAAAGACCTGCCCCGTCTCCTATGCTTCCTGTCTGCCGCAGGCGCGCTGCTGTTTGTCTCCTGCCGTCCCGTTTCGCCCGTAAATGCTGTCCTGAATGATGTCGAGGGCTATGTCAATGCCGCTCCCGACAGCGCGCGCGACGTGCTCCGGGCGCTGGATACCACCGCCTTGCGGACGCGGCGCCTGAAGGCGCGCTACGCGCTGCTGCGGACGATGGCGCTGGACAAATGCTATGAGGACATCACGAAGCCCGGGTTGCTGGATCCCGATGCGGGATGGCTCGCCCGCCATGGCACGCCGGACGAGAAACTGAAGCTCTGGTTCTATCGCGGGCGCATCCTGTCGGATGCGGGAAAGGTGAATGAGGCTGCGGTCGCGTTGTCGCGTGCCGAGACGTATGTGGACCAGGCGAAGGACCAGCATGCGGTCGGGCTCCTCTATCTTTCGTTCCGGGACATCTATAATTATGCCCTGAATCGGGCCCGGGAGCAGGAGTATTCGGAGAAAGCCATCGAGGTCTTCCGGCGTACGGATGATCCGCTGGCCGGGCCTGCGCTCTGCCAGCTGGCCCTGGCCTACTATAATCAGCGGAAGTGGGACCTAGCCGATTCGGTGTTCCGGGAAGCCCGGCCCTATTCTGAAACGCTTCCTACGCTTGCCCTCAGCTATCTGTCCAACTATGCGGAAATGAAAGTCCTCCAGCCGCAGCCGGATGCCGCAGGCGCCATCGCGCTGCTGGACCGGTACTGGGAACTGACCGGCAGCTTCGGGACGGGGGAAGCCGGTGTCTATGCGTATGCCCAGGAGTTGGTCGGAAACGGGAAGGCTGCGGATGCGTGGATCCCGTTCTTGCGGACCGGCGCGGGTGGGGATCGCCAGGCGTCCCTGGTCTGGCTCTCGCGGATCGATTTGCTCCGGGGGAATTATCAGGATGCCTATTGGGAGCAGGATGAACTCCACCAGTATGAATCACAGCTTACCCAGAAATTCTTGGAAGATTCGGTCACGCAGGCGCTGCGGGAGGATGCCGCCCGCCAGGCGGAGGAGGCCCGGAAGGACCGCCGACAGGCGATGACCGTGGCCTTTTTCGCGGTGCTGACCCTCATCCTGCTGTCGCTGTTGTACAGGACCCGGCTGAAGGGGGAGCGCGACCGCCTGTTCGATCTCCGCGAGCAGATGCAGGAGGAATTGGAGAAGGCCCAGACGGAGAATGCGGAGAAAGCGCAGCTGATCAGCGGCCAGGAAGACCGGATCCGCGAGATGGAGGAGCTTGTGGCGAAGGAGCGGGACGCCTTCACCCGCGACCGCCTGAACCGCTTGCGCCAGCTGGGCGAGCTGCGGAGCACGTTCTGGTGGCGCGAGCGCGGTGGCATGCGGGAAGCGGATGCCATCCGCCGGATCAAGAAGGAGTTCTCCTATGTCTTCCAGACGGGCAAGGACGGCGCCGCCCTGGTCCGGCACCTGGACGAAGAGCTGAATGGGTCCGTGAGCCGGCTGCGGGATGCGCTGCTCCTCGGAGACCGCCCCAAGGAGGTCCTGTTCCTGTGCTGCTGCATCCTGGACCTCGAACCGGAGATGATTGCCGAGATCATGGACACGTCCAAGGCAAACGTCTATGAAAAGCGCTCGCGCCTCCGTGCCCGTGTCCGGGCGCTGAACGATCCACTGCTGGCGGTCCTGGTGGGGAAAAGCTAGCGGAAACCGGAAAAGTCGCGCTTTTCATATCTTGCTGATAATGAGTGAGATAGATATGTTGTTAGATTTCTGAAAATGGCTTGCCGTACCCGCGTCTTTATAATTGACTGATTATCAATATATTGACACCTCAAAAAAGATGGGCCTTGTTAGAAAATACAGGGGGTGAATATTTGTTTTTGGCGTATTCGGATTTGTACCTTTGCAAAAACACGAATAAACCATTTAACTCAAAATACAATGAAAAGAATCTTTTACCTTATTCTCTCGCTGATCGCTGCTTCTTCGGTCGCGTTTGCCGGTAGTCCGGTGGGCGGAAATGGCTCTCCAAGGCCTAACAATGGAGGCAATGGTGGCAATGGAGGCAACGGTGGCAATGGAGGCAATACGCCGTCTACTCCGGTGGTCATACATGAGCCGACTCCGCACCCGATTTCGCCGGTCCATCACATTGCTCTTTATCCGACCGCTTTGGGTCAGGCGCTGTATGCGAATCTTGGCCTCTCTTTGGATGGTCCTTTCCTTGATTTCCGTCCCGAGCAGGTTAGCCTGGAGAGTGTTGTGCTCAGGAATCTGACCAATGGTAGCATGAGCCGTCATTTCTATGGTTACACAGCTTTCTGGTTCCCGCTGAGTTTCTCCCACAGTGCGGGAATTTGGGAGATGACGGTCACTACTACGAGCGGTATGCAATACACCGGCACGTTCTACCTCGACGAGGGTTTCAACCCCGGAGGGCCCGGCTCGGGCGGCATAATCGCACCTGACAACAACTATTAGGCATTTTCAGTCCAAATAGAAATTTTTTCGGAATTCTCCTAAATTTTTTAGGAGAATTCCTTGTTTTTACGGAAACCTTTGTTTTCCTTTGCGGTACAAACACTAAAATACCGGAAAAATGAAAAAACTTCTTTGCCTTCTGAGCCTCGCCGCGCTCTGCGCCTGCGGCGGGAACAATGCGCCCGAACCCGAACCTGTCAACCTGAAGAACGGCAAGGTGGTCGTCGTCTTCGAGGACTGTCTCTCCCAGACCGGCACGGGAAAATTCGGCGGCTCCCTGAGCCAGGTTTACCGGTCCACCATTTCCTATATCGATGCGGACGGTGACCTGGTCCGCTACGAACCGCGCCAGGTGGGACGCGACACGATCGAGATCCCGACCTTCGAAGGGTATGCGGAACTGATGCATATGTATCAGGTGATCGAGTATGACTGCTACCTGCTGCAGGAAGGCGACACCGTGCTCGCCAACTATGACGCGCGGATGCGCCCGACGCTGACCAGCCGGGTCTATGAAGGGAACACGGCGCTGTATAACCTGCCGTACACCCTGCCGGATGCAATCCAGGACCGGGACTACGCGATCGAGGCGGTCCTGAACGATTCGCATTATAAGCTTGCATACAGCTACTTCCACGACAAGGCCAGACGGGCGCAGTTCCCGACGCTGAAGGAGACGTACCGGGAGCGCTACGTCGATCTGGATTCCCTGAACACCGTCTATGACCGCTATCAGGCGACGCTCCGGTCCGCGATGGACTCGCTCTTGCGGGAGGAGCGCATGGCCCCGGTCTATTACCGCTATATGGCGCACCGTTTCTTCCCGGCGGAGCGGCCCACGCCCGCGGATGCGGTCCGCTCCGACAGCCTGCTGCACTACGTGTCCAACTATTTCATCGCGCAGGACTACTGCAAGCCGGTCAAGCTCATCGAGGCGTTCAACTGGATGGCGAAGGATACCGTGGCCACGCCGCTGGCGCGGAAAGGGATTCTCCGCAGGATCCTCACGCACATCCTCGACGACGAAGGGGGCTGGCACCATTATTCGAAGGATGTCAAGAAACTTTATAGCCAGAAGTATATCGACATCACGGGCGACTCGACCCTGAGCCAGACCGTCCTGGCCAAGGCCATCGAGGTCTCGGCACTGGGCTATACCCTGCCGCTCGGCACCCAGGACGGCCAGATCGCCCCCCTGGAGAGTGTCCTGGAGAAGTACCGGGGCAAGGTCGTCTATGTGGACTTATGGGCGTCCTGGTGCGCTCCCTGCATCGGTCAGTTCCCCGCTGCGCGGGAACTCCACAAGCGGATGGCCGGACAGGATGTCGAGTTCCTGTTCTTCTCGACGGATTCCAGCGATTCGCCCTGGCTGAAGGCGGTCCGGCAGCATGCCGACCTCCTGAACGGTTCGTACCGGATCATGGACCTCGACGCCGTCTTCCTGAAGGAGATCCAGCTGACCACGATCCCGCGCTTCCTGATCTATGACCGCAACGGCAAGCTGGTCGATCCGGACGCCCCGCGTTCCTCCGACCCCGCGGTCGATGCGGCCCTGAAGCGCTGGCTGTAGCGCGGCGGGCTTTGTTTCTTCGGTGGAAATGCCTATCTTTCGCAGTGTTTTAATGCACTTTCGAAAATGAAGAATTACTTTGATCTCACGGGACGCGTCGCCGTCGTGACGGGCGCTTCCACCGGCCTGGGCCTCCAGATGGCCAGGGCATTCGCGAGCCAGGGTGCCAACCTGGCCCTGCTCGCACGTCGTATGAACCTGCTGGAAGAGAATGCGAAGGCCATCACCGCCGAGTTCGGCGTGGAGGTGCTGCCGTTCGCCTGC
>Ga0265301_10007370_pt1 | contig 10327 bp, 6 predicted proteins | sample AusTroGonzalo_MG_2_FD_193488 | JGI IMG/M metagenome (GOLD analysis project Ga0265301, IMG submission 193488) | Bovine rumen microbial communities from tropical cattle in Woodstock, Queensland, Australia - Gonzalo_04 | ecosystem: Host-associated > Mammals > Digestive system > Stomach > Rumen ...
CGTCAACGGCTACGGTGCTGCGGGAAGCGCCGGTTTCCGGGGACAGTATGTACGAGTATCCCCACTATGTGGAATACGCGGTGAAGGAAGTTGTCAGCATCCTGCTGCGGCTGAACGGCCTGGAGGACAACGCAACGAACCGCGCGGCCATGGAGCAGAAATTCCGTACCGGCGGTTACCATGTGAAACTGGCAATCGATACCCGTATCCAGCAGACCGTGGAGGACACGCTGCAGAACTGGAGCAAGTATCCGTCGCTGCGGGATCCGGGTGACAAGATCTATAGGACAAAGAATGCCGACGGGACCTATACGGAGACGGTTGAGCCGCAGGCGGCCTGCGTTGTGCTGGATTACCGGACGGGCGAACTGAAGGCGATTGTCGGATCCCGTACCAAGGTGACGGCGCGGAAGACGCTGAACCGGGCAACGGATATGAAGATGCCGGTCGGCTCCTCCATCAAGCCCATCGCGGTTTACGCGCCGGCGCTGGAGCTGGGCAGGAGCCCCGCCTCCGTGGTGTACAACATCCCGGCGCCGATTACCGGCTGGAAGGACGCGAAAGGCAACAATTCCTGGCCGAAGAACTACGGCGGCGCCGGATACGTGGGACCGGAAACCCTGCGCACCGCCATGGCGAAATCCCATAATACCAGCGCGGCAGCCACGCTGATGACCATGGTCGGCGTGGACCGGAGCGTGGATTTCCTCCACCGGCTGGGGGTTGATGACGATCATATTGACGCGACCCCCTTCGGACTGAGCCTGGGCTCCTCCGGCATAACGCCGCTGCAGATGACGGTGGCATTCGGCGTGCTGGCCAACGGCGGCGTGTATCAGGATCCGATCTCCGTGCTGGGCATTTCCGATTCCCAGGGGCATGTGATCTGGGACGGCCACCAGCGGCAGGAGCGCCGCCGGGTATTCTCCGACTCCACCAGCTGGATGATCGTGGACATGCTGAAAACGGCCGTGCAAAGCGGCACGGGTACCAGCGCGAAAATCAAGGGCCAGACAGTGGCCGGCAAGACCGGGACCAACTCTGACCAGAAAGGCGTGTTCTTCTCCGGACTGACGGGATATTACGCTTCCGCACTGTGGGTCGGGCATGACAACTATAAGGCGCTGTCTTCCAAGTCCACGGGCTCCGGCGCGGCAGCGCCGCTGTGGCAGGCGTATATGAGCAAGATCCATGAGGGACTGCCCCAGAAGGATATCCTGGAAGGCGACGGGACAGCCTACGGGCTGGTCAAAGTTACGACCTGCGCGGTCAGCGGCCAGCTGGCAACAGAGGCCTGCCGGCATGATGAGAAGGGATACGGCGTTGTGACGGACTGGTGGGCCGAAGGGACGCAGCCGACCGTCAGCTGCCAGATGCACTCGATGCAGACAATCTGCACCGATACGGGCATGCTGGCTTCTCCATACTGCCCGCACCAGGAGCAGCGCGGCGTGGTGACGATTCCGACGGGACACCCGCTTTACAACCTGCTCGGCACACAGTACCAGGGCGTGATCGAACAGTATCTGGGTTCAACAGCGGCTTACGGAATCACGGTTTGCCCGCTGCATACGGAAGGATACCAGGGCCAGTCCGGCGGCTCCACGCTGGCACCGGGACGGCTGGTGAACGCGCGGCAGCTGCTTTCTGACGCGGAAACAAAGCTTGCCACCATGGATCCGACCAGTATGGAATACCAGCAGCTCCGGGCGGCCGCGGACCGGCTGCTGATCCTGATCAGCAGTGAAAACCCGGACGACGCGGAGGTGCAGGCGGCGATGACGGCGCTCGCCCAGGCGCTGATCGGGATTTACTGATCCGGGCATCCGGAATGATCATGGACTTTGATGAATTGTGAAGAGCGGAGGGAACATGAAACGACTGCTGCTGACCGTTGCGGCGCTCATCGTCCTGGTGTGCGCCGCGGCAAGTGCGGAGAATGACATACTGTCCATCTCCGCGCCCCGGGACGAGATCCGTCCCGGGCGGCCGGCTGTTCTTTCCTTTACGGTTCCCGAAGACGGCAGCTGCCGGATCGAAATGGCGGATGAGGCAGGGAATACGACCTGCGTCATTGCCGAAGAACGGGCGGTGACAGCCGGATACAACTCCATGTACTGGAACGGCACCATCGGCGGCGTTCCCGCGGCGGAAGGCACCTGGCGCCTGTTGATCCGGATGAACGGGCAGAGCGCGGAAACGCCGGTTACGATCGGCCGGATGATTCCCTGCCTGATTTCCGTGAAGATGGACAGTGATGAGGTGGAGGAAGGCGATACCGTCCTGATCCACTTTTACGCCACGGAAGGCGGAACGCTGCACCTGAAAGAGGAAAACGGAACGGAACCGCTGAGCTGGGAAAACATGCCGGCCGGGGACGGAACGATCAGCTTCCAGGCGGAGATGACACCGGGAACCCATGTGATGGAGCTGACGCTGGGCGGTGAGGACGGGACGCTTTCCGAACCGGTGCAGCTGACGCTGAACGTGCTGGAGAAAGTGGACCTGAACGCCGTTCCCACCGCGGAGCCGCTGCCGGAATACCTGCGGGAAAAAGGCAAAACGGGCTTTACGCCGCTCCAGACCAGTCCCCGCAGGGGCGAAGACCAGACGCTGAACTACTGGACAGTGCCGATGGACATCACGGATGAGGAGGCGGTCTGGAAAGCGCTGACCGCGCCGATCACCGTGCTGGACAACGGGAAACGGAACGCGGAAAAAATGCAGGTGATCATCCGCGCAAAACCGTCGGAACAGAGCGAGGGCATCGGGATGGTGACCTGTATCAGCCAGGGGGTTCATGTGCTGGAGAAGGGCGAGGAATGGACCCTGATTGAATGCTACTCCTCTTCCTTCCATGACAGCGCGATCCTGAACTGGAACACGCTGGTGCAGGGCTACGTGCCCACGGCCTACCTGAAGGACATCATGCCGAATCAGGAAATGGGCATGGTGGTGGACAAGCTGACCCAGCGGCTGTATATCTTCCGGAACGGCAGGCTGTTTACGACCCTGCTGGTTTCCACGGGAATCTCCAACGCGAAACAGCCTTACAACGAAACCCGCTCCGGTGAGTTCCTGCTGGTGAGCAAGGTGGGGGAATTTTCCTCGGACAACCTGCGGTGCGCCATGGCGCTCCGTTTTAACGACGGCGACCTGCTGCACGAGGTGCCCTATATCGCCAGCGGTGACGGCCGGTACCGGGACTACAGCATCAACGAGCCGAAGCTGGGCAAAAAGGCCAGCCACGGCTGCATCCGGGTGCAGCGGCAGCCTTCCCCGGAGGGCGTGAACCAGAAATGGCTCTGGAACAACTATAAGAAAAATACCCGGATCATGATCTGGGAAGACTGGCAGGGAAGGCAGATTCCGGTTCCGGCGGACGATACGGTCCTGTACTGCCTGAAGAAACGAAACGGATACTATCATACGTCCGAAAAATGCGGCGTCATCAGGGGAAAACGTACGGAAACCATTTCCTACGGCATGCTGGACGAAGACGCTTACCTGAAGCTGAAACCCTGCCCGCAGTGCGCCGCGCCCGGACGGCATGAGACGATTGAAGCCATCAATGAGACCTACGCGGAGGGCGGCGACCACGACCCGGTGATGACCGAAGCCCGGAAAAACTGTCCGCGGAAACTGAAGGGGAAGTGATGCAATGAACATTGTTGATATTGTGATCATCGCGATCCTGGGGCTGAGCGTCCTGGTGGGCCTGTACCGGGGATTTATTTCCTCGGTGGCGTCCATGGGCGGATGCCTGCTTTCCCTGGGACTGAGCTTCTGGCTGAGCCCGAAGCTGTCCGAAGCGATCCAGAAAAATCCGGAAATCCTTAAAACGCTGGCTTCCTACACGGACGCCGCCACAAAAATCGGCGATATGAATGTGGCGGCCCAGCCGGTGGAATCACTGGGAGCGAACGGCATCGCGGACATTGTCAGCAAGGTCGGCCTGCCTGCGCCGCTGAGCACGATCCTGCAGAGCAATCTGCAGAACCAGGTGTTCGGCGCCGGCGTCAATGTCGGCGACTATGTCAAGCAGACGATTGTCGGCGCGGTGCTGAACGTGATCTGCTTCATCGTCTGCTTTGTGGTCCTGCTGCTGATCATCCATTTTGTGATCAATTTCCTGAAAGTTGTATTCAAGTTTCCGGTGCTCAAGCAGCTGAACTCCGTCGCGGGAGGCGTGTTCGGCCTGCTGCGCGGCGCGCTGCTGTGCTTCGTGGCTTTCGCGCTCCTTCCCCTGATCCAGACACTGCTGCCGGTGCAGGATATCAACCAGCTGGTTGAAACCAGCGCGCTGGCGCCGCTGTTCAACAGCGGCAACCTGATCATGGCCATTATGAACGGGCGATTGTTTTAGCGGCCGGTGAGCGGCGGCCTGATGAAAGAAAAAACAGCGGTCTGCGTTTTGCAGGCCGCTGTTTTGCCTGAATAAGGATTATCCGTCGATCAGGCTTCTTTCCGTGGCGGGATCGAACAGGTGCATGACCTTCGCGGGGAAGGTGATGTAGAGCTTGTTGTTATAGGACAGGCTGTCCCGCTGTTCCTTTGTCAGGTCCACGGTGGGAAGCCGGACGATAATCCTGTCATCGTTCTTGCTCGTCAGGTGCAGATGGAGTTCGCTGCCCATCATTTCGTTCACGTTGATGGTGCACTCGATCGCGTTCTCCGCCTTGTCGAACAGGACGGAGGTATGCTCCGGCCGGACGCCCAGGATGATCTCCTGGGAGCCGACGCCCTTCTGCGCCAGGACGGTGTTCTGGTCATCATTGAGAGGAATCCGCACGCCGAGGATTTCCACCTCATATCCGTTTGCCGCCTTCACCAGGTTAGCTTTCAGGAAGTTCATCTGCGGGCTTCCGATGAAGCCGGCCACGAAGAGGTTCACGGGCGTGTCAAACACTTCCTGGGGCGTGCCGACCTGCTGGATATAACCGTCCTTCATGATGACGATCCGGTCGCCCAGGGTCATGGCTTCCGTCTGGTCATGGGTGACGTAGACGAAGGTGGTATCCACCCGCTTGCGCAGCAGGATGATCTCCGCGCGCATCTGGTTCCGCAGCTTGGCGTCCAGGTTGGACAGGGGTTCGTCCATCAGGAAAACCTTCGGATCCCGGACGATGGCGCGGCCGATGGCCACGCGCTGGCGCTGGCCGCCGGACAGGGCCTTCGGTTTTCGGCCGAGATATTCGGTGATGCCCAGGATTTCCGCGGCCTGGGTGACCCGCCGGAAGATTTCCTCATCGTCCATGTGGCGCAGGCGCAGGCTGAACGCCATGTTTTCATAGACCGTAATATGAGGATAAAGGGCGTAGTTCTGGAAGACCATGGCGATATCCCGGTCTTTGGGCTCCACGTCGTTGACCACCTGGTCATCGATCTTCAGGATCCCATCGGAAATATCCTCCAGGCCGGCGATCATGCGCAGGGTGGTGGATTTTCCGCAGCCGGAGGGGCCGACGAAAACCACGAACTCCTTGTCCTTGATCTCCAGGTTGAAGTCGTGGACCGCCACGACATTCTTGTCATAGACTTTTTTGATATGCTCAAGCGTTACACTTGCCATTTTATTATCTCTCCCTCCTTATTCCGCAAGCTCAATCTACGCGACTGTCCCCCGGACAGATCGCTTGTTTCGCTTGACTAAACCTTTGACGATATATCCGCCACCGGCGGTCGTCAAAGGTTTAGCCTTTTACCGCTCCTCCTGTTACGCCCTCAACATAATATTTCTGCAGGGCGAGGAACAGGGCAGTGATGGGCAGCGCTACCAGCACGCCGCCGGCACAGAACCGTGTGAAATATCCCTGGTAGTCATTCGTGTTGATCCACTGGTACAGACCGACAGCAACGTTATAGTTCGCTTTACTCTTGAAAGCGATCAGCGAGGCGAACACGAAATCTCCCCAGGGAGCCATGAACGCCATCAGCACGGTATAAATGACGATCGGTTTGGCCAGCGGCATGATGATTTTTTTGAAAACCTGGAAGCGGGTGGCACCGTCGATCCGGGCGCTTTCATCCAGGGATTTCGGAATCGTGTCAAAGAAGCCTTTGGAGATGTAATAGCCCATTCCGGAGGAAGCGATGTAGATCAGGATCAGGCCGGGCACAGCGCCGTCCTTGGTCAGCCCCAGCTGCTTCAGCAGGAAGTAGAGGGTGATCATGGTCAGGAATCCCGGGAACATGCCCAGCACCAGGATGATGTTCATCATCAGTTTCCGTCCCTTGAAACGGATCCGGGAGAAGGCATAGGAGACAGACAGGACGATGATCGTCTGCAGCGCGGCGGTGAACAGGGCGATGATCAGCGTGTTGCCGTACCAGCGGAGATACTCACTGGGCGTCATCGGCACCAGGACGAACCGCAGCAGCAGGAGGCAGAATGCCAGTTCACCGAACAGGGTCAGCGCTTTTTTCAACAAGTCGGCGGCTGTCGTGGGCTGCATCCCGGGGAGCCTTGCGAGCAGCAGGTCATTTTTCAGGAAGATGCGCGCAAAGATCCAGCAGAGCAAGGCGCAGAGGACCGAGGAGACCAGGATGAGCGGCAGGCTGCCGGCAAACTGTATTTCCTTAGACAGGGCACTGTAAACTACCATCAGGGCAGGTCCCAGCAGCGCGCCGGCAATCCGCAGGGGGATCAGTTTCCGGCCGTTCTCGATCTTTCTGAGCAGGGCGAAGAACAGCGTCTGGATCAGTGCTCCCGTGAGCACGACGACCAGCGATTTGCCCATCCAGGGGAAGAAATCACTGCCTTCGAACAGATAGGCGTAACTGTCCAGGGACCAGGTGGTCGGAAGCACATAAGGCGCCATACCGCCTACCTGGGGATCAATTCCGGGCTTGTAGGAGCGGAAGGACTGGAAGACAAGGAAAATGAACGGGATCAGCCAGATCAGGCTCATCAGCACCAGGATGATGTAGATCCCGACATTGACGCGGGTTTCGTGTCCCTTTTTGCTGCGGGTTTTCCGAACCTGCTGCGGGACTTCCCTGATCACGCCCGCCTGCTCATCCACTACGATGTCGACTTCCGGTATTTCATGCTGTTTACTCATTACTGGAAATCCTCCTCGTTTTTGACAGATGGGATCATGTTATACACGATCAGGTTGATGGCGGCCATCACGATGAAGATCAGGATACCGATGGTGGCAGCCAGCTTGTAGTCAGGTTCGTCACTGACGGTCATTTTATACAGCCAGGTAATCAGCAGGTCCGTATAACCGGCGTTGCCGGACAATTCCATGGTCAGCGGTTTTCCGCCGGACAGGAGGTAGATGACGTTGAAATTGTTGATGTTGCCCGTGAAGCTGGTCAGCAGGTAAGGCCCTGTGACGAACAGCATATAGGGCAGCGTGATCTTTTTATACATCTGGAAAGCGTTCGCGCCGTCAATCCGGGCGGATTCATAAAGGTCCGCCGGGATATTCATCAGGATACCGGTGGCGATCAGCATCAGGTAGGGGATACCGATCCAGATGTTGATGATGATGATCGTGATCCGGGCCCAGGTTCCGTCCGTCCAGAAGGGGAGCGGTTTGTCAATCCAGCCCCAGTTCATCAGGGTGGAATTGATGATGCCGTCCGCCGCGAACATCTTGCTGACATACAGGAGGGATACAAACTGGGGAATCGCGATCGTCATGACCAGGATGGTCCGCCAGACCTTCTTGAGTTTGATTCCCTTTTTGTTGATCATGATCGCGACCAGCATGCCCAGGAAATAGTTCAGGAACGTCGCGAAGAACGCCCATACCAGCGTCCAGATCAGCAGCTGGGTGAACGTATTTCCGTAGCTGGTTGTATCGGTGCTCAGCAGCTGATGGAAGTTATCCCAGCCGACCCAGGTGAACAGCTTGGCGGGCGGCTGATGCGTGGCGTCAAAATTCGTAAAGGCGATCAGGATCATGAAGAAGATCGGCAGGATCGTGAAGACCAGCACACCCAGGGTGGGCAGCGCAAGCAGGGTCTTGTGGAACTGCTCGTCCGCCAGGGAATGAATATCCTCTTTGGTGGTCTTCAGTTTATGGCCGTTCTTCAGCAATTCCTCACTGATCCGGTTCTGCTTGATATTCTGATACCAGGTATAGAGGAAACCCAGGATAAAGAAGATGGTCAGCACACCGTACAGCAGGATGAAGAATGAATGGTCACCGTACTGGATCGTCCGCCCTTTCTTGACGGATTCGATCGTGCCCAGCGTGCTCAGTTTGCTCAGGTAATAGACGCCGGAGAACTGGGCGTTCGGGAAAAACATATAGACATTGAAAATGGTCTGAAACAGGAAGAACAGCAAACCGCGGCCCCACTGTCCCCTGGCGAAGGAACCGAAACCCATGATCAGGTAACTGAGCCTTGTTTTCCAGTCTCCTTTGATAAAGGTGTTGACGATATCCGCGAGCACCTCACCAATTTTCCTGAACGCGGAGACGATGTTTTCGCCCAGCGACCTGAAGCCTTTGGCGATTTTCTTCGGCAGGTTCACAAAGAACGTTTTGACGCGGTGAAGAGCCCTCTGGGGTTTGCTGAGTTTGAAATATTCAAGATCGGCGGTAGTCACCCGCAGCCCCTCCCTATATGAGAATTCAAAAACAGACCGGAGGCATTGCTGCCCCCCGGTCTGCAGGGAAACCTGATTTTACTTCGCCAGATAGCCTTCGCAGGTATCCTGGAACTGCTGCAGGGTGGCCAGCAGGGTCGCGTCATCGGCATCGTCATACTTGCCGGCGATCACGTCGTCACCCAGGGCGGTGGCCAGTCCCCAGTAATCTCCGGGATACTGTCCCTGCGGGATGCAGAAGGCCAGCTGCTCGCTCAGAGCGGCCAGGGCTTCGTCAGCCTGCACAGCTTCGTTCTTCTGCGCGTTCAGGTTGGAGGGACCCCAGCCAACCGCCTTATAACGGGCGATCTGGATTTCTTCACTGGTCAGGAAGTGGGCCAGCGCGTCGCAGGCGGCGAGCTTGGCATCGTCCGTCTGGGGCTTGATGCCCAGCATTTTGAATCCGCCGAAGCCGCTCAGCTGTACTCCGCCAAAGGTGGGCAGCTTGGCAGCGGCATAGTTTTCACCGAACAGATCCTTGGCAGCACTGGAATCCCAGGTGCCGTCAACAATCGCGCCAACGTTGGTGGCGTTGCTGATGGAGGAGCCGTTCACGAAAGCGGGGCTCTTCTTCAGGGTGATCATATCGCGCAGGGCGGCAACACCGGCATCGGAAGCATAGGAAGCATTCATCTTTACCAGCTGGCCTTCATCGTTGGAGTCAAAGGTCAGTTCGCAGCCATGGCCGAAGAAGAAAGCGGTCTGATACCAGCCGGAGTTGATTTCCATGTAGAAGCTCTTGCCGGCGGCTTCGCAGTCAGCCAGGATGCCTTCCAGCGTGGAAGGATCTTTGACGACGGACTTGTCATAGTAGAGGAAGTAGCCGTTATCGCTGGTCATCGGATAGGCGTACATGGTTTCGCCCATGGTGACGGCCGCGACGGAACCGGCATCGTTCTCAGCCTTGACGACCTCAGCGATTTCGGGATCCAGTTCAATGATGGCGCCGGCTACAACCAGGCGGCCCAGCTGGTCCTGGGCGAATCCGTAGATATCAGCGCCGGCTTCAACGTCCTGGATCATGCTGGTAGCGGCATCGCCTTCGCCCACGGGCTCGACGGTGACGGTCATACCGGCATATTCAGGATTGGCAGCCTTGAAGGCTTCAACCTGTTCCTTGGTGAAGTCGACCACAGCGTCGGCCACCCAGACTTTGATTTCGCCGCTGAAGCCTTCCGCGGAAGCGAAGGACACCAGAGACAGCATCATGGCAACGGTCAATACGATAGCGAGGAGTTTCTTCATAGTTCTTCTTCCTTTCTATAATTTTGACGGGCAAACAACAACCACAGGTTCACACCGATGGCTGTTCGTATAGCTCCGTTCAATTTCGGTTACATTGTATCGCCAAGGTTTTGATTTTGTCAACAGGTAATTTTTGTTAAACCCTTGATTTTTCGTAATTGGTATCGTTTTCAATATCTTGTGGTCCGGAGGCCTTTCAGTGCACAGAATTGAGCATGGCGTCGTCGATTTTTCCCCATGCGCCGCTGCCGGTTCCCCGGCACCTGACATAGATTCCGACGGTTACTTCGCTGCCGGCCGGATGCTCAAATTCGGGGATCACGCCCTCGTTCCATTTATTCCAGCCGGTGATCGGGATCTGTTCCGAACGCGCGGCCTCCTGCCCGTCGATTTTCACATAGGCATAGATATCCGTATCCCCGCAGTCTCCGCCCATCACGGACACGGAGAAACGGAATTTCCCTTCCGGCAGAT
>Ga0265301_10007371_pt1 | contig 10327 bp, 15 predicted proteins | sample AusTroGonzalo_MG_2_FD_193488 | JGI IMG/M metagenome (GOLD analysis project Ga0265301, IMG submission 193488) | Bovine rumen microbial communities from tropical cattle in Woodstock, Queensland, Australia - Gonzalo_04 | ecosystem: Host-associated > Mammals > Digestive system > Stomach > Rumen ...
ACCGTTATTGTTCCAAGGGTTCCGGAAGTAGCTGTAATTGTTGCAGTAAACGGAGCATCTTCATACACCTTATCCTTAGTATAAGATGAAGTTGCATTTGTTAAATTCTGAGTAACAGTAAATGAAGCAGGCCCATAAAGTTCGGGAAGTTCATCAACATAAGTTATTGTATAAGGAGCTTCACCCTGCTTAGGAGCAGAATCAATTGTATACTCAGGAGCTCTAAATACATCGTCCTCAGATGAAAATGCAACCGGCTCACCTGTACAATTAGGATAAGATATTTTCTCGTAATTTACGATATCACCAGAAGTATCATACTGTGCTGAATATGCATTAAGCGTAAATGTATCAATTACTTCTGTTGAACCAGCTACAGGAGGAGTATATCCTGTGAGCTTTCCTTGTCCATCGTAAGTGCAAACACCACCCTGAAGTACAAGTACTAAATCGGGGTTAAATACATTGTCTGTAAGAGTGATTGTTGTACCAACAATTGTAACCTTCTTTTTCTTTTGTGCTCTTAAAATACCCTTTACAACAAGTCTAATGGCGTCCTGTTCTTCGGTTTGAGTTTCTACACCAATTTTATTTGATGTATCAAAACCAAATTCGTCGCCATCTTTAGTTGTAATGGTAACCAAAGCACAATCTATAAGCGGTATTTCCGCTTTTGACTTTCTTACGTCAGGCATTATTTTTCCTCCTTATCGTTTTTTATGATTTCGATATTCAATACTTGATACATGAGCCTCAATTTCTTCCTCATAAACACTACCAGAAACATTTCCAGTAATGATAAGCTGAGGGTGAAATTCTTTCATCGCTTTTCTCACAGACTGAATCAATCCATCTAAAAGCGAATACTTCAATTTTGGCACATAACAAAGTATTGTATAAATATCATCATCTGTACTATAGGTCAAATGTTGAACTGAACCATCATATTTCAGAACAATATATGGCTCTGTGCATTTACCTATTTTCTGTCCAGGAGAAAAAATCGAAAATCCTTTTTCTTTCAGAAACAAATAAACTTGTTCCCACTGTGATTTTCCCATTTTATTCCCTCCTTACAGCTTAATTCTGTTCAAAATGCCTTGCATTTCAGACATTATTTTTGGAGATTCATTTGTGATAGTAGGACCAATAATAGCAAATTGTTTTTCGTGAGCTAATTCTAACCAAATTCCATAAGATACACCATGAGCTAATGTAATTCTTATCAAATCGTCATTAGGTCTTGAAACTGTTGCTCTTAATGTAGCTTTTGCCATACCAGTTCTGTCTCTCCAAGGACGGTTCATTTTCATTTGTACCTGTAATTTAGAAGCCTTGGTACTTGCATACATCAAAATCAAGGCTCCTAATTTTACAGCCATCTTATCAAGATTTTTGTTTAAGTCGCTACCAGGATAATCGATTTTAAAGCTCAATGTCCTGCACCTCCATATAGATGTCAGCGATTAAATTCCATTCTTGAATATTACCAACCTTAGTAATTATAAATTGCTTTCCATTGATTTCAGCAATGTCATTTGTTCGCAATTCTAACGACTGAATATCTTCCCAAGGAATGAGGAAGGCCGGTACTTTGGTAGACCTGTATTGGGTTTGATTTCCAACCGACAAACTAACATGTCCATTGACTTCATGGTATAGCCCGAAAAATTCTTCACATTCACCACTTGTTAGTTTTTCCAAGTTGTCTAAGTCCAATTCATCATAGCTGTTAGCTTGCGGTCTATAAAATCTACAACCTGTTCCCGACCTTTGAATCTCTCTCCTTAGTTTATAAAGTTCAAAATCCTTATTTACAGACATATCAATCACCCAAAATTCCTGAGTTAAATTGTCTATGCTTTGAAGCCAGCCGCCTGAAATACGAACTTGTATCAGCAGTATTTAAACCACTAACAGATATCGTAGAATCTTCGGCTTTGACGGTTAAAAGCTCATAAATTGTAGCTTCAATATCTCCACCATTTTTTTGTAAATAGTATTCAATTTCTGAATCATCAAAATATGGGCATTTATCTTCCCGAACTTCAACCTTTATTTTCTCAATATCTGTCATGGTTTACACCTCATTCTACTGAATCAATATAAGCCTTTATTATTCCACGTACTTCCTTGACACTTGTTGCACCATCAAGGGAAATATTGTTTGCTTCTGCAAATTCTTTTAATTGGTCTTTTGACCATTGACTGATTGGAGTTTCAAGAAATTCAACTTTTTCAAGTTTCTTCTCTGGTTCCTCAGATTCTCCAGTTTCTTCCAGGTTATCGTTGGCGGCCTCTTCAGTTTCAATGATAGGAATATTATCGTTAACCTCTACTGTGTCGCCTGCGTTAACCTGAATTGAACTAGAATAGTCATGGACCAAAGTATAACCTTGATGTTTATATATTCCCTCGAAAGCTCCCTTGGTAACAGTCATAAAATGTATTCCATTAGTTATGTCTACCACGGTAACTCCTCCTTAAACTTCTGTATCAAGAATATAAATTTTATCAGCCTCAGGGAATGAAGGGAGACAAATCTGAGAAACAATTGTCTCTACATTTACAGGGTCAGCCTTTTGAACTGTAGTAACTGCAACACCTGTATCTGTAATTGATACATTAGCTACATTTGAAGTCATGAGGTCTGATTCAGCGGGTGTAGTACCGAACCATGTCTTTCCAAGTTCTCCGTCTGGGAACATTACGAAAGTATTTGAAGGCATAAACTTGAGTGCATTACCACTCTCGTCTGCATATCTCTTGTCATTAACTACAACAGTTATACCAACTTCATCAAGTATGTACTGACGAAGTCTGTCGTCTGAGATAGAACCTACACCGTTAGAAAGTACATAAATCTTCTTCTGGATGTTCTGATTGTTACGGATATTTCTCCATGTAACACCATCACACATAGCTCTTGTGATTACTGCACCTGTTTCATCAGCAATAAGCTCCTTTGCCTTTCTCATATCTTCAATCGGGTCTGCAGAAGCAACTGTTGACCAAGACACATCAACAGTAGACTTATGATTCTCCGGAATCTGATAATCATAGTTAAATGCCTGGCCATTATTTGCCATTGAAACAACACCTGTTGTAAGAGCCATCATTCTCATTCTCTCACGAGAAGCACGAGCAGCTCTAAGTAATTGCATTTCATCATCAAAAATTCTGTTCATAACAGAATCAATGTATGCCTGATTACCTGTTTCAAGAACCATATTGAGTTCCTGTCTAAGCTCTTCGTCAATATACATAGATTCCTTAAAATAAGGCATCTCAGCTGAAAGCTTCTCGAAACCAATACGAGGTCTGGGAATTGCATGTACATCAAAAGCAGAAGTCTTAAGTACAATAGGAAGTCCTCTTGAACCCTTCAGCCAGCTAAGCTTAAGGCCTCTCTTTTTATCATCAGGGAAAAGCTCTTCACAAGGATACGGAGCCTCGTCTTGAACGAGTTCCTCCCAGTATGCTGTAATTTCCTGAGCTTGAACTAAATCAAAAATTGTCATGTTCTTTTATCTCCTTTCCTTAAGCCTTGATAAATGTAATAGCACCAATTGTATTTACACCAGGTGTTACCAATGCTTGTACTGCAGAATCAAGTCTATTGATATTAACAACACCAAAGTAAAGAGCTGTGCCATTTGCATTCTTTGCAGTTACATCAACATCGTGAAGAAGTACTGCATTAGATGTTGTTGCTTCCTTAGCAGATACATATGCAACACTTATCTTATCTCCCGAGACAGCCGAACCTGTAGGAGTTATTCCATAATCGTTAAGTGTTACGTTATTTCCACTAAGCTTCCAATTAGTACCATCATATGAAAACTCATAAGTACCATCTGCATTGCTAACCTTTGTTCCAAAAGTAGCAGCAGTAACTGAAGCGGCGGTAATACCTGTACCTGTTACAGTAGCTGTAGCCGATTCAGAAACTGCCTCTGAAGCAGCAGTTACAGGTGTTTGAAGATTTGAAAAATCAACTACAATAGGTGTGCCTGCCTTGGCAATCTTCTTTCCATTAGCATCTGCCTCTGGAACAAGTGACTGAGAAACAATACAACCTACTGAAGCTTGCAAATCAACATTTGCAAGAATTTGAGTTGCATTGCCATACGAAACTTTTGTAATTCCGTCTTGATTAAGCATTTATTTTTCCTCCTTAAATTATTTTGAACCCCAATAACTTGTCTTTGTTTTGGAGCCCTTCCTTTGTGCAGCTAATCGTGCACCAATACCTTGGTCTTTTCCCTTGCTATCATTCTTACCAGACTGATTTTTAAGCGAAGAACCAGTGCCTTTAGCCTGCTTTTGCTTATCCTCTTCTGTCTCAAACCAAACAGGGTATTTAGTTTTAAATTCAGTAAGAACAGATTTAATATCCCTATCATCAGATACTTTTGATAAAGCAAGTGTAACAGCATCATCAACAAACTGAGTTTTAATACCGAGCATCATAACTTCTGCCTTGGCTTCAGCTATTTTTACACGTTCATTAGCTTCATCTAAAGCCTTTTGCTCAGCTAATGCCTTTTCTGTTGCCTTTTGCGCATCTGATTTCTGACTTTCAATATATGCCTTGACAGCTTTAATTTGTTCTTCATCTTTAGGATTAATACCGAGTTCATTATACACAGCATTACGTCCTTGATTCTTTTCCTTAGCCATCATTTTTGAAACTTGGTCTTGGTTGAAAGTCTTTTCTTCTGATTTCTTTCCCTTTGCAGAATCATCATCACTGCTTGATTTATTTTGGCCGTCATTCTGCTGACCATCATCGTTCTGTCCATCATCATTTCCTTGGCCATTTTTATTTTTATCATCATCAGAATCTGCAAAGAATTGCATAGGAATTTTAAACATACTTTTCATTTTTACATTCTCCTTTTCTTCCGTGTTCTTTTCTCACGGTAGATAATTTCGTTTTCCTTGTTGAACATAAATACACCTGAATACTTTTTGTTTGTACTCTGTACAACTTGGTCAAATGTCTTTTTCTTGTCTAAATATTCAGTGTAATATATCCGAGCAAGAATATGATTTTGCTCCAGTGCCTCTAAGTATTTATCCTTGGCTTTTAAAACCTCATTTTGGAGTTGTACATCAAACACTGAAAGAAGCAATATTTTATAAATACTACCACATTCTGGACATGCAAAATACCTGAGTAAGTATTTCTTATCGTCCAAAATTATAAAAGTAGTTTTTATGTCAACAGGTGCTATCGAAAATACTTTATCACATTCATTACATTTAATCTCCATTTATAACCTCACATTCTACAAAATTATAGCCTGCATTTTCAAGTTCATTTTGGAGTTCATTCCTGACTTTCCTCAGGTGGATTTGTATTTTCTTCGCTTTACCTGCATTTTTCCCTCTTCGTCCAGCTCTATTTGCACCAATCTGTTGTTTAGTTAACATAAACATTTTTGTTAGCCATTCTTTTGATTGAGTATTATCAGCTTGAACATAATTTTTGTTCCTACAAACTGGACATTCGTAATACATCAATTCTATTGATTGCCCATTAAATATCTGTTGTTCTTTCTTGACATCTTGCGGATTTTCTGTCTGAGAAACTAAACATTTTTTACATGAAAATCTTACTTTCATTTTATCACCCTTTATTGTGGTAGAAACAATTTTCTCCATTAAGAATTTTGTCTGGCTTGCTTTTATATATTTCACATTTTGAAGTGTTGCCAGGAATTTCAGTATCGTCAATCTTAAAGATACAATCCTTGCAAACCAAGTCTGAATTTCTTATTGGTCTTGCTGCTCTTGCTTCACTTTCAATCCTATCTTTGAACTCTGCATTATTAGGCATACTAACACCTTCCTTTTTATTTTTCAAGTTACTCATAACAATAAAACCATATTATTGGTCTATAATTATTATATCATACTTGTATATATTTGTCAATATAAATCATAACATAATAATATATTTTTATATTTTAATTATATCATTTCTTTTCTAAAACATCAAGATATACTCTTGTTTCTGAACCTTCGTGACCATCTGATTTTTCAATCAGTTCACATTTTACTCGCATACCGTGATTTAATAATGTTTCACCCTCAGATGTTCCAAATCTACTTATTCTCATAATACTTTGTGCATCTGTACCTTTTGGTAATCTGAAAATAATTTCTAATTCTCCGCTGAATCCTTTGTCCCATATTGAACTTGTACTAGTAAATCCGGCATACTCACCAATAGCACCTTGGAACATTTTATTCAATTCATCTGCTGACATTCCCGACAATTTTTGATAGTTTTCATCAAAGTCACCAGTCATGAACAAACCAGCTAAATCTCCAACATCTGTACCTCTACGAACATATAAATCTGAATCTAATTTCATTTTATGCAGTCCGGAACTCATATTTGCAATTATTTCGTCCATATCCGAATCTCTGTCAGTTCTCTCACCTGAAGCGATTTCTCTCAAATAACCATTAATTGTTCTATAATAGCTACCTGTATATCTTTCGAGTGCATCTTCCTCGTTATTATTTATCAATTTTCTCTTTTCATCTTCGATTGCTAACATTTGAGATGTAGTATTCTTCTTTATCTGTTCAATCCAACTGGAAACATCTGAATTATTTTTTGATTCTTCTGCATTTGCCATTTTCTTGACTTCTTCTAAAGTCTTGTATTTATACTTCACTTTTCCAACCTTAGAATTATAAAATTCCTCAGAAGTCATATTAAGTTTTACCGCTTCTTTTGTGAGCTTTTCGATGTCACTATACTTAGCTTTTATAAACCATTCATCATAACTTGGCAATGTATCACCAGCTGAAATACCTAAAGGACCAAGATATTTATTCTGCAAATAAGTAAATTCTGGCACTTTTACTTTCTTTTCTTCTGTTTTCTTAGCTTCTACTTTCTTAGTTTCTTCCTTTTCAACTGTAACACTCTCTGATTTTGTACCAAACTTCAATAAATTCTGCTCATAATACTTTTGAATCTGCTGATATGGATGCGGGTCACTCCAACTTGTACCCATTTTATTCAAAATTTCAGTTGCTTGGTCAAAATCTAATTTATGTGACCAATCATCAAAATTCTTTGGCATATTTTCAGGTGTAAAACCATAAGGAGCAAGATATTTTTGTTGCAAATCTGAGAACTTTAATTGCTCTTGCCATTGACTTGCATCATAACCAAATTCTTTAGCAAACTCATCAATCTCGGGAAACGTTCCGTCTTCTGAATTAAACCATTCCACTAATTTATCGTCCATTTTATCATCTATGTTTGGCTCCATAGTACACATTCCATTTGGGTGGTCCAAAGGTAAAGCATCTTTTGGGTAGTGTTTGCCATCTCTGTCCATGCATAATTCACATACACGAGAACCATTAGCTCTCCACACATAATCAATAACAAAAGGATTGTTGTGGCATACAGCATCAAAACTCTGCTGATAACTATGTTGAACCAAAGTTCTTGCTAATCTCTGAGCATTATAATCTACTTGCTTTGGATATATCATTTTTCCGTCTTTGTCTTTTAAATTCCATTGCTTTGCTGCCTCAGGTCTTACATATTGTTCAAGTTGTTTTGAGATTTCATATATTGGGGTTTGCTGAGCTACACCTCCAGCAACAATTCTATATAAATCCTTTAGTGTATCTTCATTATTGCCCCAAATTCTCTCTGATAAACTCCAACCTGATTCATATACTTGACCTGTAACTATTGACCTTACTACTGAATCTGGTACAAAACTAAAGGCAGCATTTAAACCTTCCTCAGAAAATCCAAAAGACTTCAACCAATTTATATTATCTGATACTACAGAATCAGAAACAAGATACATGCTATTCTTAATGCCCTTATAAAGTTCATTGCTTAGCTGATGCGATGTCTCTGTCAATTGCTTTTTTAATTCCTTATAATATCTTTCCGATACAGGAGCAGATGAAGTAGTTTTCATAGCATATTTATCAGCCATTTTTCCTATCTTATCTGCCCAATCATCATACAATTTTATTATTTCTTTTTTCTGAGATTCTGTAATAGAATCCCTAACCTTTTCGGCATCTTTAAATATTAATTTATTGATTGCCATTACAGAACCTCCTTTCTCAATTTAAACCAGAATGCGCCAGAATCAACGCAATCAAAATTAATATAGATTCATTACCTTTTATCATTGACCGAGCTGTGGGTTAAACTGGTCGCCCTGGGGATATGGTAATTCATCGTCATTGCCTTCACTTTGATTGAAAGCACTGTCCTCAAGTATTTGTCTTTCAAGAACCATCTGTTTAAGTTCTTCATCAGCCTCTGCATCAGTAAGTCCTCGCCACTTCTTCATGTATGATTTCTTTGACATAAGATTTTCAGATACTTCTGCCATATCTAAGCCTTTTTCTTCCGCTTCATCTTCTGGCAATGGTAAATTCTGTTCTACCTTTACCTCATATTCTACAGGAACTAAAGGTTCTGATATATATTCAGCAATACAATCGGGATATATTTTTGCACCTTCAATAATCATTTCAAACATTTGCTTAAGCTTAGGCCCCCACATCTTCATCTTCTCTTTGCAACGAACTATCAAAGGCCAATATATTGCTTTCAATGCTTTACCTGAAGTAATAGCTCCTTGCAAACTTTCCAATGTAATATTAGGAACATCAACAGCTTCATAAGCAGTTGTTTTAATTCTGTCAAGTGTTGTTTTTAATGCGTTCGAATATTGCATAGTGCTTTCAAGAATACCAACATTGGTATGAGCATTATCCAAATTCTGGTCTGTCTGTAAATCCCAAAAAGAACCAGCTGAAGTAGAAAGATTCTTTGTAGAATTGCCTTCCATATCAACTGTATATTTTATGGGGTTCATTCCTTTTCTTTCAGAATCTGCATCTGCATTACTTAATTTAGAATACCATTCCTCAAAACCTTCAAGTGCAAATATTTCTGATTCACCGTCTATATCAGCAGTTAAGCCATCATTAATAAATATCACAGCGGGAATAAAATCTATGTCTAATTTTGTTCTTGCTGTTACTTCCTCTATCAACATACCTGCACCATCGTACAGAGCCTCTTCCAAATAAACTGAATCTCCTTCAAGTTCATATTTCTTTTTGAATATTCTACGAGCTGTATTTTGCTTTGCCTCTTCTGTTACTATAAAAGCAACAAACTTTCTTAAATCATTTGGATTACCTGGCTTACGTTCATAAAGGAACTGAGTAGCTGTAAGAAATGTTATTGTTACACCATCATCAGGATTAAAATTTACTAAGCCTGCAACTCTCTTTCCAATAAAGCAATCTTTAGCTGCTTTAAGTATTGCATCATCAAAATTATTTACATCTCGCACCTTAGTAACCAATCTGTTTAACAAGTCAATTTGATGTTTTAATTCATCTGAGGCACTATCTCTGTCTCCTATTGATTCTACTACAGTATCGGGAGATTCAGCAAACAAGAATCTTGCCTCTTTGTTAATTAATGTATACACCATTTTGAATTTCAAATCAGCTGGCACATAATCACCATTAGAACCCTCAGGAGTAAATGGAACACCTGACCTATATGCTTTATAATATTGGCATATCTCTCCAAATTCTTGTGTAATTCCTTTTATATCTTTTCCTTGCAATTCTTGATTAATCAGATTATAAGGAATACGATTATAAGCATATAATCTGGCTGAATAATTTTCCATTGCCATTTGCACCTGCTCTTCGCTCATTGGCACATTAACGTCTTTGCTCATTGGTTACTCACCTCCTTTACAAACATAAGCATTAACTTAATATTACACTAAATACCTCTTCGGCATTATACATTGCTATATTTATTCCTCCCAATCTGATAGAGAAGAACTTACCATCGTAAGAATAATCGTCCCAATCATTCCCAGTATAGGTAATATTAGCACCATTCTTAAAAGTAATCTCAATATCTTCATATTCCATTTATTTTTCCTCCACTTTTCTAAAACATTGGCAATGGTCATTTGCCATTTTAATACGTTTAAGATTCATACACATACCAATATATTCTTCTGCAAATTTAGGTTTGTCATTCCCTTTTATAGTTGATACTGGTATTGTATTATTGAACCATTTGCACTCTTTGCACTTCATTACATTTCCTCCAACAAACCTGAATATTTATGGTCCTCAATTTCAATTATTGCTTTAATTGTTTTCTTTGTTTCCACAGACGTCCATATTTCACTTGTGTACTGGGATTTTCCTTTAAAGGTTTTGTACGTTTCACCTGTGGCTTCATTACCATACCACAATTTATTGCTATATGATATAT
>Ga0265301_10007373_pt1 | contig 10326 bp, 7 predicted proteins | sample AusTroGonzalo_MG_2_FD_193488 | JGI IMG/M metagenome (GOLD analysis project Ga0265301, IMG submission 193488) | Bovine rumen microbial communities from tropical cattle in Woodstock, Queensland, Australia - Gonzalo_04 | ecosystem: Host-associated > Mammals > Digestive system > Stomach > Rumen ...
GTACGAGCAGCAGTACGTCGTTTGTCAACGGACGCCGTACCTCGTCCTTCGAGCAGACATACACGTACATGCTCATGGCGCGTCGCGAAGGTACATTCACTATCGCGCCGGCGACCGTCCGCGTAGATGGAGAGAACATCCAGTCCAACGGTGTACGGATTCAGGTGTTACCCGAAGATCGGCAAGAGGAACCGCAGCAACAAAGTAATCAGCAATCAGCCGTTAGCCGTCAGAATTCTCAGAATTCGCAGAGTTCTCAATCCGGTCAGATCAACGCAGAGAATCTCTTCGTGCGCACGATCGTGACCAAGACGCGCGTACACGAGCAAGAAGCACTGATGCTGACCTACAAGCTCTATTTCGCGAACGTCGATGTAGCCCAACTGACCAACAACACCAAGTTGCCGGAGTTCACCGGCTTCCTCAAACAGGAGCTGGAGCAGGGCGAGATACAGACGGAGCTGGAGCATTATAACGACCGTAACTACCAGACCGCAGTGTTGTACCGCACGGTGCTTTATCCGCAGCACTCAGGGGATATCGTGATCGATCCTGCGCGCTTTGAGGCCGTGCTGCGCGTACAGACACAGCAACGCACACGCTCTATCTTCGATGATTTCTTCGGCACATATACCAACGTCACGAAGATGCTCACCGCCCCGGGCGTTACGATTCATGTAGCGGCTCTGCCGAGCGGTAAACCGGCTGGGTTCTCCGGCGGTGTCGGTAAGTTCGTTCTAACGCCCTCTATCTCGCAGACAGAGTTACAGGCCAACGAAGCTGTCACTATCAGACTGGATATCAGCGGTTCAGGCAACATGAAGTTGCTCAAGACTCCGGCTATCGACTGGCCGGAAGGGTTTGAACCTTATGACCCGAAAGTGACGAACGATTTCCGCACCACTACTTCCGGTGTCAGCGGTACCAAATCCATTGAGTATCTGGCTATTCCGCGTAGCGCAGGTGAATACACGATCCCTGCCGTCAAGTTCAGTTATTTCGACATTGACGAGAAAGCTTACAAGACTCTTTCCACGCCCGAATACACGATTCACGTAAAGCGCGGCAACACGCCCGCACATTCGGAAGGTAACGAAGGTGTCGTGGTCAACTACACGCAGAAAGAGGACATCAAGCAACTCGGCACGGATATTCGGTATATCGACACGAAGCCGCTGAAAAAGAGTACAGAATACAGATGCCAAGTGGGCGAATACAGACTGATTTGGCTTTGGTATGTCGTGCCGCTCGTTTTGGCGATCGTTGTGCTCATCGTGCTGCGCAAGCAGATTAAGGAGAACGCGGACGCAGCGCGTGTACGTTACAAGCGTGCGAACAAAGTAGCGCAGAAACGCCTCAAAGCCGCAGCTGCAGCCCTCAAAGCGAACGACAAAGATACATTCTATGCCGCGATCGAGCGTGCAGCCTGGACTTATTTGAGCGACCGTCTGTCCATTCCGACCGCGGATCTGAACAAGGAGAATATCGCGTCGATCTTGCAGCAGAAAGGTGTCTCCGAGACGCTGATTGCAGATGTCCGAAACGTGCTCTCAACGGCTGAGTTTGCCCGTTATGCACCGAGTACAGACCATGCGATGAATGACCTCTATACGGCCACTACGAACTTGATTAACAACCTTGAAAACGAAAAAATATGAATATAAAGGTGAAAGGTGAAAGGTTAAAGGTGAAAGGCCTTTCCTTAATGGCAGTTATTCTATTTAGCATTTCCGCTTTTGCGCAAAGCGATTTTGACCTTGCGAACGCGGCATACGCGGACGGTCGCTATGCAGATGCAGCAGCGTTGTATCAGACGATTTTGGACGAGCAACCCGACGCACAGGTGTATTATAACCTCGGCAACGCGCAGTACAAGCAGGGCGAGATCGCGCAAGCTATTCTCTGCTACGAGCGTGCGTTGCGCCTGAAACCGAACTACAAAGAGGCGCAGTACAACCTCCAATTCGCGCAGAGCAAGATCACGGACAATATCGTGGAGCAGGATTTCTTCCTCTCTTCGTGGGCGCGCACGGTACGCAACGCGCTGAGCGAATACACTTGGCTGGTGGTATCTATCTGTCTGTTCCTCTTTGCGCTGGTAGGTATCCTACTCTTCTTGTTGGGACGCGAACTATGGCTTCGCCGCACTGCTTTCCATGTGGCATGGATAGCCCTGCTCTTCTCGCTCATTACGGGTCTCAATGCAGCCTCGTTGCATCAGCGCGACACGCTGCGCAACGAAGCCATCATCACGCAGGGTATTGTCAACGCCAAGTCTTCGCCTGATCGTTCGGGTACGGACCTTTTTACCCTTCACGAGGGCACGAAAGTGACGATTCGGGAAACGCTGGGCGAATGGTGTAACATCCGCGTAGGCAACAACGAAGGATGGATCAAACAACAAAATATGGAGCGCATTTGACGCTCCATATTTTTTCCCGTAACCCGTAACCTGTAACCGTTACAGAGATTTTGCCACTTCTACTTCCTCGAACGACTCGAGTATATCGCCTGCCTGCAGATCGTCGTATGCCTTGAGGCTCAGACCGCATTCGGTGTTGACACCGGCTTCCTTGATATCGTCTTTGACGTGTTTGAGTGAAGCCAAATCAGCAGTCTTGATCACGATACCGTCACGGATGACGCGTACTTTGTTGCCGCGCTTGATCTTACCCTCACGCACGATACAACCGGCGATAGTGCCCACTTTCGAGATATGGAAGGTTTGCAGCACTTCGAGCGTAGCCGTCACTTCTTCCTTCACTTCCGGAGCCAAGAGACCTTCCATGGCCGCTTTGACCTCGTTGATAGCGTCGTAGATGATCGAGTAGATGCGAATATCCACCTCTTCGGTCTCCGCCATCTTGCGTGCCGTTCCCGTCGGACGCACATTGAAGCCGACGATGATGGCATCCGAAGCCGCAGCCAACATGACATCGCTGTCGCTGATAGCGCCGACTGCTCCGTGGATAACGTTGACTTGGATGTTCTCCGTCGAGAGTTTGATGAGTGAGTCCTTGATAGCCTCTACCGAACCGTCCACATCGGCTTTGACGATGATGTTCAGTTCTTTGAAGTCACCGATAGCCAGACGGCGACCGATCTCCTCGAGGCCGACATGTTTCTTCGTGCGGATCGACTGCTCGCGTTGCAGTTGCTCGCGCTTGTTGGCGATTTCACGTGCTTCCTGTTCCGTCGGCAGTACATTGAACTCGTCACCTGCCTGCGGAGCACCGTTGAGACCGAGGATCGAACAGGGTTCGCCCGGATGTACCTCGGTGATCTTCTGCCCGCGTTCGTTGAACATGGCTTTGATACGGCCGTGGAACGTACCGGCCAGCACGATATCGCCCATATGAAGCGTTCCATCCTGCACAAGCAGCGTTGCCACATAGCCGCGACCCTTGTCAAGCGATGACTCGATGACGGAGCCTTTCGCACGACGTTTGGGGTTCGCCTTCAGATCCAGCATTTCGGCTTCAAGCAGCACTTTCTCCAGCAGTTCATAGACACCTGTTCCTTTCTTGGCGGAGATCTCCTGACACTGGTACTTGCCGCCCCAGTCTTCGACGAGGATGTTCATGTTCGACAGTTGCTCGCGGATCTTATCGGGGTTCGCACCGGGTTTATCGACCTTGTTGATAGCGAATACCATCGGCACACCTGCAGCCTGCGCATGGTTGATCGCCTCAATCGTCTGCGGCATCACCGCATCGTCAGCAGCTATGATGATGATCGCTATATCCGTCACTTTCGCACCACGAGCACGCATAGCGGTAAACGCAGCGTGACCCGGCGTATCGAGGAAGGTAATATGTTGACCGTTCTTCAGTTTCACGTTGTACGCACCGATATGCTGGGTGATACCACCTGCCTCACCGGCGATGACGTTCGCGTTACGGATATGGTCGAGCAACGACGTCTTACCGTGATCGACGTGGCCCATGACGGTGATGATCGGGCAACGCGGCTCGATGTCCTCTTCGTTCACTACCTCGTCAGCGTTGATCTCCTCCACTACCTTTGCAGAGACGTATTCCGTCGAGAAGCCGAACTCTTCGGCCACGAGGTTGATCGTCTCGGCGTCAAGACGCTGGTTGATAGAAACGAACAGACCAAGCGACATACATGTTCCGATAATCTTGGTCACCGGCACGTTCATCATCACTGCAAGGTCGTTGGCGGTCACGAACTCGGTCAGTTTGAGCACTTTGGATTGCTCCTGTGCCTCCATGATCTCGAGTTCATGCTTCTCACGCTCCTGCTCGCGGCGTTCACGTTTGTACTTGGAAGTGTTCGACTTGTTCTGCTTCTGCTGGAGACGGTTCAGTGTCTCTTTCAGTGCCTTTTCGACTTCTTCCTGCGAAGCCTCGCGAGGCTGGTGTTTCTTGCTCTTCTTGCCTGCCTGATTGCGTTTGTCGTTCGGATCAACCTTCGCAGCGCTGTTCTTGATACGCTCACGTTTACGACGCTCCGCAGCAGCTGCTTGTTGCTGTGCCTGCTGCTCTTTCTGACGTTCCTCGCGCTCTTTGCGTTTCTGCTCTTTGGTCTTCTTGGCAGGTCGCGTAGAGGTATCAATGGAGTCCAGATCAATCTTACCGATCACTTTCGGTGCGTTCTTCAACTCGGGCTTGCCGAGCGTGAAGATTTCTTTTTTCTTCTCAGGCTTGGCAGGTTGCGGAGCAGGAGCCGGTTTCTCTGCTTTCTGGGCTTCGGCTTCCGCTTTGGCTTTGGCAGCAGCTTCGGCGTCAGCTTTGGCTTTCTCTGCCTCCTTACGTGCATTCTCAGCAGCTTGCGCAGCGGCTTGTGCAGCGGCTTCTGCGGCCTTGCGAGCAGCCTCACGTTTGGCTTCTTCGGCGGCTATACGGGCTGCCTCGGCTTCCTCTCGCGCACGCTTGGCTGCCTCCGCCGCACGACGTTCTTCTTCCTCGCGCGCCTGACGGAGAGCGGCCTGACGATCCGCTTCTATCTTGACCGCCATGTCTTTGTTGAACTCCTTGGCAAGCAGCAGATAGAGGTCGTCATCGATACGGACATTAGGATCCGTCTCGATGGGATGACCGTTCTTCTCGCACCATGCGGTCAGAGTTGCCAAACCTATATTTAATTCTTTACATGCTTTAATCAATTTAATAGCCATAACTTAATTTACGATTTAACGATTTACGATTTTACGATTTATTTAACGATTTATTAAATTTTACGATTTACGCGGACAATAGTTCAATTAACTCAATTGGACAATCATTCGTCCAATCGTCAATCGTCCAATCGTCAATCGTTTGCGAACTCGGCAGCGAGGATGCGGAGCACATCATCAATCGTCTCCTCCTCCAGGTCGGTCTTCTCCAGCAGTTCCTGTTTGGGCGTACCCAGCACATCCTTGGCGGTGTCCAGACCGATCGCCTTGAAGGCATCGAGTACCCACTGGTCGATTTCGTCATTGAACTCGTCCAGATAGATATCGTCCATATCCTGCTCGCTCATCTCGCGGTAAACGTCTATCTCATATCCCGTGAGCATAGAAGCCAGCTTGATGTTGTATCCACCCTTACCGATAGCGAGGCTCACTTCTTCCGGTTGCAGATATACCTTTGCGGACTTGTTCTCGTCGTCTATTTCCATCGAAGAGATCTTCGCCGGCGCAAGAGCACGCTGGATATACAGGTTCACATTGGAGGTGTAGTTGATGACGTCGATGTTCTCGTTACGCAACTCGCGCACGATACCATGAATACGCGCACCTTTCACGCCCACACATGCGCCTACGGGATCAATGCGGTCGTCGAATGTCTCTACCGCTACCTTTGCGCGCTCACCGGGAATACGGGCGATTTTCTTGATAGAGATCAAGCCCTCCTTGACTTCCGGCACTTCCTGCTCGAACAGACGTTGGAGGAAGAGCGGGCTCGTACGGCTCAGGATAATTTTCGGATTCTGATTTTTGTTATCCACTTGAACAACTACGGCGCGCACCATTTCGCCCTTACGATAGTAGTCGGTAGGGATCTGATTCTGCTTGGGCAGGTACATCTCGTTGCCTTCCTCGTCCAGCAGCAGCATCTCTTTCTTCCATACTTGATAGAGCTCGCCGGTTACAACCTGACCGATCATATCCGCGTATTTGAGATAGAGGTTCTCCTTCTGCAACTCGAGGATCTTCGATGCGAGTGTCTGACGGAGGTTCAGAATCATACGGCGTCCGAAGGACTGCATATCCACTTTGTCCGCAAAGTCCTCACCTACCTCAATCTCCGGGTCGGTCTCACGTGCTTCGCTCAACGAGATCTGTGTCTCCGGATTCGCTACGTCGTCATCTTCCATCACCAGACGATTGCGGTAAATCTCCAAGTCACCCTTGTCCGGGTTGATGATGACATCGTAATTGGCGTCCGAGCCGTACATCTTCGCGATGACGTTACGGAACGAATCCTCCAATACGTTGATGAAGGTTTGTTTGTCAATGCGTTTGAAGTCCTTGAACTCCGAGAAAATATCAATCAAATTGATTGATGTTTGTTTTTTTTCAGTTGCCATTTTTGCTATATAAATTTTAATTCTTCAATTTTCATTCTTCAATTTTCAATCTTCAATCTCAAAACTTCAGATCGTACTTCACGTACTTCGGTTCGTCGTACCGCCATGTATGGGTCACGATCTGCGTCTCTTTGCGCTTCTTGCCTTCCACCGCTACTTTCTCCTCAATATCCACGCTAAACGTCTCCTCATCTACAGATACAAGTTGCCCTTTGAGCTTTCGCCATTCGCCCTTCTCGCCTTTCGCCATTACCTCGACGTCGTGCCCTAAGTTCTTCTCGTACTGCATTTTGGTCTTGAACGGATCAGTCAGACTCACACTCCCCACTTCAAGCGAATAATCCGGTAACCCGTAACCCGTAACCTGTAACCCCTCCAGTTTCTCCACGAGAAACCTATTCAATTCCGCACAAAAATCCACATCCACTCCGGCAAGTCTGTCCACTTCCACAAGGATATCATTCCCTGCAGACACATTGAGTGTAATCAACTCATAATCGGTATCTTTCAGATACTCCTCAATCCAGTTTTTTAAATCGTCTTTTAGCATAATCTTATACAACGAGGAGACCTTTTCGGGTCCCCTCAATCAATTCACGCTGCAAAGATACTACAAATATTTGGAATATGCAAGGATTTTGGTAAAAAAATCAAATATATTTGCATTTTTGCACTTAAATCCTTGTTATTCGCGCAAACGCGCGACCGTAACTTCGGGGGAAACGTAGTGGCGGAGTCCGAAGATTTTACCTTCCTTCTACCTTATTCCAATGGATGCTCAATAGATGCTGAATGGATGCTCAATGGATGCTCATCGGATGCACTTGCTGACATAACCATAACGAAAGCACAATATCATCACAATATCTTCCCAACTATATCCTATAATTTCCTATTGCATCCTATAGTTTCCTATAATCAAAAAACAGCAGCGACATCTCTGCCGCCGCTATCCTTTCACTGTATATTCCTTATCAACATAGTTTATAAATCTTGAACTAAACGAACCGATAGACCGTTGTCACGACCGCAGTAGTCCATACTCATATAGTTTGAGTTGAAGTACACGTCAATCACATTGCTGCCTTGACCGTGACCGTGGTACGAAGCCGACCAGTAGTAGCCGCGCGAACCACCATTGTACACATTCGCACCGTAACGATTACCCGCAGCCGGCAGGAACACAGCACCTGCGGATTCCATAATACCCCACTGCTCCGCGGTGTAGGTGTTGTGCGAGAAGTTGTCACCATTGGAGTTATAGTAGAAATCGCCTAGACCAGCCAAGCCCTGTGTGGTACTCGGAGTAAACAACGCACCCTCTGGAGTAACCCAATTATCGGGAAGGATAATTGTGCCATTTACACCGTTTACACTGCCTAAACCAAAAAGACTTTCTGCATTCGTGCGGGTAAAGAAAAGATAGACCCACTCGTCGCCACTCAATGTATGCCAGCCTTCACCGATTGTTTCGCCCCAATCCCTGAAATCTCCGGAATACGTGCTGCTACTCATGCTATTGTTGATGCCGTAGTATGTATCCGTGATACTCCAGCAAAAAAGATCAATAGCGCCGTTGGAAGAAACGGTTTTATTTCCATTAATAGCATTGTTAGCAGCGGCTTCTCCTATGTAATCCCACTGGTGTTCAGCAAAATCCCATGTCCAGTTGACTCCGAGGTCAGTGGTAGATGCCTGCAAGTTGCCTCGCGAGAAATGTACTTTCTTCGTTGCACTTACCGAAAACTCACCTGTTAAGGCACCTGTCGGCAGATCAGGCACATCTGGGATAATTTCATCCACAAACACGATACTATCCACATCGCTATAATTACTTTCATACACTACCGCATTGTCTTTATAGACACGTACTTTCTTTATAGTCTCATGCGCAAATACGCTTGTTGCCATCAAAGCGGCAACTGCCATTAGTAAAATCTTTTTCATATAAAAAAGAATTTTGAATTCTTAATTTATAATTTCTATAACTTGTCCTTGTACGTTGTACATCGTTCCGTTATGCAAAATAAAGAGCTGACCGTCACGGAGCACCTTTGTACATTGTACATTGTTACTTTGTACTTGGTCAACCGCTGCGGGTGTGACTTCCCCTTCCGTCATCTCAACGCGAGCGATCTCTGCTAATGGTACACTCAGCAGTACGGAACCTTCGATGTTTACTACATTTACTGTCGTCTCTGTAAGTACAAGTTTGCGCACATTGTCTGTAGCAAAATCTTTGCCTAAGCCTCCTGTGTCCACTACGCGCACTATCGGCTCTGCATTTACCGCAACCGCTATTAGCAGCAACGGTAGAAAAAGAAGTTTTTTAATCATTTGAATATTAATATTGTTAGTAGTTTTATCTAACGCTCGCTTGCGCCTGTTTATTGTCTATTTTTAGTACTCACTTTTACGCTGTGTCCCAGCGCTCCCCGCTTTAACGTCTCGAGAGAAGACGAAATCAATTTTGTCTGCAAAATTACACAAAATTTTTGATATATGCAAATTTCGGAGAGTAAAAATAAAAAAATAACGGAAAAACGCGTGCGCGCTTGCATATGTGAAAAATTTTTCGTACCTTTGCACGCTTTTTATGAACATTAGCGAACTGGAGATAGTATTTGCACAACATCCGCAGGTGAAAGCAATCGGCGAAAGGTTGATGACCAAAGGGGACAAACATGTGCTCCTGTCTGGTCTGCACGCTTCTGCACGCGCGCTCACGTTAGCGCACGCAAAGCAACCGTTGTTCATCGTATTGGACAACGCCGAAGCGGCACAATACCTCTACGGAGACCTGCGCTCGCTGGACGCAAGAGTCTTCTTCTTCCCGAGCAGCAAGCGCAGACGCACAACTGACGAAGCGATGATCATCCAGCGCACAGAGTCCTTGACTGCGTTGAGCCAAGAATCCAAAGCCAAGAACCCCAAGCCCCTCATCATCGTCACTTATCCGGAAGCGATCGCAGAAACGGTACCGGCAAAGAATGACCTCTCCGCTGTCAGTTTGCAGTTATCCGTGGGACAGGAAATCCGGATTTCGGATTTAGGATCTCAGATCTCAAACTTGGGTTTTGAGCGTGTGGACTTTGTATTTCGCCCCGGCCAATATGCCATCCGCGGTAGCATAGTGGATATCTACAGTTACAGCCACGACAATCCCTACCGCCTGGATTTCTTCGGGGACGAGATAGAGTCTATCCGCGAATTCGACATCGAAGACCAGCTGTCCAAAAAACGCATTGACAAAGCGGAGATCGTGGGACAAGGGGCTACAGGTGACGGCTTACAAGTTACGGTGACCAACTATTTGACAGAGGATTTTGTGTGGGTATCGAACGATTTTTCTATCGTCCGATTCAAACTAGACGGACTTGGAATCTCGGAAGCCCTCGGGCACATAGAAGACAAACGCACAATAGAACTGGCGGAGAAAAGCACCTTCCCCACGCACAGCAAGATCACGTTTGACACCGTGCCGCAGCCTGTCTTCCACAAGCAGTTCGACCTGCTCACGAAGGACATCCAAAAACACATAGACAACGGCTACAAGATATACATCTTAGCGGAGCAACAGAAGCAACTCGATCGCTTAAAAGCCATCTTTGAGAGTCTCACATCTAACAGTGCAACGATCTCTTTTATAGGTATCAACGCGACCTTGCACGAAGGATTTGTGGATCACGAACTGAAGATTTGCTGCTACACCGACCATCAGATTTTCGAGCGTTACCACCGTGTTATGCTGGCGAGTGAGAACGCGCGGCGCGGCAAAGCGATCATCAC
>Ga0265301_10007374_pt1 | contig 10325 bp, 6 predicted proteins | sample AusTroGonzalo_MG_2_FD_193488 | JGI IMG/M metagenome (GOLD analysis project Ga0265301, IMG submission 193488) | Bovine rumen microbial communities from tropical cattle in Woodstock, Queensland, Australia - Gonzalo_04 | ecosystem: Host-associated > Mammals > Digestive system > Stomach > Rumen ...
ACGGTGCAGGCGCAGGTCGCTGCGCACGATACCCACGTAGTTGGCCATGATCTGGTTCACCTCGCGCACACTCTGAGTGATGAGCACCTTCTCCTCGTTGGTCATCGTACCCTCATCGTTCCACTCTGGCACCTTCTCATTATAGTCGTAGAACTCGATGTGCTCCAGTGAGTTCTTGGCAGCGGCATCGGCATATACCACGGCCTCGATGAGTGAGTTGGAGGCCAGACGGTTGCCACCGTGCAGACCCGTGCAGGAGCATTCGCCGAGGGCATAGAGCCGTTCGATGCTGGTCTGACCGTTGAGATCGACCTTGATACCGCCACACATATAGTGGGCCGCAGGGCGCACGGGGATATAGTCGGTGGTGATATCGATACCGATACTAAGACACTTCTGGTAGATATTGGGGAAGTGGTGGCGCGTCTCGGCAGGATCCTTATGGGTGACGTCGAGGCACACGTGGTCGATACCGTGGATCTTCATCTCCTTGTCGATGGCACGGGCCACGATGTCACGGGGAGCCAGCGAGAGGCGCTCGTCGTACTTCTGCATAAACTCCTCGCCGTTGGGCAACTTCAAGATACCACCATAGCCGCGCATGGCCTCAGTGATGAGGTAGGCGGGGTGGGTCTCATTGGGATTATGGAGTACCGTGGGGTGGAACTGCACGAACTCCATGTCGGCTACCGTACCCTTGGCGCGATAGACCATGGCGATGCCGTCGCCCGTGGCGATGACGGGGTTCGAGGTGGTGAGATAGACGGCGCCACAGCCACCTGTGCACATCACCGTCACCTTGCTTAGATAGGTATCCACCTTCTGGGTGTCAGGATTGAGCACGTAGGCTCCGTAGCAGTTGATATAGGGTGAGCGGCGTGTCACCTTGGCACCCAAGTGGTGCTGGGTGATAATCTCCACGGCGAAGTGGTTCTCCTTGATCTCGATATTCGGATCACGGCGCACGGCCTCCATCAGTCCGCGCTGGATCTCGGCCCCCGTGTCATCGGCATGGTGGAGGATGCGGAACTCGGAATGTCCGCCCTCGCGGTGCAGGTCAAAGGTGCCGTCTTCCTTCTTGTCGAAGTTCACACCCCAACTGACGAGTTCCTTGATCTGCTCAGGGGCCTTGCGCACCACCTGTTCGACGGCCGCACGGTCGGAGATGTAGTCGCCGGCTATCATCGTGTCCTCGATGTGCTTGTCGAAATTGTCGAGTTCGAGGTTCGTCACGGAGGCTACGCCACCCTGTGCGAACGAGGTGTTTGCCTCGTCGAGCGAGGTCTTGCAGATCATACAGACACGGCCCTTGTTAGCACGGGCCACTTTCAGGGCGTAACTCATGCCTGCCACGCCAGCACCAATCACAAGAAAGTCGTATTTATACACCATAATGATGACTTATTTTTGTTAATTGGTGCAAAGGTAATTAATTTTTTGGATAATATTTGTATCCAGACGATTTTTTTTGTATCTTTGCGGCAAAACCAAGACATTGACAAAGATGAAAAGACTGTGGCTAATTATTCTGTTGATGGCTCCGCTGTCTGTGTTGGCACAGCAGGTGGTGGTCAGTGGTGTTGTGGTCGATGATAAGACCAATGCTCCATTGGGGCAGGTGAGTGTCTCTGCTGGTAAGATCTCTGTGGTGACTAATGAAGATGGTGTGTTCACGCTGAAGCTTCAGGAGATGCCTGAGCGCGTCAGGATTTCCCATCTGGGTTACAAGACCCGTCAGGTGGGAATATCTGAGGGACAGACGGAGGGTCTGAAGGTAAGACTCCATCCGACGACCATCCAATTGCAGGAGATCGTCGTGACGAATGAGGATCCGCGTGAGTTGGTGGATATCGCCATCAGTAAAATCCCTGACAACTATAGCCGCGTGCCAGAGTTGTTAAAGGGCTTCTACCGTGAGACGGCCATGAAGCGCAAACATTATATCTACGTGGCCGAGGGTGTGGAGGATCTGTATAAGACACCTTATACCCGAGGTACGGGGCGCGACAGGGTATCGATCATCAAGGGGCGTCGTCTGCTGAGTCAGAAACAGGGCGACACACTGGGTGTGAAAGTGATGGGCGGCCCCGTACAGGCCGTCATGCTGGACGTCGTGAAGAACCGCGATTTCCTACTGAACAAAGAAGAACTCGACTACTATCAGTTCTCAATGGCTATCCCTGAGTATATCAACGATCGTCCGCAGTATGTGGTGAAGATGGAACCTAAGACATCGACGGACTACGCCCTCTATCACGGCAAACTCTATATCGATATGGATAGGTTGGCCTTCACCCGTATCGAACTCGACCTTGATATGAGCGACAGAGGCAAGGCCACGCAGACGATGCTGGTGAAGAAGCCGCTCGGCGTGAGGTTCCGTCCGAGGGAGTTGTCAAGCGTCGTCGATTATCGTTATGAGGACGGTGTGACGCGCATCAGTTATCTGAGGAACACGTTCCGCTTTAACTGCGACTGGAAGAAGCGCCTCTTTGCCACCTCGTTTACGGCTACCTGTGAGATGGTGGTGACGGATAGTGAGTCGGAGAACGTACAGCCCATTGCCAGCCGAGGCTCGTTCGACTCGCGTGATGCGTATTACGATAAAGTGGAGTATTTCTTGGATCCCACCTACTGGGACCAGTATAATATCATAGAACCTACGGAATCGTTGGATAAGGCCATTCAGAAGTTGGTATCGACGTACCGTAGGAACTAAGAGATGGTTTATGGTTTAGAGTTTATAGTTTAAAGATTAGAGTGAAAAAACAGAATAGATATTTATTAGCGTTTATTTTTGCGGGTTTTTCTTTGCTCGGTTTGCAGGCGCAGACCGAGCAAGTATTGATGGATACGGCGGAGGTGAGACTGCCTTGGCCGCAGAACCTGCAAACCCGTCTTGACACACTGACACGGGACCCGCTCTTTGAGCGATCGCAGTTGGGACTGCTGGTGTATGACCTGACGGCCGACTCCGTACTCTACCATCATGGTGAGAAACAGACGCTCAGGCCTGCCTCGACGATGAAACTGCTGACGGCTATCACGGCCTTGGACCGTCTGGGTGCCAGTTATCAGTTCCGTACCTCGTTGCGTTATTCGGGCACAGTGGAGGACAGTGTGCTCGTAGGCGATCTGTATTGCGTGGGCGGCATGGATCCGATGTTTGACACCATCGACATGAACGCCTTCGTGGAGAGTGTCCTTGGATTGGGCGTGAAAACTATCCGAGGCCGTCTTGTCGCTGTCACCTCCTTTAAGGAGGAAACACTGTTGGGTGAGGGCTGGTGCTGGGATGATGATAATCCTCAACTGACACCCCTGCTCATTTCGCGGAAGGATGAGTTCATGAGCCGTTTCGTGGAGATGCTCAGGGCTGCGGGTATAGAGGTAGATGCCCCCTGTACGACGGGTGATCTGCCCAAAGAGTCGTTGACGATCTGTACGCGCAGTCATACGCTCAGGCAGATCCTCCTGCCGATGATGAAGGACAGTGACAACCTCTATGCAGAGTCTGTTTTTTTCCAGGCGGCATCGACAATCAGTTCCCGTTCTGCTACGGCTGCCCACGGGCGACAGGCCGTCAAGGAGGTGCTTGGCAAGGCGGGCGTCAAGGATATCCAATACAGGATAGCCGACGGTAGCGGTCTCTCGCTCTATAACTACGTGACGCCAGAGTTGATGGTGAAGTTGCTGATCTACGCTTACCGTCACAGGGGCATCTATATGGAACTCTTCCCCACGTTGCCTGTGGCCGGACAAGACGGTACGCTGAAGAAGCGCATGGTGAAGTCGCCTGCCAACGGTAGGGTGAGGGCAAAGACGGGAACGGTGACGGGTGTCACCACGTTAGCGGGTTATTGCACCTCGTCGAATGGACATATCCTGACCTTCAGTATTATGAACCAGGGTGTGCTGAAGATTGCCGAGGGCCGCAATTTCCAAGATCAGGTGTGCGAAATCATGAGTGACCCAAACAGATATGGAAACTATTAAGATATATTTGGAGAAGATGATCAGTCTGACGGGACTGACGGGCGACTACGTTCCCATGGTTCGTTATGTCATTCTGGTTGTTGTCGCCTTCCTGCTGGCATGGTTGGCAGGATGGGCTTGTCGTAGGTTCCTGGTACCAGTGCTCCTGAAGGTTACCAGGAAGACTGAAGCGAAGTGGGATGATGTGATCTTCAGTCAGCGTGTGCTGACATCTGCCAGCCGTATCATCCCTGCCATCGTCATCTGGATCCTCTTGCCCCATGTGTTCTATGAGTATCCGAAGGTGGCAGAGATCGTGGGACGACTGACAGCCATCTACTTTACGATTATGATGACGCGGACGATCATCGTGTTTATTGATTCCTTTAAGGAACTGGAACATGGTGGTCGCTCCTCTCGCCGACAGTATATTTACAGCATCTGTGGTGTGCTGAAGATCATTATGATCTTCATCGCCGTTATCGTGGTGATCTCCATCATCGTCAATAAGGATCCCTCTACGCTCTTGGCAGGACTGGGTGCTGCCTCGGCCATTCTGATGCTGGCCTTCCAGGATACCATCAAGGGACTGGTGGCAGGTATCCGTCTGGCATCCAATGATATGTTACACATCGGCGACTGGATCACCGTGCCCAGTGCTGGTGCCAACGGTAAGGTGGAAGAGATTACCCTGACCACGGTGAAAGTGCGCAATTTCGACAATACCGTCGTCACCGTCTCACCGCAGACACTCGTCGATGGCTCTTTCCAGAACTGGCAGGGGATGATCGAGAACGAGGGCAGGAAGCAGGTGCGACAGGTATATTATGATTTCCGTTCGCTGAAGGTCGATGACGACGGTGTGGCTAATATCACGAAGTTCCGTGAGCATATTGAGGAGTGGCTGAAGAAGAATCCGAAGATTGTCGCAGACAAGCCCGTCCTCGTGCGTCAGGCAGAGGCTGCGCAGGCTGGCTGTTGTGTGGAGTTCATGTTCTGGCTGAAGGCGCAGAATGCCCTCGACTACGAGCACGACACCAGCGATATTATGGAGTATATCTTTGCAAAGGGAGGCGACTATGATCTTCGTATCTATCAGCAGTTCCCTGAACAGTGAAAGGTAAAAGGGTAAAAAAGTAAAAAGGTAAAAATGGATAAAGACATCAAACAAGAACAGATACTTGTCAGGATTACAGGTCAGGACCGTCCGGGACTGACGGCCTCGATCATGGGCATCCTCGCCAGATACGACGCACAGATCCTCGACATCGGACAGGCCGATATCCACTCTACCTTGTCATTGGGCATCCTGATTCGTATGGACGAGATGAACTCCGGACAGGTGATGAAGGAACTGCTCTTCAAGGCCACCGAACTGGGTGTGAATATCGGTTTCTCACCCATCAGTGACGATGAATACGAAGACTGGGTAGGTCATCAGGGAAAGAACCGCTATATCCTCATGGTGCTGGGTCGCCAGTTGGAAGCCCGTCAGATAGAGGCAGCCACACGCATCATTGCTGACCAGGGCCTTAATATCGACTCTATTCTGCGACTGACAGGTCGTAAGAGTATCAAGAACCCTGCCACCCATACTCGTGCCTGCATCCAGTTCTCACTGCGTGGCGAACCACAGAATCGTCAGGAAATGCAGTCGAAACTGATGAAACTGGCTGCCGAGATGGAGATGGACTTCTCGTTCCAGAAAGACGATATGTTCCGTCGCATGCGTCGTTTGATATGTTTTGATATGGACTCCACGCTGATTCAGACGGAGTGTATCGATGAACTCGCAGAGCGTAATGGAGTAGGAACTCAGGTGCGTGCCATCACGGAGAGTGCCATGCGAGGTGAGATTGACTTCAAGGAGAGCTTTACACGGCGTGTAGCGCTGTTGAAGGGACTCGATGTCAGCGTGATGCAGGATATCGCCGAGCATCTGCCGATTACGGAAGGTGCCGACCGTCTGATGTCGATCCTGAAGACCTGTGGATATAAGATCGCTATCCTCAGTGGTGGATTCACTTACTTTGGCGAGTATCTGCAGCGTCGCTATGGCATCGACTACGTATATGCCAACGAACTGGAGATTGGTGAAGACGGCAAGCTTACAGGCCGTTATGTGGGTGAGATCGTCGATGGACACCGTAAGGCAGAGCTCTTGAAGTTGATAGCCCAGGTGGAGAAGGTGAACCTCGCCCAGACCATTGCCGTGGGTGATGGCGCCAACGATCTGCCGATGATCTCAGAGGCAGGATTGGGTATCGCTTTCCATGCCAAGCCCAGAGTGGTGGCCAACGCCAAGCAGAGCATTAATACCATCGGACTTGACGGTGTGCTTTATTTCTTAGGTTTTAAGGATAGTTATCTTGGAGACCAAGGCAAACTCTGATTTCGCCTTAACCCTTTTGCGGTGGTTTCGCGAGAATGGTCGTGATTTGCCATGGAGGCAGACACACGATCCCTATGCCATTTGGCTCTCGGAGATCATTCTGCAACAAACACAGGTGAAGCAAGGTTGGGAGTATTGGGAGCGCTTTATGCGCCATTGGCCAAAGGTGGAAGACCTTGCAGAGGCCACAGAAGACGAGGTGTTGCGAGAGTGGCAGGGACTGGGCTATTATAGTAGGGCGCGCAATCTCCATTTTGCTGCCAAACAGATTGTGGAGATGGGAGGATTCCCCCGTACCATCGAAGGTCTTCGCTCACTCAAGGGCGTTGGCGATTATACCGCTGCTGCTATCGGCAGTATCGCCTTCGGACTGCCTGCAGCCGTCGTGGATGGCAATGTCTATCGTGTGCTGGCTCGTCATTTCGGCATCGACACCCCCATCAATACCACCGGTGGAAAGAAACTCTTCGCAGCTCTCGCGCAGGAGACTTTACTCCCCGCCCTAAACAGGGAGGGGCAGGGGGCGGGTCTTTATAATCAGGCCATCATGGACTTCGGCGCCATCCAATGCACTCCGCAATCGCCTCATTGTTCTGACTGTCCGCTGATGGAGTCGTGTGCGGCACTGCGCTCTGGCAGGGTGGGAGAACTGCCCGTTAAGCAAAAGACATTAAAAGTGCGTGAGCGTCACCTTATTTATATCTATGTGCGCTGTCTGGGGTTTGTGGCCATCCATCGACGTGGGTCAGGGGATATCTGGCAAGGACTTTGGGAGCCATTGCTTGTGGAAAAGGTGCCTGAGGGTGCGCAATTATTGCGTCAGAATGTCAAGCATGTGCTTACTCATCGCATTCTGTTAGCGGATTTCTACCTGTGGGAAGTCGCTGAGCGTCCTACACTTCCTGATGGTTATATCTGGGTTAAGGAGGAACAGTTAGACGATTATGCTGTCCCTCGATTGGTGGAACGATTGGTTTCTGAAAGAATTTAAATTTACAAAATAACAACAATTATGAATACAGCAATCGGAAAACTGTTTGGCTTTGACGCCAAGAAGCACAACGTCCGCACAGAGATCCTGGCGGGCATCACCACGTTTCTAACTATGGCCTATATTCTGGCCGTTAACCCCAGTATCTTCAGTGCCCTGCCTGAGATGCCTGGTGGCAGTGTGTTTACAGCAACGGCTCTGGCTGCTGTCATTGGTACACTGGTGATGGCCCTCTATGCCAAGAAACCCTTTGCACTGGCTCCTGGCATGGGTATGAATGCCTTCTTCGTATTCACTGTCTGTCTGGGAATGGGCTACCATTGGAAATTCGCCCTCACGGCAGTACTGCTGGAAGGTTTCATCTTCATCATTCTGACCGTCACCAAGGTGCGTAGTCTGCTATTGGACTCCATTCCTGATACACTGAAGAAGGCCATCGGAGCAGGTATTGGTCTGTTTATTGCTTTTATCGGCATGGAGAACGCTGGCATTATCGTGAATAGCGATAGTACATTGGTTACGCTTGGCGAAATCTCAAAAGGTACTGCTTTGCTCGCCATGATAGGTCTCTTCATTACTGCTGCCTTTGTCATGGCTAAGATTCGAGGCGGCATCCTATGGGGAATCCTTGTCACCACACTGATTGGCCTGTTCATTAAGGATCCCTCTACTGGTGAGGCCATTACCACTCTGAACGGGGTGATATCGACACCTGAAAGTCTGGCTCCTATTTTCTGTCAGTTTGAATGGGACCAGGTGCTTAGTTGGGATATGTTGGTGGTGGTATTTACCTTCTTGTTCCTCGATATCTTCAATACGATGGGAACCATCATCGGTGTGTATCAGGGCACAGGAATGACAGAACCCACTGCCAAGAAGGATGACATCCCTGATCTGGAGAAGATGTTTGTAGCTGACTCAGTGGCTACCGTCGCCAGTGCCTGTCTGGGAACCTCTACCAATACCACTTATGTAGAGAGTGCTGCTGGTGTTGGCGAAGGAGGACGGACTGGTCTGACAGCCTTCACGACGGCCGTTTGTTTTGCGCTGGCTTTGTTCTTCTGTCCGCTGTTCCTGGCTATCCCTGGTGCAGCTACGGCTCCTGCCCTGATTATTGTAGGTATGATGATGATGCCCGCCCTTGACAAGATCCGTTGGGATGACTATTGTAAGGCTATTCCTGCATTCCTGACGATCCTGCTTATGCCAGTGGCTTACAGCATCTGCGACGGCATTCTCATTGGTGTCATCGCCTATGTACTCTGTCATGCCGTGTCTGGTAAGTTCAAGGAGATCTCCATCACCATGTGGGTGCTGGCAGTCCTATTCATCTGCAAATATATTTTTATCTAAAAAACTATTGTCTAAACCAAAAAGGTCGGAAAAGGCTGCCACCACACTTTGGCAGCAGCCATATCCGGCCATGAAATTGTCAACAGCACGGTTGACTCTTTCATCCAATTATTTATCAGTCATTTAAGCCTCAGCTTCAGTCTCGTTATTAGCCTTGAAGCTCTCAAGATCCTCTACCTGGAAGGCCTTGATGTAAGCAGACTTACCATGAACGTCTTCCTCTGTCATGCGTACATAGACCTGAGCGCTCTTGGCGAAGAGCTCGGGAGCCTTGGCAGCATCGCGGATGATGAGCAGGCTCATCACGAGTTCAGCTGTCATATCGTAGAGACGACGAGCGAGGAAGTCTTGTGCATCCTGGTTCTCGAGAGCCTTTACGTTGGCAAGAGCCTCCTCATAAACAGGGATGAGCTTTTCCACGCGAGCCTTCAGGGTGGCATTGGCCTCTGCAGGCAGAGCAGCCAACATATCCTTGATGTTGTTCAGCATGGTGCCGTTGGTGATGTAGCGGATAGCTGCTACCACCTGCAACTGCGTGGTACCCTCGTATATAGAGAAGATACGGGCGTCGCGGAACAGACGCTGACTCTTGTACTCCATGATGAAGCCTGAACCACCGTGGATACTGATGGCATCGTAGGCGTTTTGGTTGGCGTACTCAGAGTTCATACCCTTGGCGAGCGGTGTGAAGGCATCAGCCAGACGCTGATACTTCTTCAACTCCTGCTTCTCCTCGGGCTCCAACTTGCGGTCGCGCTCGATATCCTCGAGGCACTTGTAAACGTCAACGTAGCATGCTGTCTCGTACAACAGTGAACGACCTGCATCAAGCTTGGCCTTCATACGAGAGAGCATATCATAGACAGCAGGGAAGTTGATGATCTTATCACCAAACTGCTGACGCTCCTTAGCGTAAGCCAGACCTTCGTTGTAAGCCTCCTGCTCAACACCTACACTCTGTGCGGCGATACCCAGACGAGCACCGTTCATCAGGGCCATCACGTACTTAATCAGACCCAGACGAGTGCTTCCGCAGAGTTCTGCCTTGGCGTTCTTATAGGTGAGCTCACAGGTGGGTGAACCGTGGATACCCAACTTGTGCTCGATGTGACGAACATTGACACCGCCTTGGCGCTTGTCGTAGATGAACATTGACAGACCACGTCCGTCCTTGGTGCCTTCCTCAGAACGAGCCAACACGAGGTGGATGTCTGAGTCACCATTGGTGATGAAGCGCTTCACACCGTTCAGGCGCCAGCAGTTCTCCTTCTCGTCGAAGGTAGCCTTCAGCATCACGCGCTGCAGGTCAGAACCGGCATCGGGCTCTGTCAGGTCCATACTCATACCCTCACCAGCGCAAACGCGGGGGATATACTTCTGGCGCTGCTCCTCAGAACCGAACTCATAAAGTGTATCGATACAGCTCTGCAGGCTCCAGATGTTCTGGAAACCAGCATCAGCAGCACTAATCATCTCAGAGAGCATAGAGAACACAGCGTTAGGCAGGTTCAGACCACCGTAACGGCGAGGCATACTTACACCCCACAGACCAGCCTTACGGGTGGCGTCGAGGTTCTCGTAAGTCTTAGAGGCGTAGATCATACGACCGTTCTC
>Ga0265301_10007375_pt1 | contig 10325 bp, 7 predicted proteins | sample AusTroGonzalo_MG_2_FD_193488 | JGI IMG/M metagenome (GOLD analysis project Ga0265301, IMG submission 193488) | Bovine rumen microbial communities from tropical cattle in Woodstock, Queensland, Australia - Gonzalo_04 | ecosystem: Host-associated > Mammals > Digestive system > Stomach > Rumen ...
GGTATCGCCGGCAATATAGATACGCAAACCATCGATAGTAAGGATATAGCCATTATCGCGCCCCTTGGGGTGGAACTGCTCGCGACCTACCGTAGAGTTATACGCAGACACAGCCTCAACACTAACATCGGCTAACTGCAGTTTGTCGCCATTCGCCATCACCTTACCTGAACCATACATATCGGCACAGCGCTTATTCATCACCAGCAGCGTTTTGTCAGCCGATAATGTTTTAAGTGCAGCAGCATCGTAATGGTCGGCATGCTCATGGGTCACAAAGATGTAATCGGCCTTAGGCATGGCTGCATAGTTGACAGAACGATTACCCAGCTTCGACACAGGATCAATCTGTATCTCCTTGCCATCGTACTGGATACGGATACATGCATGCATCAGCGCATGTAACTTAACGGTTTTACCACTCGCGGTGGTAAACTCATCTACCTCGTAAGGTGACTGGCCACAGGCTGTGTTGAGACCTAAAACGGCCATTAGCAATAAAAATAGTTTCTTCATACCTTATTAATATATAGAACTGGGGCAAAAATACGATAAATATACGAAAGTTCCAAACCAAATAAATAAAATATACACTTTTGATGGTACTTTCTTGGTTGATTCAAAAAAATACCTTAACTTTGTGCCCGTAAAGTACATATAATCAACGACAAGAAACAGACATGATTTGGAATGAAACAATGGAGTGTATGGATCGCGAACAGCTTCGCGAAATCCAGAGTCAACGCCTAGTAAAAATGGCAGAGTATGTATATTACAACACCCCCTTCTACCGTAAGAAGTTTCAGGAGATGGGGTTGGAACCTGGCGATATCAAGAGTATCGACGACATCACCAAGCTGCCTTTTACTAACAAGCTCGACCTCCGCGACAACTATCCCTTTGGACTGGCTGCCGTGCCCATGAGTCAGATTGTCAGAATCCACGCCTCATCGGGAACCACCGGCAAACCAGTTGTAGTACTTTACACCCGCAAAGACCTTGCTATGTGGAGCGAAGCCATCAGTCGCGCCTTTACCGCCTATGGTGCAGGTAAGGACGACATCTTCCAGGTGGCTTATGGCTATGGCCTGTTCACAGGAGGTCTTGGCGCTCACGACGGAGCCACCAACATCGGCGCATCGGTAATCCCCATCTCTTCAGGTAACACCCAGAAGCAGATGACCCTGATGCACGACTTTGGCACCACCATTCTGTGCTGTACCCCCAGCTACGCTATGTTCCTGGGCGAGGCCATGAAAGAGTGCCCATGGAGCCGCGACGAGTTTAAGCTGAAAGTGGGCGTGTTTGGTGCAGAGCCTTGGACCGAGAAGATGCGTAAGAAACTGGAAGAGAGTCTGGGTATTAAAGCTTACGATATCTACGGACTGAGCGAGATTGCCGGTCCTGGTGTAGGCTACGAGTGCGAGCACCAGTGCGGCACCCACCTGAACGAGGACCTGTTCTATCCAGAGATTCTGGACCCAAAGACTGGCGAGCCTCTACCAGAAGGTCAGTTCGGCGAACTGACATTCACCCACCTTACTAAAGAGGGTATGCCATTGCTCCGCTATCGCACCCACGACCTGACAGCCCTGCACTACGACAAGTGTAAGTGCGGACGTACCTTGGTACGTATGGACCGTATTCTGGGCCGTTGCGATGATATGCTGATTATCCGTGGTGTGAACGTATTCCCATCACAGATTGAGGATGTCATCCTGAAGTTGCCTGAGTACGAGCCTCACTTCCTGCTCACCGTCGATCGCGTGAACAATACCGATACCTCAGAGCTGAAGGTTGAGGTGAAGGAGGAGTACTTTACCGACGATATGGCCACAATGGTTGGTCTGCAGAAGAAACTGGAGGGCGAGCTGCGTAGCGTGATCGGACTGGGCTTCAAGGTTAAGCTGGTTGAGCCAAAGGGCATTGAGCGCTCGGAGGGCAAGGCCAAGCGTGTGATTGACAAACGTAACATCTAAAAATACAATCGTAATTATGAAGACTAAGCAACTATCAATTTTCCTTGAGAACAAGTCAGGCCGTCTGACTGAGGTGACCGAGGTGCTTGGTGCAGCAGGCATCAACCTTTCGGCCATGAGTATTGCCGATAACAGCGACTTTGGTATTCTGCGCTGCATCGTTTCCGATCCCGACAAAGCCTATCAGGTTCTGAAAGAGGCACACTTTGCCGTGAAGATTACTGATGTGATCGGATTTGTATGCCCCAACATCAGCGGTTCGCTGGCCATCGTACTGAAGCACCTCTCACAGAACGGTATTTTCATCGAGTACATGTATTCGTTTGCTAATGGCGATGTGGCCACAGTGGTAATCCGCCCCACCGATTTGGATGCCTGCGAGAAGATACTTTCAGACAAAAAAGTGGAGTTGATGGCCGCAAACGACCTCTATCAGCTATAAATTTACAAGAAACTGCAAGATTTTCGCCTGAAAATTTTGCAGTTTCATTTTTTCTTTGTACCTTTGCACCCGCAAACAAGAAACAAGGGCGTTTAGCTCAGCTGGTTTAGAGCATCTGCCTTACAAGCAGAGGGTCGGCGGTTCGAATCCGTCAACGCCCACAACACAAAAAATCCGCTTTCCGCAGCCGATGAGGTTGCGGTTTTGGGTTAAAGAAGGATATTGAACGTTTAGAAATTATCGATAATTACAGGAATTAATTTAAAACATGGATTTAAGTTTATTGACAGCCATCTCGCCTATTGATGGCCGTTACAGAAGTAAGACCGAGCCATTGGCAGAATACTTTTCAGAGTATGCCTTGATACGTTACAGGGTACGCGTTGAAATAGAGTATTTTATTGCCTTGTGTGAATTGCCATTACCTCAACTTCAGGGTATCAACCACTCAACATTCGATCAACTTCGTGACATCTACCGTAATTTCACACCCGCTAATGCACAGCGTGTGAAAGACATTGAGTCGATTACTAACCACGACGTAAAAGCCGTAGAGTACTTTATCAAGGAGCAGCTCGACGCCATGGGCGGTTTCGAGAGCTACAAGGAGTTCATCCACTTCGGCCTCACATCGCAGGACATTAACAACACCAGCGTTCCCCTTTCTATCAAGGAGGCTCTGGAGCAGGTTTACTATCCTATGGTGGAGGAGCTGATTGAGCAACTGCACGATTATGCCGAGCAGTGGAAGAACATTCCTATGCTGGCCAAGACCCACGGACAGCCTGCATCGCCAACCCGCTTGGGTAAGGAGGTGATGGTGTACGTGTACCGTCTGGAAGAGCAGCTGCGCGGTCTGAAGGCTACCCCTATCACTGCCAAGTTCGGTGGTGCTACCGGTAACTACAACGCTCACCACGTGGCTTATCCACAGTACGACTGGCGTGAGTTTGGTAACACATTCGTAAGCGAAAAGTTAGGATTGGAGCGCGAGCAGTACACCACTCAGATTTCGAACTACGACTGGTTGGGTGCTATCTTTGATGCTATGCGTCGTATCAACACCATCGTTATCGACTTGGATCGCGACTTCTGGATGTACATCTCTATGGACTACTTCAAGCAGAAGATCAAGAAGGGCGAGGTTGGTTCGAGTGCTATGCCACATAAGGTGAACCCCATCGACTACGAGAACTCTGAGGGTAACCTGGGTATTGCCAACGCCATTCTGCAGTTCCTGGCAGCAAAGCTGCCCGTAAGCCGTTTGCAGCGCGACCTGACCGACTCTACCGTTCTGCGTAACGTAGGTGTACCTATGGGTCATGCTGTGATTGCTTTCCAGAGCACACTGAAGGGTTTGCGCAAGCTCATTCTGAACGAGGAGAAGCTGCAGGAGGATCTCGACAACACTTGGGCAGTAGTAGCCGAGGCTATCCAGACTATTCTGCGTCGTGAGGCCTACCCCAACCCATACGAGACCCTGAAGGCGCTGACTCGTACCAACGAGAAGCTGACTGGCGAAAAGATCAAGAATTTCATTGAAACACTCGAGGTGAGTGAGGATGTAAAAGAAGAACTTCGTGCCATTACCCCATCAACCTATACAGGCATTTAATTACACATTAGTATATTTATAGAAATTAGTAACATTTTAAAGAATAACAAGTCATGGATTTCGAAAACAACGAGAAAAAACAGGAAGAGACTGCACAGGACGGATATCAGAAGGAGTATCGTCCAGGTCGTTCACCACGTCCACGCATTCATACCGCTGCGCGCCCAGTATATGAGCGTCCCAGCTATCGCAATAACAACGACGAAGGCGAGTTCCGCCCAGAGGGATTCGGCGCAGGTTTGCAGAGCAATGCACCTCAGCGTCCTCAGGGAGGCTATCGTCCACGTAACAACTACAATAACGATGGTGGCTACGGTCAGCAGCGTCAGGGTGGTTACGGCCAGCGCCCACAGGGCGGCTACGGTCGTCCTCAGCAGGGTGGTTACGGTCGTCCTCAGCAGGGTGGCTATGGCCAGCGTCCACAGGGTGGCGGTTATGGTCAGCGTCCTCAGCAGGGTGGCTACGGTCGTCCTCAGCAGGGTGGTTACGGTCGTCCCCAGCAGGGTGGCTACGGTCGTCCTCAGCAGGGTGGCTACGGTCGTCCCCAGCAGGGTGGCTATGGCAAGCCTTACGGAGCAGCTCCTTACAAGAAGGGTCCACGTCAGCGCACAGCCGACTACGATCCAAATGCAAAGTACTCTATGAAGAAGCGCATCGAGTACAAGGAGATTAACTACGATCCAAACGAGCCACTGCGTTTGAACAAGTTCCTGGCTAATGCCGGTGTTTGCAGCCGTCGCGAGGCCGACGAGTTCATCCAGGCAGGTGTAGTATCGGTTAACGGCGAGATTGTAACCGAGCTGGGAACAAAGATCCTGCGTACCGATGTTGTTAAGTTCCACGATCAGCCCGTAAACATCGAGAAGAAGGTTTACGTACTGCTCAACAAGCCAAAGGACTACGTTACTACCAGCGACGATCCTCAGCAGCGTAAGACTGTTATGGACCTCGTTAAGAACGCTTGTCCTGAGCGTATCTACCCCGTAGGTCGTCTCGACCGCAACACTACTGGTGTGCTGCTGCTCACCAACGATGGCGATCTGGCTTCTAAGCTTACACATCCTAAGTACCTGAAGAAGAAGATTTATCACGTTTACCTCGATAAGAACGTTACCGCTCACGACCTGGCACAGATTGCCGAGGGCATCCAGCTTGAGGATGGTGAGATTAAGGCCGACGACGTTCAGTATGCACATCCTACCGATAAGAAGCAGGTTGGCATCGAGATTCACTCAGGTAAGAACCGTATCGTTCGCCGTATCTTCGAGAGCCTGGGCTACCGTGTTCAGAAGCTCGACCGCGTACAGTTCGCTGGTCTGACTAAGAAGAACCTGAAGCGTGGCGACTGGCGCTACCTGACCGAGGAGGAGGTTGACCGCCTGCGTATGGGAGCTTACGAGTAAAGTTCAATGTTCAAAGATCAAAGTTCAATGAAACGTACAAAGATTATTGATGTGCTGAAGAGCACTGAATATGGCAAGGAGGTTTGCGTTAAAGGTTGGGTGCGCACGCACCGCAGCTCTAAGGCTGTAGACTTCATTGCACTCAACGACGGTTCTACCATCAAGAATGTGCAGATTGTTGTTGATCCTACTAAGTTCGACGAGCAGGTATTGAAGGATATCACCACTGGTGCCTGCATCAGCGCCGAGGGTACACTGGTTGAGAGTCAGGGTGCCGGTCAGAGCAGCGAAATCCAGGCTACTAAGCTTGAGGTTTACGGTCTGTGCGGCAACGATTACCCCATGCAGAAGAAGGGCCAGAGCTTCGAGGTAATGCGTAAGAACGCTCACATGCGTCTGCGCACCAACACTTTCGGAGCTGTGATGCGCATCCGCCACAACATGGCGATGGCTATCCACACCTACTTCCACGAGCATGGATTCTTCTACTTCCACACCCCACTGATTACTGCCAGTGACTGTGAGGGCGCAGGTAACATGTTCCAGGTAACTACCAAGAACCTGTACGACCTGAAGAAGGACGAGAACGGCAAGATTATCTACGACGATGATTTCTTCGGTGAGCAGACTTCGCTGACTGTATCTGGTCAGCTGGAGGGTGAGCTGGGTGCTACCGCACTGGGTTCTATCTACACCTTCGGTCCTACTTTCCGTGCAGAGAACAGTAACACACCTCGCCACCTGGCTGAGTTCTGGATGGTTGAGCCTGAGGTTGCTTTCTTGGATCAGGAAGAGCTGATGGATCTTGAAGAGGACTTCATCAAGTACTGCGTACGCTGGGCTCTCGATAACTGTAAGGACGACCTCGAGTTCCTGAATAAGATGATTGATAAGACTCTGATCGAGCGTCTGGAGGGTGTACTCAAGGAGACCTTCGTTCGCTTGCCTTACACCGAGGGTATCAATATCCTGCAGGAGGCTATCAAGAACGGCAAGAAGTTCGAGTTCCCCTGTAACTGGGGCGACGACCTGGCCAGCGAGCACGAGCGCTACCTGGTTGAGGAGCACTTCAAGAAGCCAGTTATCATGACCGACTACCCACGTGCATTCAAGTCGTTCTATATGAAGCAGAACCAGGACACTGCCGATGGCGGTTCAGTAGGTTATAAGGGTGCTGTTGCCCCTGGTCCAACCATGCAGGGTACCGATGTACTCTTCCCACAGATTGGTGAGATTATCGGTGGTAGTGTTCGTGAGGAGAGCTACGATAAGTTGATGGGCGAGATTAATCGCCGCGAGATGGACCAGACCCACCTCTGGTGGTACATCGACACCCGCAAGTGGGGTTCATGCCCACACGCCGGTTTCGGTCTTGGTTTCGAGCGTCTCATCCTGTTCGTAACAGGTATGCAGAACATCCGCGACGTGATCCCCTTCCCACGTACTCCGAAATCAGCAGAGTTCTAAACATAAAAAAGCCTCGCCAATCGGCGAGGTTTTTTATTGCTTTTATTTTACTAAGCGGATGCCATCAGGTTCGATGGTGATGAGGCGACGCTTATAGAGATCGCCAACTGCTTTCTTATAGGCCTTCTTTGATACCTGGAAGCGGTCGTAAATCAACTCGGCAGGCGACTTATCTCCTAGATTGCAGAATCCGTCGTTCTCGTAAAGATAGCGTAGCAGTGTCTCAGCAAAGTCAAGCGTTTGCTGGCGGCCAGTCTGCTGCAGAACGATATCAATCTTGCCATCCTGACGCACATGATCCACATAGGCCTTGAGTTTCATACCACTGTGCAGAGGCTGGAAAATCTGATTCTCGAAAATCAGGCCCTGGAACTTATTGTTCACAATCACCTTGAAGCCCAGATCGGTCTTCTGCCACACTAAAATATCCACCTCGGCACCATGCTGCAACGATGGCAGATCGGTAATAATAGGTGTAGTGAGATATTTCTCTACCTTAGCCGTAGCCATCAGGCGATAGCTGTCTTCATCTACCTTAATATATACGATATGACGCTGACCTTGCTCCATACGTTTTTTCTGCTCACGGAAGGGGCAGAAGATATCTTTCATCAGGCCCCAGTTAAGGAATGCGCCAAACTGGTTAACCCATGCCACCTCTAAACTTACAAACTCGCCCACCTTAGCATAAGGTGTCTCTGTTGTAGCCACAGGACGCTCCTCCTGGTCGAGGTAGATAAACACCGTAACCTCGTTACCAATTTTCATATCGTTAGTAACATAACGCTGGGGAAGCAGAATTTCGCCTTCCTCGCCACCGTCGAGATAAAGTCCGAAGTCGACCGACTTCACGATTTTCAAGGTATTGTAATCTCCTAATTTGATCATATTTCCTCTGTTATTTCAATGTTTTCCGTAGGTAATATCAGTCCATCCTTAAGATGAATAGTTCTATCTGTAATCGAAGCAAGTCCCTCATCGTGGGTAACAATCACAAAAGTCTGTCCGAACTGATCACGAAGATCGAAGAACAACTGATGCAACTCTTCCTTATTCTTTGTGTCGAGCGAGCCAGAAGGCTCATCGGCAAGAATCACTGCAGGATTATTTACCAGCGCACGAGCCACAGCCACACGCTGTTTCTCACCACCAGAGAGTTCGTTGGGTTTGTGGGTAGCACGATCGGCCAGTCCCATAAACTCAAGCAGTTCTTTGGCACGCTGCTTAGCCTTACTCTGCGATGTGCCAGCTATATAAGCGGGAATCATGATATTCTCGATAGCAGTAAACTCGGGCAACAGCTGATGGAACTGGAACACAAATCCCAGATGGCGGTTGCGGAAATCGGCAAGATGCTTGGATGAGAGCGTGGTTGTGTCGATACCATCAACCACAACACTACCAGTATCAGGACGGTCGAGTGTGCCGATAATCTGCAGCAACGTGGTTTTACCTGCACCGCTGGGACCTACAATGCTTACCACCTCGCCCTTGTTGATATGGAGGTCGATGCCCTTCAGTACCTGTAACGAGCCAAAGCTCTTGGTTATATTCTTTATATCAATCATCTCTAATCTTTAATGTTTAATTTTTAATGTTTAATCTTCCTCTCGTGTATCCAGCGCAGAATAGTATCATAGATACTCTTCTCCTCGTGGTGCTGTGCCTCAGTAAAGCTCATACGCTCATCCTTGGTATCACCATGCTGGTCGGGGAAGATAATCATGAGGTTCTTACCCGAGAAGTGCTTCTGCAACTCATCAGGCAGTCGCTCTAACGCTGTTTTGTATGAGATGGTACCCTTACGGGCTGTAACTACCACAAACAGATGGTCGTCGGCAATACCCGCAGCCAACTGAGGAAGCTCGTTCCAATGGGCCATGTAGGTGTACTCGGCACGCACATTGGGATGGCGGTTGTTAATGTACTCCTTGATGAGCATCAGACTCTCGTTGCGACCATGGAACTGGATACGGCAGTCCAACTGACCAGCCAACCTACTCAACCTTTCGAGCCAACGATGGAAACCTGGCTCGAATTCGGCTCGTGAAGGCACTGCCACACGAATACGACGCAACGTGGTCATAGGCTGAACGAAACGTACCAGCAGAATCTGGCGGTTCAAGCCATTATACAAACTCTGGATAAACTCTCCCCAGAACCTGGGGTTGATATCGGTATGCACGTGCATACCCATCACAATCTCAGAGCAACCAAACTCACGGAAGGCGTGCTTAATACCATTGGCGATATTGGTAGCCAAGCGCACCTGCGTTTGCACCTTTACCTCGCTGGCGCTGGCCGTATGCTGCAGCTGCTCCAGCAATCGGATACCCTCTTCGCGAGCAGCATTGCTACGCTCATCATCGTAAACCACATTCAGCGCCACCAAATCGCGATTCAGACGCTGGTTACGCATGAACATCGACATATACAGCAGATGTGGTGCAATCTCAGGATATTTCACACATAACAATATCTTCTCGTCGTCATCCTTAGGCACATCGCCCTGCAGATGGGTCTTCTCCTGAATGATAATCTTCTTGGCAGCATGCTCGGTCATCATGGTACTGATGATACAGGTAAACAGAATCATCATAATGATACCATTCAGCATGTCGTCGCTCACCAGGTATTCGCCAGGAGCCACCTCGAGGCGAATGCCCACCATCACCATAGCGATGGCACCAGCCGCATGGGCCGATGTAAGACCGAACATCATGTGTCCATCTGCCTTTGACAGGCGGAACAGCAGACTGCAGATATAGGCAGCCACAGCCTTGCCAAATGTTCCAAAGAACACGATAAGCAACACAATCCATACCATCTGCATGCTAGAGAACAGCGTACCCAGATTGATGAGCATACCCACACCAATCAGGAAATAGGGGATGAACAATGCGTTACCGATAAACTCGATGCGGTTCATCAGTGGCGACACACGTGGAATATATCTGTTTAATATCAGACCCGAGTAGAACGCGCCAAACACACCCTCGATACCAATGAGCGACGAGAGTGCCGCACTGAGAAACATCACCGCCATAACGAAGGTGTACTGCATCACGGCATCACTGTATCGGCGCAGGAAATAGCGCGTCAACTTAGGTATCAGAACAACGCTACCTACACAGAAGGCGGCAAACTTAACCACAAACAGCACCCAGAACCACCAACCACTATCTTTGCTGAACGATCCAGAGATAGCAGCCAGCATCACCAGCGCCATAAACAGTGATATCATCGACGAGCCCACACTGAGGGCCACGCTCTGGTGCTTCTGCAAACCGTATCGACCTACAATAGGATAAGCAATCAAGGTATTTGACGCCATAATACAGCCTAACAGGAACGAGGCCGATGACGAATAGTCGAGGATGGTTACCGACATGGCATAGGTAAGTATCAGCGGTACAAAG
>Ga0265301_10007377_pt1 | contig 10325 bp, 5 predicted proteins | sample AusTroGonzalo_MG_2_FD_193488 | JGI IMG/M metagenome (GOLD analysis project Ga0265301, IMG submission 193488) | Bovine rumen microbial communities from tropical cattle in Woodstock, Queensland, Australia - Gonzalo_04 | ecosystem: Host-associated > Mammals > Digestive system > Stomach > Rumen ...
CCTGGGACCGCCATGACTTACCAAGCCAATCATCTTTTGACGCGCGAGGCCGTTGACAGTATTTGCCAAGCGGCCGGCGAGTTCGGGGGGAATCGGGATGCCCAAAGACGAAAGCGCACCGCCCGCCGCGCGGCCTGCAACATTGAGACCGATACCAGCTAGGTTTGCGCCAATCGCGCCCCTGTTCAATCCGCTGAGATTGCCACGGCTCACCTGCCCGACAACGCTCTGCGCGTAGCCGCCGACAGAGCTTTTAAGGTCATTCAGCATCCCGTTGAGGATGCCCCCTCCGGAAACCGAGCTTTCGACATTCTTGTAGAGGCTCATGGCTAGGCCTCCGCATCGGTGTCATGCTCTTCAATGATCGGCTCTTTCTTTCGCCTGATTCGCGGCTCGGACTTTTCGGGCATCCTGGGCGGCTCATCGCCAAAAGCGGAGTCATTGCCGCCGCCAAATCCACCGCCCGCATCATCGCCGCCGGCAGTCTCCACCACGCCCGCATAGAGCTTGGCTTCATCCGCGTCGAGCTGCATCTGTTTCGTCAGGAACTCTTCTGCAATCTCGCGCGTTGCGCCCAGCTCCTTCAATTGCTGGATTGTCTGCACCAAGATTGCGCCCGCGTTCATTGCGTCGCCCTTAGTGCGCTGCCGTTCGCTCTCCAGCGCGCTGATCGTGCCGTAAAAGTTGATCGTCCAGGGTCGATCCCCTTCATTGAACACCACCCCGTACTTTTTGAGCGTGTGAATGTCAATGATGGAGTTGAAAAAGTCAGTCAGAGCGTTGCGGATGATGCGGCCATTCTCAGCCGCCTGTGCGGAGGTACGGAAAAAGCCGCCCTCGCCAAGGCCGCCCGCAAGCTGATCGGCAAAGCCCAGCATCGAAAGATCCACGCCCAAAGCGCCCGCAAGCAGGCGCGCGTGAAACATGATGTCATCAATGCTGATATTGGCCGCCCGCCCGCTCCCGCCGGCGTTGACCGGCTGAATCTGCATGAGCTGTTTCTCCTGGTAAACCGGGACAATGTGGCGCACGCGCTCCATGATCGGATGGCCGCCCACAACCGCCTGCTCTGCGTACTCTTTGGAGCGCAAAAGCATCTGCTTCATGCTCTCCAAAAACTTCTTTTGCTGGTCAATGTTCATTGACTCCATGTTGACAGTAATCATCTGTTCATCAATAGAGTCAATCCACCTCTGGCCTACCATGCCAAGGATTGATGCAACCAGATTGTCATAGGGGACTTCGGCGTTATAAAGCAACGAACCGCCGACCATAGACGGCATGACTGGCAGAGAAAATTCATCGTTGTTCGTGATCTCGCACTTGTAGCTTTTCTCGACCACGCCATGCTGCGGAATCCATTGCGTCCGGGCCATCTTGAGGCGCGCAATCTGCGTAATATCCATGCGCTCAAAATTCTGTTCGCCTAACGAAACCGCATAGCCGATTGTTCGCCCGCCCTGTTCAAATGGCTGGATGAGCTGCGGGCGCACCATTTCGTCCGACTCAATATCCACTACGCCCTCTTTGTCCTGCCAATAAATTCTCGCGTAGGAATCGCCGTAAATAACGCCCGTATAGGCCATCTGAAAGGCGATTCTGTTGAGCTTTCGGGAAAGGGTCTTTGTAATGTCCTCGACGACCTCAGACAGCCGCTTGTTCTTTTTTGCGTCCGGGGTAGGCTCAATAAAAACCATGTCCCCATTCGTTTCATGCCCGCCCAGGGCGGCAGTCACCAGCAGGCGGCAGGCAGCGGAGACAATGGCATCCCCCTCCATGAGCATCCACTTTCTGTAGATGAGCTGACGCGCGCGCGCAGAATTGCGCCCATAGCCAAGGAGCGAGGCGACAGTCGTAGTGCCGGCCCCGTACAGGTACGTGTTCCCCTGCGTGATTTCCTGCGCAGGCTCAACATTTTGCGCGGTCCACGCTTTAGCACCAAGGCCAAACTTAGCGAAAAAGCCTGCGCCGCCGCTCTTTTCTTTTGCCATTCTCAACAACAAAAAAGGGGGAGTTTCCAATTCCCCCTATTGTCAAGATGGCTAGTCAGCCAATTGGCTTTTGTTTTCCTGAGACCGCCTCTAAAAATAGCCTGTCGAGCTGATCCCTCACCCAATCCGCGCCGCCTACCGCCTTGTATGTTTCCAATTGCTGAGTCGTGAGCTTGACGCAGACCTGGGACATTTTCTCCCCCGCATAAAGGGGCTTGCGACCAGAGCCGGGGCGTTTGCCGCCCCAGCCATTCCGCGTTTTCGCACTACTCATCGCCCTCGCCCTCGGGCAGTTCGACGCGGTTGAATCCGTGGAGGATACTGCGCCCATGCTTGACCTTCACCGCCTCCAGGATCACGGCATCCCAGCCGCTCCTGTGGCCGTCCGAGTCGCACGGCTCGGCCCGGTAAAGCTCGCGCCCCTTGTCCTGAGGGTCGTCCATGTCATCCAGCCGGTAGTAGTCGCCGTACTCATGCCCGCGCTCGGTCAGGTAGTAGAAGTCATTGCGGCATGATGTTCCGTACTCATACGGGTCGAATCCGCACCTCTCTTCGGGCGGGAATTTTTCGTCCACCAAGTACCCCCTCTTTCCGTCGAGGGCGAAATCGAATCTGTTGTATCCGCGTGCTGTCATTTTTCATCCCTCCTGAGAGGCCTTTTTCCTTACCTGTAGGATACTTGGTTTAGATATTCTTTTCAAGTTATCAAGGAATAAAAATGCCTGAGTGTTGATCTCAGGCATTTGTCGAGGGTTAGAGAGACATCATCAAAGCCAGATTTTCATAATCGGGGTCGATGAGTTTCCAGGGCTTTTCGCTGTCAACATCGAGCGTAAAGTCATTGGTCCCCCTAAAGAACGTCCCCAGGTACAGATCGCGGAACGTGTCAGCCATGACAATGGTTTCAGCGTCCGTGTCGCCTCGGTACTCGTTAGCGATAGCGGTGTCCATCTCTACACCGGCGGCGACATTGTGCGCAATCAGGATTCGCTTTAGCGCCCACCAATAGGGGCCGTAGTCCCTATAAGACAAGGGGCGCTGCTCTAGCCGCCATGCGACCGCCGCAACACCGGATTCGACTAGATCGGTCTTTCCGGTGTTTTCGCGCAGAATACCGATCAACTCCTGCACTCGTTCCCGAATTGCATCCTTGTCGAATTTGTACTCTGTATTCATGTCTTACTCTCCCGTCTTGCTGTCGCTGAAGGTGCATTGATTGGAAATGTAGCGCTCGCTTTCGACAAGGTACTTCCAAGTCTTGAAGCGGCATCGCCAGTTGTTGCCGTCGATCTGGAAACTCATGTCATCGCCCAAATGATTCGCGGCGGCCATGATTTCCCACTTCCAATGGTTCACATAGCCGTGAATGAATCCGACATCATCTTCCTTGAACCCTCTGAGAGACGCAAATTGTATGAGTCTCTTGATCTTCTCGCCCATGTCGTCAGTCAGCAGATATTCCAGGCGGCTGGTCAGAATGTCATCAGCCGTGACCAGCACCCAGGGCGCAGCCTCCGACATGGCATCGGCAACCTGCTGCTTGGCGTCGTTCTCGTTCGTCGCCGTTACCTTGGCCTCCAGGTCAAGATTGCCAGCGTCGAGCGCACTTCTGAACACTTCCCTAAAGGCGTGCGAAATGTCCGAGTCGTACAGTTCATTGATCGAGAGCTTCCGTCCGTTCGCCAGAGCGTAGTCTCTCAGCGCCTCACAGATTGCCACCCATCCGTCAGAGCGCTCATCCTCGGTGATTTCCACGGTAGCGTCAACGTAGAAGTTATCGCGCATCCATCCGTTGATGATCTTCTTCTGAGACTCAACGATTTCAGCGTACATCTTGCCGTGACGCGCCCACCTTGGCGGGAGGGCATACGGGAAGTACGGCGCGGGAAGTTTATTACCCTTCCAATTGTGAGCCTGTTGCTCTGCGGAGGTCCGGTATTGCAGGACTTCGGGCGCAATGTCAGAGAACCAGGTGTAGGGGATATGGCTGTCCTCGATCTTTGCCGCCTCCCGCAGCGCGTCCACGTAAGCGGGCGATCCAGGCAATGCGATTTCGCCTGCCTCAAGGTCTATCCGCTCAACGCGAAGACTGTTGAATCTATCGGAGGTCTTGACCCACTCGCCGCAAGGTACGGCCCCGTCACCCTCGGTTGCGTCGGCAACTCTGATGGCAATCACTTCCGCGCCCTCTCGGACAATCTGGATCGTCCCCTTGACAACGGGCATCCCGTTGCCGAGAACAATGCCGCCAGATTCTGCGATTTTGCTTGCAACTGCAGCAGGGAATGCGCCCTCCTTATCGGCGTTCGAGGTGTAAGCCTCGACGGCGCTTGCAATGAGCGCCTTGGCTGTGTCCTGCCCGGCCTGCCATTCGGTGCTGATCTCACCGCCCTCGATCATTTCCAGCGAATACTGTTCATGCTTGATGTATGCAGAACTTCTCCAGCTGTCAACAAGCGCCTGCAGGAACTCGCGCACCTTGTTGTCCGTCGCGCCGCAGGCAAGGAGATTCTCAAAGAGCTTCTTTGCGGTAATTTCCGTGCTTTGCCAATATTCGACGCTCTTTAACTTAACGGACCTATCGAGCTTGCCGCACAGATCATCAATCTGTTCAGTGAGCTGTTTCTGCGCCGCGCGTTTCTTGTCAATGGTCTTTTGAGCGGCCTGCTTCTTAAGATCAGCCTCAATGCCCTTCTCGATCTTCTTGAGCTGAAGGGACAGGCCCCAAATGCCGGCCATGCAGACACCGACCGACTTCTTAGGCGAGGCGTTGTCAGCGAGGTACTTGCGCTGAGAAAGGATGGTCTTTAGGTTCGTGCGCTGCACAAAGCGGTTGCTTTCAATGCGCGCCGCCTTTTCGGCCTCTTCCCTTTCGCGCTGGATGCGCTCAATGGACTCCTTCGAGCCGTCAGCCAGGGCAATCTTTTCCTGCATTTCAGCAGTCATGCCGCCCTCAATGTCAACCTCGTTGTCCGTACCGCCAAGCACGCTGTTAATCCAATTGGATTTGTGATTAACCATCGTGCGCTTGACCTGATCGAACGTGCCGTTAGCGTCGTAGTAGTAGATCGTGACGCGCTCGGTCGCATTGCCCTGACGTGCGCCGCGTCCGTTGCGCTGTTCGAGACTGTCCGGGGTCCAGCCAATTGTCAGATGGTGAATTGCCTGAGTCCCCTTTTGCAGATTGATACCGACTTCAGCCTTTTCGTTCGCAATGATGCACTGATAGCGGTTCTCATCGCCCTGGGCATTAAAGCCGTCCTGCACGTCAATGATCTGCTCGGGTTCGTTGTTCGTCTTGCCGGTGATGATGGCAATCTTGCCCGCAGGCACGCCGGCCTTTTGGCTGATCGTGCGCCTGATCTTGTTGTGCATCGCCAGCGTGTCGCAGAAAATGATCTGCTTGACGATAGGCGAAACTTCCGTTTCAGAGATAAGACCACGCGGGTGCGCCATTTCATCCTGGAAATTCTTAAGCAAGGCCGCGAGCTTGACGGGGATCGTCACGCCGAGCGTAATGCCCTGCTTGTCTGCGAGCTTTTCAAACTCAGACTGAATTTCGGGACTCAGTGTCGTCAGCTCAACGCGCCCGTCAGCCGTAAGGTACGCGCGCACGCGAACCTCGTAGCTGTCTGGGTTATCCTCAGCGTCGGTCTTGACAGAGAGAATGTCAGCCTCTTCCGTATGCGGATTGAGGCGGCGCACCTCGTCCTTGAGCTTCTTGTCGCCCAGGGAGTTGAAAGCGTCAATCAGCTTTTGCACAGCTTCAGGCTCTGCCCCTTCACAGGAATAGAAACTAGAGCGGGTGTCAAACTCGGGATCAGCAATAGCCGTCGTCATCTTCTGAATGAGGTTGAACGGGTGGCCAATGATCTCGGGCGGCTCCTTGAACTTGTCCCTGACAATTTCGTACTTCTGCTTGAGACCGGAGTCTCCGATCACTTCACTATCGAAGGTCTTGTTGGCGAGCATCTTGTTCAGCTCGCGCGCGTAGATGTACGCGCCCTTATACATTTCAAGCAGCTCAAGCGTTTCGGGATCAAGGTCAACGCCCGTAGCCACCTCTTCGCGCTCAGGAATATGCACCTTCGCGCCAACGTCCTGCGCGTTTTTGACTGTAATCACCTGGTTGACCGACTGACGCAGAATTTCAAGATTCTCAAGACCGGTAAACACGCTCTCATTGCGCGGCTCGCCGGCAATGCTCATGCCCTCCTGGTTATCCACCTTGCAGATGGACGACAGGAATGAGTCAGGTCCCTTGCAGTACACGGCTGAATCGTTGACGCGATCCGCGCCTACGGCCAGAGACAGCATCGAGTAGATTTCAAGCGGGCTGTTCGTAATCGGCGTGGCAGTCAGCATCAAAACGCCGTCGCGCCTAGTGTTCGTACCGCGCACATACCAGCATTTGATCTGTGCATCGAGGCCGCGCGAACTTGCTTCAGACAGGGCAAGGTACTTAGCCGGAGCGAACTCATGCGATTCGGCAGAGTTCTTATAGGCGTGCGCCTCATCCATCACAATGCTGTCAATGCCCAGCTCTTCAATGCTGGGGGCGGCATTATCAGGCTTGATAAATTCCTTGATCAGCTTGGCGAGCTTGCCCTTATTCGCCTCATCCTGCTTTTTGCTTTCGCTGCGCTCGTATTCCTCATCGACGCTGCGCATATATTCAACGTAGTCGTCAATCGTGGACTGCTGAATCTTGATCTTGGTAAAGGCCTCCATTGTCATAAAGATTTTGGAGTGGCGGTTTTCCTTGATCGTCAGCAGGTCCTCAACGTAACGATTGGAATTGACGCTCATCTTGCCGGTCTTGGCATCCTCTCTGAGGCCAATAAAGAGGCAGTCATCAATGCCAGAGTAGGCGCGCTTGGCCTCCTTGTGCCAATTCGACAGAACGGAATTAGGCACGACAAACAGAGTCTTTTTCTTCGCTCCGATTGCCTGGACGTGCTGGACGGCGGCAAGCGCGGTAAAGGTCTTGCCAAGGCCCACGCCAAAGCCGTTAATGCCGCTGAATTCGCGCCCCATCTGGCGAACATAGGCCGCCTGGTAGCCGTGCAGTTTCAGGCTGGGGTTCATGCCAGGAACACTGATGTCGCTTGCGTCATCCTCTGCCACAAAGCGGAGTTTTGCGGGGTCCTCGGCGGCCTGTCTCAGCCTTTCCATGATGTCCGGATTTGCGTGAACCCAAACATTGAACTGCGCATTAGTCTCAGCGACAAGAGTGCGCAACTCAGACAGGGCGCGCTTTCTCTGTTCGCTCTTCAGGGCGGCAAGGTCCTTTTCTGCCGTGACGGCGACATTGCCCTTTTTCTTGGCACTTGCGATTTCGGCCTCTAGCTCCTTGCGCTCATCGGCGCGGCCAAAGTCCCAGCCAACCGTACCGACTGTGACAGTACGCTTCTTCAGATAGTCGCCCAGGCGGTTGAGCAATTTATCGTGGTCCGTCTTGGGATTCTTAACGTCAATATCGACAATGACACGCCCGTCATCCATCGTGACAAACGCATCGGAGATGCCGGCGACATTCTTCAGGAACTCAACCTTTTCCTCAGGCTTGATGCCGGGAGTGAACAGATTGAACTTCATGGCCTTGACGTTGATCTTGTTCACGCGAGCGGCGGCATCGGTCTTTTGACGGAACAGCTTGCCCCGAACTGTCTCATCGGTCGCGGCAAGGATTTCCTCATCAATCTTCTTCAGGAAATCTGCGTAATTGCCGACGTAGTAATCAGCCGTGCGGCAAATCTTTTTGCCGTCTGCGCTTATGCACCACTCAGTATCGGTGATCGGGTCGAAGTCAGCACCCTTGATCTCCTTGACCTTCTCAATGTCAAGCCACTCGCTGCGGGTTTCGTAGCGCAGGCGTGACAGCCTTGCCTCGGGCGTATTGAGGGCCGCAAGCGTCTCATCGCTGCGAGCATCCTTGCGCACGTCACCGCGCCAAAATGCGCTGTATTTCGTCTTGCGGTTGTAGTGGTTGTAGGCGAGCGTCATTGCCACCTTGAGCGACTCGCGGGACTTGCTGATCGTGCTCTTGGTGATGTTCGCGCGCGCCAGGGCCTCAGACAGGTCCTTGAAGTTTTCGAGGTAATTAAAGCCGGCCTCATTCGTATGGTCTGCAATGACCTCACGCACAGACATGGCCACAACGGCGCGATTCCAGCCGGCAGCCTCCCAGGAATCAGAGAACTCACGCAACCAATCAGGAATGTCGTTAGCTCGGGACATGGTAAGAAGGTGCTCGCGCAGCTCCTTTGCCTCTTCATAGGTCAGCCCCGACACAAACGCCGTGTAAGGCGTAAGCGCGCGGCCCATCAAGGCCTCAATGCGCACGTCCGGGGCGCTCTTCGGCAACTGCACCCAGACGCCATCCACCATCTTGAGCGTCACGCCGGCCTGCGTGATCGTGTCGCCGTTGTGGTAAACAATCGGGGTCGTTTCAGCGGTTTCAAGCAATTCCCAATTGATGCGGCTCTTCGGCAGGGGACGCTTGGTTTTCAGCTCGTTGCGAATGTCGTTCAGGTCGCCGCTGTAGATAACCTTGTCAACATCGCGGAACTTGTCTGCGTCCTTCGCCTGGAACTCTCCAATAACGTACTTTTTGCCCTCGGCGGTGTCGAAATACTTGCCGTCAATGAAATCAGGCCAAACAACATTAGCCTCGGTCAGAGTGCTGGGACTCTGCTCGCGCAATTCCAGAATCTTTTGCGCGGCATCTTCGCTGTACTTGCGGAAAAAGATGATGTCGGTGACAGTATCCGTATTTGCGCTGGAGAATGTTCCGGTAGGCAGGCGGTACGCGCCCACAAACTCAGCCATCCAGCTCGCCGCGCGGCGCAGCTCTTCGGGCTTGCCACCGCGTCCGGAAATGCAGCGGGTGGGGACAATGAAAGCAGCAAGGCCATTCGGGCGCAGTTTTTCAAGCGAACGCAGGATAAAGTAGTTTTCCAGCGGCTCATCCTGATAGCGCGGATCGTCCAGGCGATTCATGCCGCGATCAGCCGCCGCCCCAAACGGGACATTCGTCACAATCGCGTCGTAGGTTTCGTCGGGCGTGCTTGCGGCAACCTTCTCGAAATTGCTGATCGTGGTCTTGTATCCGGGGCCGTCGTTAACCAATTTGTTAACCATGCCCGACTGCTTAGACAGCTCGACAGCATCTATGGCCGCTGACAGAGGCGCAGTAGCGCCGAAGATGCCCGTACCAGCGGAGGGGTCGAGCACCTTGCCGCCCCTGAATCCGATCTGCCCCATAACGTCCCAAACGCCCTGGGCAATGGGTTTAGGCGTGTAATACTCGTAGGCGCTGCCCTTCATGCCCGTTTCGGGGTCAATGAGGCCGCCGCCGTAGCCGCTGAACTTTGCCAGGACCTTCTTTTCTTCATCCGTTGCGCCGCGCCCTTCCTTTTCAAGCGTAGCAATCAGGTTCACGGCGGCAACATTCAGAGACTGCCGGCCAACGCCCTTTTCGCGGACGCTAAAAAATTCAGCCGTCGAAATGCGGGATACCGGCTGTTCTTCTTCAAGCTCGTTGTGCGCCGTCAAAAGATCGGCGCAGGCCTTGATTCTGTCAGCAAGCGAAAGACCACCATCAGTCAAAAGATGGTCGCGGAGTTCCTTGATCCTTGCAATGATTTCCTTGTTTTCCATCGTTGCGCCCCTATTCCTCTTCGTCGTACTTGTCCGTGAGTTCGAGAATGTGGTCCTGCCATGCCATGACAGCCGTTTCGGTCAGACTCAGCATTGCCTCATGCTCGCCGTCGTCGTAACGCTCGACGCAATCCGTAAGGCGCTCGCCTACTGTCTCCTTGTTCAGGTCCGGATGCTTGCCGTCAATGACACTCTGCAAAAAGGCCCGATCCTCTGCGGTCTGCGGGTCCTCAGCAGGCGCGGGTTCGGGTTCAGGCGCAGGGGCTGGCGTAGCGGGCGCGACAGGCGCGGGGGCCTGCCCCTCGCCCGTCAGCAATGCGACAATCCGATCAATCTCATTGACAAGCCTGATCCGCTCCCTGATTCCGGACACGGAATTGATTGCGGCAAGGTTCTTGTCAAGGTCATTGACAAGCTGGATTCGCTCAATCAGGGTGAGGGCCATATCAGTTACCTCCCTTTGCGGCGGTTGCCTTTGCGACAATGCGCGCCTGGAAAGCGTTGAAAGCCGTCTCGACAAGCGCGAACATTTCAGCGTCCGTCTGGTACTTATCAACCAGCTCCATGACCTTGGCGGTGATTTCGGAGGTCGGGGCGTTCAGCTTGCCGTCGCGCAGATCGTTCAGCCAGGACTTAGCCGCATCCTTTTCGGGGTCCTTGCCAGCCTCGGCG
>Ga0265301_10007378_pt1 | contig 10324 bp, 8 predicted proteins | sample AusTroGonzalo_MG_2_FD_193488 | JGI IMG/M metagenome (GOLD analysis project Ga0265301, IMG submission 193488) | Bovine rumen microbial communities from tropical cattle in Woodstock, Queensland, Australia - Gonzalo_04 | ecosystem: Host-associated > Mammals > Digestive system > Stomach > Rumen ...
ATATGAAATAGCATTAACCGTTACCTGTGAATAGTAGTCAACGGGTGTACTCTCGCCCGACGGAAGGTATGTCTTTGATGTTGTATAAGGCGTTACTGTCTTTGCCGTAGATGTAGGTGTTGCCGCTCCTTCATATGTGCCTGTGACACCAAGTATGACAACATCCTTCTTTATGTTCCCGGCAATTATCTTTGCTTTTTCCGTTGCGTCAAGTTTGGCAACACCCGACCCATCGTGATAACCGTTTGTGATTGCCAGTTCGTCATCCACATCATCAATGGTGAGTGTCACTGCACCCCTGTTCGGCATTGAACCTGTAAGTTTATTTCCGTTAACATAAGCGGTCTTTGTATCGAGTATTTCTCCCGCTACTGCATCTGCATCAGATGTGTCGGCATCATAGGTACACGAACCTGTCTGCGGCGCACCAGAACGATCATAAAACTTTTCCGAAGCTAAAACTTTGCTAGGGTCTGCGGTCGTGTCGGAAATATCCATGATCGTAGTTGCCCCAAACACTACTTTGTTTACATAGGGGTTTGTTGCCATTTTTTTCTCCTTTCTATTCAAGCCCGATAACTGCGGTCATTCCACCACTAGGGTTACTTGTTTCTGCATAAAAAATGGGGTGTATCACTACGTCCCCACTCATACTCTTGTTTTTAGTTTCTAATGTCTGCTCTACCTTGCGGGGGTCTACTTCGCAATCGCCTAAATACCAAGGCAACCTACCCTCTGACCCGCCTACCATTTCTATCTCTAGTGCTTGCGATCCGTTCTCTAGGAAAATATCAAGTTCCTGTGTACTCTCGGATAGAAAAACGTCAAGGTATAGAACACTATCTATAACTCGCTGACCTGTCATCAAATCACCCCATCTTTCAATATCTGCCCGATAGAGGTTTCAATAATAGCCGAAGCAAAAGCCATGTCATCATTCATCCGTAGTCTGACTTGAACAAGCATCTGTGCATTAGCGAAATATAAGGTATCTTCCTGTGACAACGAAAGCGTAATAGTCTTTTCGACCGCATCTATCGTAACATCGTTAATGTCGTAGGTTTTTTCTATCTGCTTAACACCGGGCTTTGTCTTAAAGGTTATCCAGACTTCCGCTATTTCTGCTAAATCCATCTGCTCATTCTTGACGTTGAATGTTAGCGTTGGTGTCGTACCTCTGATTATTGTACTCATGCGCTTACTCCCTTCTATAAAAATGACATATAATTAGTTTTAACTTCTAACTAAAACATATTGTAGTGAAGAGCCGTTTGAAAAATAAATATCTGTTCCGTCAGTCCAAACATAGTCACCTCGAACGCCTGCGTACCCTTCCCATGTTTTAGTTACCCAAGTGCTTGTGGCTTTATTGAGAATATATTGCCGTGAACTACCACTCGAATAATAAACGTCATTCCCATCTAGCCATACTCTAGTACCGTCTATACTTGTAAATCCCGACCACGTTTTAACAGACCAATTACTTGTGCCTCTGTCTAAAACATACTGATACGACCCGTTTGACATATAAATATCGTCCCCGTCCGTCCATATATTACGTCCATTAAATAACGTGCGCCCTGTCCAAGTTTTAGTAGACCAAGTGCTTGTGGCTTTGTTTAAAACATAGTGCGTAGTAGAATTTGAGTAATATATATCACTTCCGTCTGTCCATATATCTATCCCTTGAAATGAAGTTAGTCCCGTCCATGTTTTAGGTATCCAAGTAGTTGTTGACTTGTTCAAAACATACTGGTAGTCATTAGTCGAACAATAGGTATCCGTTCCATCCGTCCAAATAGAAGCACCCGAAAAAGAACTAAGCCCGCCAAATACTACTTGCGTCCATGTGCTAGTTGGCACATCTAAAATATAATTCGCGTTATATGAATAATAAATATTAGTGCCGTCTGTCCATATATTATTCCCGATAATTCCATTAAGTCCGTACCATGTTTTAGACTGCCACCCACTAGCAACGGGTGTAACTCCCGCACTAAAAAACAACTTCGGCTGACCATTTACACCAACATAGCCTTTCAGCACCTTTTTCGGCACTCCGTTAACGCCTACATACATCGTCTTGACGTTCTTTGATATTCCGTTTACTCCTACATACGCTTTTTTTGCCATAACCTAGTTAGTTTTCATAAACCAAGAATAAATGTCCGTTCGGTAAGCTGACAGGGGGATTGTCGCTTTGACTAACAAGTATGTCGCTATCCCAAAGCACTTTACCCGCTAAATTACTGTTCGCATCGTACTTCTTTATAGCTATTTCACTACTACCCGTCTGTATATCAATACTGTTTGGATCGTCACCACCACCCTGACTATCCGATTGATAAAATCTAAATCTACCGTCCGAAGTTCCGAAGTTGAATACGTTGTCAAACAGTTTCATAGCCGTACCGTTTGGTCTAGTACATCCATTCATCATGGAAAACTCAAAGCCCGAATCGGTCATAAATAAACCTTGCGGGGATTGACCCGACCAACCCGACCCGATGGCATTACCAAACTTAAACCCGCTTATCATTCCGCTTTCGGTTTCCATATATCCCTTGAAAATACCTTCAAGAAATCCTCTAAAACCATCTGTGCCTACATAAGCAAGTATCGCGCTCTTTATCGTAGTCGTAACCGTTGAACTAGACGTAACGGTTATCTGATAGTAGTCCTTTCCGTTCTGACCTACGGTATGATTTAATGCTACGGGTGTTAAACTAGGCTCGTCATCAGTTAAAGTGACCGTACAAATTGTTTCGGTCTGCTCTACCCATTCACCACCAACCTCGTTGAAATAATGTCTGACCACAACTACCGTTGAACTACCTTCGTAACCTTCTGCCGCTTGGAATTGCAGGTAGAAATCAACCGCCAGATAATAGTCGGTGGGTCTTAATCTAATCGACCCCGTACCTAGTTCTATATCTCCCGTTATCTGTATAGTTCCTCGGAAGTATGCCCCGTTTGTATCTATTGCAAAATACGGACTACGTAAAACCTTATTCAGCACGTCAAGTTTCATACCCGTTGTTGAATAAGTCGCGCCTGTTACTTCGGCATAATCGGGACTAGAAATTATCCCCCTGTGCATCGTGATACCGTCACGGTTAATCTCGCATATCAGATTATCGTTTGCATCGTAAACTTCGATAGTCGGGTATTCTGTTCCACCCGTAGCACCACCAACGGTTAATGTGCCTGTTCTTATCCAATCAGCTTGTACTCCGATAGCAGATAATACATTTACAACTAACTCGCCCGTAGAAGGGTCATAGCCGTTTCTCCAAGTAACACCGCCATCGTTTGAAACGCTAAATACATCACCCGCCATTCTCCATACGATAGAACCGCTTTCAAAATGACATACTCCGTACTGATCTTTAGTGATAGGCATATTCGATATGTAGTAAACACGCCCACCGTTCGGACTATCCTCATAATCAGAAAAAGCACCCATTGATTGCTCGACTAGCTTGTTCAATCTTTGGACGCTCTGGTCATAAGTCGAAATCAGTTCTTTTGATTGCTTTCTCGCAACTTCAACCGCCGCTTTGACTTCTTTTGAATACCTTTTAACAAGCGTTCTGTTGGGTGCTTGGGCGTTGCATTGCATGATATGATTTGCTAACTTGAATGAGTTAGTAGTCACCCATGAATAAACATAGTTGCCTTGATAATCCTTTATTTTGATTTTATCGCCTATTTCCGCGCTTAAATCACTTGCGGTAGTGATATTGAATGTCCTTAAAGTAAAGTCCTCTAAAACATCCCATATCGAATTTAGAACATCATCTGCGTTATCAGCATTGACAAACGGGTTTTCAAGTTCAAGCCTATATCCGCTTGTGCCTATCTGATAAGACGTATCATCAATAACAAACTTAACCCCTGTTATCTCTATATCTTCTGTGCCGAACGATGTACTAGAGTTAAGGTCGCAAACAACCGTTGTGCTTGATGTCGCACTTGTGTTGTACCACCCTAAACGTAATGCGCCGGAACTGTCGATATAACAGAAATTGCAACCTATCATTGCAATGTACTGTAATACCTCACGGCAATTCATTTCGTCAATATCTTCGGGTGCGGTCGTTATTGGAAAATCGTACCCGTGAAAACTCTGTGTCGCTAAAGTAACGCCACAATGTGAGCATATTGCATTGACTATTGACCTTGCCGTAGTGGATGAAGTAAACGTAACTCCTGCTTCACTAAATGGCACATCAAACAGCCACATATTATCAAGCAATGTAAGCGATATAAGACCGTTCGCAACCGTAGGTTCATCAACTGTGTAAAATCCCATGCGGTAATACTGTTGAACGTTGCTAACTGTATCACCTTCAAGACCAAGCCAAACGGTAGCATCCGCATTGAAGAAATCGTAACCGTCAAAATCGCCATCTATGTTATTGATCGTGAACGTACATTTGCCGATAACTGCACATCCGATGTCAAATGACGATGTACCGCTTGATGCTGTTTCAATCCCGAACGAATCTTCCCATATATCATCCTCGGTCAGATGAAGGGTTGTATTGTTAGCAAGGGTCAAGTCAACTTTAATCAAATATTTCCTTGCGGTCTTGTTCGCTAGTATTTGTTTGAATGTTGCCGATGTAGTTTTCATGCTATCTCTCTATAATGTCAAAGCTAACCGTTTCCATTCTGCCCCCGTCAACCCACCAATAATACGGCGCGGTCGCATCTCCACGGTAAAAGGTCTTTGTAACGTCTGTGTTTGTCAACGGTGAGTGATAAGTCACGGAAAAGTATTCAGCCGTGAAAGCCTGTAATATCGCTGATGCCTCTGCCGTGGTCACACCCGCCCATTCAAGGGATATTTTCTCTTTTGTGGCAACACGGTTTTTCCACATCAAAGCGTCCTGTGTCCTTCCGCTATCCGCAGATGACACGTCCTGTAAACTCCATCCGAACTTACTCGGTGTTTTTACCGAACTACCATTTACTAAAAATGTAAAAGCCATATCATACCTCATTAAAAGAGGACAGCCGGAACTGTCCTCAAATCGTACTCGGTGAATACCTGAAATTCTGCCTTTCCTGTGCTTTTGTTACCGTTCTTGCGATAACCTCACCGTCAACTACTATCGTATTTGAAATGTACTTGCCGTTTCCGTTGTTCTGTGCGTTCGCTCTTACCGTTGCCTGATATACACCGTTTGCAATACCTTCAACTATCTGTGCGTTGTTTGCAACGGCTGTCTTTCCATTGCTAAATCTGCCGACTAACTCACTATGATTAGCAAGGAACATACCATCTTCGGGAAATCCCCCACGGGCAAACTTAGGCAGGTCAATCTTGATCCTTTCTGTCCCGACCTCATGCTCACCATTCAACTTATCGGCTATCTGATTCCATTCACCTTTGATAGCCTCCCTTGCACGTTTGAAGGTTTCCTTAAACCCGTCAGCTACACCCTGGAATGTCCACTTTTCTTTAGTCATTGACTTTGAAATCAAATCAAAGTCACTCGTGATGTCTTTTGTGCTTTCCTCTACAACCTTTTTAGCGTCTGCCATTGATGTATCGGTATTCTTTGAGAAGTCGGCAAACTCTGTATTAACGTCACTAAAATCTAACTCGTCAAGATATTTCTGTATATCACTTGTTGAATCTCCAACGTCTGTGCCAAGGTCTTTGAACAAATCACCGTTTTCTTTGGTAAATTCTTCCCACATCTTATCTGCTTGTGAAAAATCAATACCATTGACGGAGGTTGCCATCCCCTTTGAATCCTTATCAACATCTGTTTTTAAGGAATTAAAGTATGAACTAGCCGCCTTGGTGTCTTTTATCTTGGTACTTAAATCGTTAAAGGTTGTTGACGTTTCGCTAACTGTCTTTGCAAGTTTCTCCCCGTTATCTTTCATGTCGTTCATCGTGGTCGATGTTTTACCGATTGATGAACTCAAATCACCTGCGTTCTTTTTGGCATCTGATATTTGCTGTGATACCTTACCCGTTTCCGTGGCAATCTGCCTTGATGCGTCTAAAAAACTACCCGCTCCGGCTGTGACAAGTCCTGTTGCATCACTTGCACTTTCAGCCGCATTTGCCATATTGTTTATGCCAGCGGTCGCTTTGCCTGTTGCATCCTCTATGCTATCTCCTGCCGTTTTTGCATTGTTTGCGGTAATTTCAAGAGAGTTTGAAAGCCCCTCAAAAATCGTACCCAAATATGAGTGACCCGACCATTTCATAGCCTTACCAAGAAAATCAGTAATTCTCGACATACTTCCAAGATTGCCTGTGCTGAATAGCTTTTGGAAATCGTCTATCAGCATTTCGACACCATCTTTTATGGCTATAACTAAATCATAAAGAAGTTTTAGCGGATGATTAACGTAATCCCCATACGTTTCAGGATCGAACAGGCTACCTATCCATGCACCGATATTAAGTCCGACTATTGCCGCTGCCACGACAAGGATATATGAAAGGTTCGCAAACACAAATTGAAGTGCCGTTCCTATCAGTTTGACTACACCCATTATCTTTGTAAATATAGTCAATAACATTGAGGCAATCTTTATTCCTAAATAGAATTTGACTATCTTTTCTATGGCATCCGCTACATCTGATGCGGTAACGCTGTCCATCCATTCCTCTACTGAATGGAGGAAATCTACGAACTCACCGCTATTTAGGAACTCGGCTAATCTGTCAGATACACGTCTTATGAACTCTATCAGACCTTCACCGACCGTTTCCATGAACGGTTCAACGTGTTCCCAAAGTTCCTGTAAGTTGTTGCGCAAAGCCTCCCAATCGACCTTATTATTGAAGTCGATAAAGACTTGTAATAACTGCGGGCCTCCTTCTTCTATCGCCCATTTAGCAAGCGGTAAAATAACCGTTGTATAGAAGTCGGATATAATACCCATAAACGCATTTACTACGGGTTTAACACTATCAAGCCATTCGTTGAATTTGGTTAATATGGGTGAGAAGTCAAGGGTTTCAGCCCATTTAGCCGTGGCTATGGTCATAACCAAAATCCACTTGACTATGATGCCGATAATGTCACGGATGTTTCTTAATATCTTTAACCCGGTATTGTTTGCATCCCATGCCTCACGAAACTTTTTAGCAAGCGTACCGACTATTACGCCGATAAGACCTATTATCTTAAATATGTTTTCAAGGATTTTCTGTGTCTTATCATCCTGCCATACTTTCCAAAAATCACGGGCAATGGATGCGGCAAGTTTAAGCACTTCATTAAGCGCACGTTTCCAAGCCTTTTTGACGAAATCCCCTACCTTCAGCCATGCCTTTTTTATAGGATCGAATATCTTTTTGGCAAGTTTCTTTATGTAATCAGCAAGACGTTTCCATTTGTTTTCAATCTCCACGGTGTCAAACATATCTTTTATATCTTTGACCTTGCCCGATGATGTTTTGTTATTGTCTTGTAACTGATTAAGTTCATCAAAGCCAAGTACCGTTTTCTTTAATTCTTTAGCGGTTTTCTTGCCTGTTTCTCCCGCCTCTTCAAGTGACTTGCGGTAATCATCCGTAAACTGTTTTGCCTTGTAATATGAGTTTTTCCCGGATAAAGCTGCAAATACCTGCTGAATGACGTTTGTTAGTTTTATAAGCAGATTTATAATATAGATAATCGCAGGGGCAAAATGTTCAATGATAGGGCTTACTACCGCAGAGAATGAGTACCCTAATTGCTTTGATGCGTTCATCATGCCCGATACGCTATCGTTAAATTCATCTGAATGTATAGCCAAAGACTTAAAGCCGTTCCCGACCTCGGCAATCACTTTACGCAATGCCATACGGGTAACCATAAGTTTTAGCATTTTTGATACACGGAAAAATTCATTAGAAAGTTTCTTTGCGGCATCCGCTAATGAAGTGGTTTCTTTCTTTGCCGTTTTAGCGGATTTCCCCATGTTACGGAGTTTGCTAACGAATCTATCCGCAACGCTTGTTACACTTTTAAGACCTGAATTGACCCCGTTTAACAGGGATTGTAAACCATTGAATGATGTTTTGACTTTTTCTACTGCATTTGCAACGGCAGGGTTGATAGTAAACCGTCCCCCCTCCTGTGCAAGTTCACGCTGTTTCAGGATCAGTTCGTTGTATTTCTCACGAAGGGCATCAAGTTCTGCCATCTTCTTTGTGTATTCCGTACCACCTGCCTTGATGTCACCCTCGTTTACGGCTCTTTGAAGTGCATCGCGCAGTTCGTTATACTTCCCTCTTACCTTTTCTGCCTGTTCTTCAAGGTTCTTGAACTGTTTTGTAGGCACAAAAAGACCCATCCTCTGCAATACGCTCTGAATGGTAGTTGCTTTGACTTGCACCTTATCAAGTGAATCAATAAGTACCTGGGTCTGCTGAATTGCGTTCTTTGTACTTCCGTCTGCCGTGGGATTGCCCGGATTTTTAGGTGTGGCATTAGATATGGTTGTAGCGGTCTGCTGTGCGGTCTGTCCCATGTTCTGCATAGCCGTAACCGCATTTTGAATAGAGTTAACGCTTGACTTCTTGAAAGCCTCTACCGCACCGCCTAGTGTTGCCATATCCTTTGAGAACTCGGTAATATTAGCCGCACCAATAGCCGCAGACAATTCCTTGATAGCAGACGCAAACGCAGACATCCTATCTGCCTGTTTGCTTGTGGGAGTGGATTTCTTTAATACTTCCATCCCCGTTGTGAACGTGGTTAACTTGCCACCGTCTATCTGATTTATCGTGCCGGATAAAGCACCAAGGGCGGTGTTAAGACCGCCCATACGCTCTGATTGTGCTTTCGTAGGGGCAGCTTTCTTTAATGCCGACATATTATCGGCAAAAGCCGCCATTTTACTAGCATCCGTGGATTCAAAAGTCTTTGCAATGCCACTTATAGCGTTACCAAAAGCCGTAACTCTAGCCGTCTGATCTTTCGTAGGGGCAGAGTTTTTCAACTGTTTCATGGAATTAGCAACGGCATTGAGGTTACTTGCGTCAATAGCATTGATATTTGTCGCAAGACTTCTTACCGCTAACGCCATGTCTTTTATGTTGTTTACGGCTGTCTTTGTGCCTTTTGTACTAAATTGTATTGATAAGTTATCAATGTTCGGCATTGTTCTTCTTTTCCTCTAAAACAGGCTCTAAATCACGGAACATATTGTTTAACTGTGTTACGAAATTTCTACGTTGACGGGCTATCTTGACGTTTTCCTCGTCTGCCATATTAAGACCTTCCTCATATTCAAGGTCTAATGTATATGGTTCTTTCGGATAGTCAAAGGATTGTTGCCCCCTTCCCTTGAACATATTTCCTACTGTGCATAACAGGGCATCTACAAAGTACATACCCTCTAAATGGTAAAGCATATTTGCTGTGCGTATCTCGTTCTTTTTACTTTCGTTATACGCATCTACCATTACGTTTATTATGCGTGGGTTCAAGTCCCAAAACTCTTTATATGTCACACCAAGGGGAATGATCTTCGGCAACCATTCCGCTTCGTAGTAATCTCTTAAACAGGGATAATCACTTACGCTTTTTTGCTCTTTGGACTCTTCGTTGAAGTCGCGCCTGCGTCCTTTTCCTCGCTCTCCCTGATCGACCGAAAAAAACCCGAATCCTGCATCTGTGCGCTCATTACATCCACGATGTCATTAAACTTGCCACCGTTTTCAAGGTGTGCCTCTACTTCCTGTCCGGCTTGTTCGTCCGTAAGTCCGGCACTAAACGCAAGATACGCGCGGATAAGCGACATAGGGCGCTTGTCTATATCATCCAAAGATAAGTTTTTCATTTCCAGGTCACAAAGGAAATTAAAGTTAAATTCCTTTGCGTGGTAAGTCTTACCATTTACCGTAAAGATTTTAGTCATATTTGCTCCTTTCCCCGCCTTTCGGCTATACCCATAGGGAAAGGACGGGGTTTCCCCCGCCCTGTTCACGCTATGCGTTGTGTGTAACTGTGATCTTGTATGTCAACGTGGATTGTATATGCTTTACCTTTACCTCTACGGTATCGGTACTTGCCGTCCAACTACAAGATTTTGATAAAGAAGTTGTACCTGATCCCTTTGATGTTCCGTTAAGGAAAATCTCTACGGTATCGCCCGTGTTTGTGGCTGTTGCCGCTACTGTGGTTGATGCGTCCGTGATGTTCGTTGTGTATTCAAATACATCATCATCAAAGGTAGGTGTTAAAGTAGCCGACCCTAAACTTAATGCGCTCAAGGTCGGCTCAAGAAAATTTACCTTCGTGTCCCAACCGACCAAGTCCTCTGCGACAAGGTTCATTGTGTTCGTGAACGCGCCGTT
>Ga0265301_10007383_pt1 | contig 10321 bp, 4 predicted proteins | sample AusTroGonzalo_MG_2_FD_193488 | JGI IMG/M metagenome (GOLD analysis project Ga0265301, IMG submission 193488) | Bovine rumen microbial communities from tropical cattle in Woodstock, Queensland, Australia - Gonzalo_04 | ecosystem: Host-associated > Mammals > Digestive system > Stomach > Rumen ...
TACAACAACGACGGTGCATCTCCCAGCAACAACCCCAAGCATCCTTGGTCTGCTCTCTATGAGGCTCAGGAAGGCGATGAATACACCTTCACGATGCCTGGTGCAAGCGATGATGAGAACGAATGGATGGAGCAGCTTCACTTCAAGACACCCATCAGGATTCTGGAAGACCACACTTATACCTTCAGAGTTAAGTTGTCTGCTGACAAGCCCTTCACTAATGTTATCGTGAAGCTCACCGACAACGACAATGACGATATTGAATTGGCGTCCGAACCTTTCGAAATTGAAGAAGGCGAGGATACAGAGATTGAGATGGAAGTCTATGGAACAGCCGTCAACAACTTCAAGGTTGCCTTCGACTTTGGCGGCGGACAGCCTGGCGCAACCGTCACCATCAAGGAAATGTCTCTGATTGACGAAGACCCCGAAGAGGAAAACTTGGACGAAAAGGAACTCTGGGTTGGCACGCACTACTTCAACTATATCTACATGAACAAGACTATTGTCAAGTACTGGATATATGATGAAACACTGAACAACGGAGAGGGCGACTACAGAGAGGCTACTGCAGAGGAGATTGAAAACGAGGAGTATGAATATAGTGAAGTCAGCTACGAACTTGCTGATGCTCCCGAAATAACAGGCCGTACAGAGACTCTTGCCTGGACTCTGCCCGACTTCGACGACTCTATGTGGGACGAGCAGATGATGCCAACTGGCAGCGCAGGTTACATGCCTGAGCAGCAGAGCATCTGGCCAGAGGGCTTACCCGAATGTTATTACAGCTCTAACTACTGGATTCGCCGCAACTTTGAGCTTGACAAGGTGAACGAGCGTCTCTCCTACGAGCTGAACGTCTGCCACGATGACGTTTACGAGACTTACGTCAACGGCCACCTCCTGCAGAAGAACGTAGGCTGGACAAACGGAAAGGGCACTGTAGAGGTTCACATCCCCGCCAGGTTCCTCAATGTGGGCAAGAACGTTATTGCTACCTACATCCAGCAGAACTGGGGTGGCTACTTCTACGACTGCGGTATTAACGTAACTGAGGTTAACTACGAAGAGTGCGTTCAGCAGCTGAAAGACGCCATCGCATACGCTGAGACCAGTGATGCAGTCCTGACCAACAGGATGAAGGCAGACATACAGGCTCTCATCAACGATGCCAAGCATGAGCTTGCCACCAACAAGGACGCAGCCGAGCTGAGAAACTATGCAAAAGAGATGAAGTCTGCTGTCAACGTTATCCTTAACTACAGCAGTAGCGTCAAGACACTCAAGGATACTTGGGACATCTGCCACAAGATGGAAGACAAGGGCTACTGGGGCACGGCTCTCGAGGCAGCAACCGCAGCTCTTGACACCTGCGCAACAGCAAGCGACCTCAATAAGTATCTTGAGCCTCTGCGCAATGCCCGCAAGGCTACCGCTATGGAGCGCCACACGGAGAAGTACGTAGGCTGCGTTCCTGAAGCAGTTACGATGGAAGAGATTGGCGACTGGGATATGCTTGCTCCGAGATACTATATATATAATGTAGGCGCGAAGAACTTCCTCGGTGCTGGCGAATCTTGGGGCACACACCTCGCTCTTGAGTATATCTCCAATCCTATGATGCTCATTCAGGCAACAAAGGATGTCATTGAAGATGGTGAGATCGTTGATGAAGAAACCATAGAAGGTGCATACTATATCGAGACCTTCCGTCCCAACGGAGAGATTAGTGTTGCAGACTTTATGCAATGGAACGGCTTCATCGACTGCGGCCTCAGTGCTAATGAAGGCATGTGGGAAATCATCCCCGTAGAAGGCAAGGAGAATGTCTTCAACATCGCTCAGTTCGGTTCAGCATCCACAAAGGAAGAGACCACATACTCTGGCGTTACCTATGAGCCTGGCTGCAAGAGGCTGCTCGGCCTCCGCACAGGCGATAACGCATACGCTCCCTCTTATTATGTAGTTGATACCGACATGCACGATCCTAACATGGAGACTAACCAGTGGATGTTCATCACTCGTGAAGAAATGCTCGGCCTCATCGCTACTGCAAGTGAGGAGAATCCTGTTGACGTATCCTTCCTCATCTCCAACCCAGGCTACGACCAGCGTCTCAGCATCGACGACTGGATGTTCTTCGGCGGCAGCGTTTGGGGACGTGGCGGCAACCATGCTAACTTCGTGCTCGAGTCATACAATTCTCAGGAGTTCAACAACTATCAGGAAATGTGGCCCGAAGAGGGCGAGGAAGCCCTGCCCGCAGGTACATACAAGCTGATGGTTCAGGGTTACTATCGCGACGGCATTGAGCAGGCACACGTTGAAAAGGTTCTTGCTGAACAGCCCATTAATCAGAATGCTCTCATCTTCGCAGGTCACGATTTATATGACACTGAGACATGGGAAACCAAGCCTCTCATGCCTATCCACATCGAGGCCAACAAAGTTCCCGGCATCGGTTACACCTTCGGCGGTCTGAGTATGCCCGGCACATACGGCGGCCAGCCCATGTCTGCATGCGAGCAGGCTGCTAACGAATACTTTGCATACGGTCTCTACTGGAACGAGTTCATCTTCTACATCGAAGAGGAAGACGCAGGCAACTTGATCATTGGTATTGACAAGCCACTCATCGACGCTGGTTATGACTCGGGCGACTGGATTGTAATGGACAACTGGCGTATCAAGTACTATGGTGGCGAGAAGATTGACGAAGATGCCATCAAGGGTATCGAATCCGACGAGATTAACAAGACCACCAAGGCCAGCAAGGGCATCTACAACATGCTTGGCCAGAGGATGAACAAGGCTCAGAAGGGCGTGAACATCATTGGCGGTAAGAAGATTGTCAAGAAGTAAAAGCTGGTTCTCTGAATTAGACTTTCACAGCAAGCGGGCTCGGCAGTTTTGCCGGGCCTGCTTTTGTTATTGGGAAACAACCCACGGGTTGTTGGCAATAAGTACACGTACTTCCGGCAATAAGTACAGGTACTTCCGGCGATAAGTACACGAGTTGTTGACAAACATAACGTGTCGTGTTGGCAATCATAACGTGTTATACTGGCAATCATAACGTGTTATGTTGGTAATCATAACGTGTTATGTTGGCAAACGAGGCTTGGTTTGTCTATTCCTTAGCCGTTTTGTCAACAAAATATCCCCAGCGTTTGCAACTTGGCTAAAAAAGTCGTACCTTTACACACGAAACAGACAATAATGTTATTATGCAAGCAAAATCAGTCCTTTTCCTTGCAGCTTTGCTGCTCCATTTGCCGCTTCTGGCAGACGAGGCGTGGATGGTGGGGCCTTCCGACGTCAGGCCAACATCTACTCTCTACGTCAACAACCGCGCTCCGCTGCCAGCCAATCCTTTCATCAAGCTGCCGCCCGCAGCCGTCGTCCCAAGGGGATGGATTGGCGAGATGCTGCAAAGGCAGAAGAACGGCCTGAGCGGACAGCTCGGAGAAATCAGCGACTGGCTCGACAAGAAGGGCAACGCCTGGCTCGAACCCGGCGGCGGTCACGGTTGGGAGGAAGTTCCCTACTGGCTCCGAGGCTATGCCAACCTTGCCTACATACTGAATGACAAGGCGATGCTGGACGAGACGAAGTTCTGGATTGAAGGCATCCTCAGAAGCAGCCAGCCAGACGGTTTCCTCGGTCCCATCAACGAGCATAAAGGGGCAGGGGGCAAGGAGCAAGAGGCAAGACGCGAGCTTTGGGCGAACATGCTGGCACTCCAAATCCTGCAAGACTACTACGAATGGTGCGGCGACGAGCGCGTCATCCCCGTCCTCACGGCCTATTACAAGTGGCAGCTCGCCTACCCCGACGAGAAGTTCCTCCGCGACTATTGGGAGAACAGCCGAGGCGGTGACAACCTGCTCTCCGTCATTTGGCTCTACAACAGGACAGGCGAGCCGTTCCTGCTCGACCTTTGCAAGAAGATTCATCGCTGCACGGCCAACTGGATGCAGGAAAGCGGCCTGCCCAACTGGCACAACGTCAACGTGGCAGAATGCTTCCGCGAGCCTGCCGAATGGTATCTCGTGTCGGGCGACAAGGCTGCCCTCAAAGCCACATACAACAACTACTGGCTCATCCGACGCATCTATGGACAGGTGCCCGGAGGCATGTTCGGGAGCGACGAGAACTGCCGTCACGGCTACATCGACCCGCGTCAGGGAACCGAGACCTGCGGCTTCGTGGAGCAAATGCTCTCGGACGAGATACTGATGGCACAGACAGGTGACCTCCTTTGGATGGAGAATCTCGAGGATGTTGCCTTCAATGATTACCCCGCAGCCCTGACCGAGGACATGCGGGCTCTGCGCTATCTGACCTGCCCAAACCAGGTTCAAGCCGACGCCAACAACCATCATCCGGGCGTTGACAACAGGGGTCCCTTCTTCTGTATGAACCCCTTCAGCAGCCGTTGCTGCCAGCATAACCACTCGATGGGCTGGCCCTATTATGCCGAGAACCTCGTTTTGGCAAGTGCCGACGGCGGAGCCGCCCTCCTCATCTACGGCGACTGCACGGCCAAGCTCAAAGTCGCTGAAGGACAAGAGATTGTGCTCGACGAGCAGACAAACTATCCCTTCAGCGAAGACATCAAAGTGACAGTCTCTGGTCTAAAGAAGAAGACGAAGGTCTCCTTCCCGCTCTACCTGCGCATCCCGACGTGGACAGAGGGCGCACACATCACGGTCAATGGCGAAACCGTTGACCATAAGGTGATTACAGGCCTGCTCCGCATCACCCGGGAATGGGCAGAGGGCGACGAAGTCCGCCTGCATTTCCCCATGCGACTCACGAAGCGCGTCTGGGCACTCAACAAGAACAGCATCTCCGTAAACTACGGTCCGCTGACCATGAGCCTCAAGATAAAGGAACGCAACGAAGAGAAGGACAGCCGCAAGACTGCCATCGGCGACTCCCATTGGCAGGCAACCGCCGACCCGAGCAAGTGGCCGACCTACGAGATTTATGCCGACAGCCCTTGGAACTATGCCCTTTATGACAACCTCGAAACCATGAGAGTGCAGTTCAAGGCTTGGCCCGAGAACAACTATCCTTGGAACCACGAAGGCACACCCATCTCGATAAAGGCCAAGGGAGCACCCGTCGAAGGTTGGGGCATGGATGCCACCGGCCTCTGCCAAGTGCTGCCTGATGTCACAGCCTATCGTGGCGAGAAAACAGAAATCACTCTCATCCCGATGGGCGCTGCAAGGCTTCGCATCAGCGCATTCCCGCCAATTAAGTGAAAAGTGAAGAGTGAAAAGTGAAGAATCAAAGTTACCTCCTATTACTCAGAACATTCCTAAAAGTCAGACTTTTCAGATAACACTAAACAATAACATTTATGAGAAAACTATTCCTCTCTGCGCTCTTGGCAGTAGCTGCCACAGCATGCGCCCAGACAGCCGACTTCTTCAAGCCCTACACGGCCACAGACCTGCGTCTGCCCTCCGTGCCCTTGATTGTCAACGACCCCTATTTCTCCGTCTGGAGCCCCTACGACAAGCTCACCGACGGCACAACCCGCCACTGGACAAACGACGAGAAGCCCATCCTCGGCCTGCTCCGCGTGGATGGCAACACCTACCGTTTCATGGGTGCTCAGCAGGAGTACATCCTCTCTTCCGTTGCCCCGATGTCCGACGAAGAGGCATGGGAAGGCAAGGTCATCCGTGACAAGCAGAGCGGCGAAGGCTGGACAAAACCCTCATTCGACGATAGTTCCTGGAAGACAGAAAAGGCCGCTTGGGGCAGCGAAGGCGAGAACATCAACAGCCGCTGGGGGCGTCAGGGCAGCGACATCTACATTCGTCGCAACATCAACCTCAGCGATGCCGACCTGCAGGAAGACCTCTACCTCAAGTACAGCCACGATGATGTGTTCGAGCTTTACGTTAATGGCACCAAGGTTGCCGATACTGGCGAGACCTGGGTTAATGGCGTTGTCCTCCACATGGATGCCAAGCTGAAGCAGCTTCTCCATAGCGGCAGCAACACCATCGCAGCCCATTGCCACAACACGACTGGCGGCGCCTACGCTGACTTCGGCCTCTTCAAGAACATCAAGCCCAAAGGCCAGGACATCAAGGTTGCCGAGCAGAAGAGCGTCGATGTGCTTGCCACAAACACATACTACACTTTCGCGTGCGGTCCTGTTGAGCTCGACGTTGTCTTCACCGCGCCCATGCTCATTGACGACTACGACCTTATCTCCATGCCCATCAACTATGTCTCCTATCAGGTAAGGGCAACCGATGGCAACAAGCACGAGGTGCAGATTTACTTTGGTGCCAGTCCCCTGCTGGCTGTCAATAAGGACACGCAGCCGACCATCACCACCATTCGCATCGAGAAAGGCCTGATGTATGTGCGCACCGGCACCATCGAACAGCCCATCCTCGCCAAGACAGGCGACGGCATCTGCATCGACTGGGGTTATTTCTACATGCCCGCCATCAACGGACAAGTGACCTTTGGCGATGCCACAGCCGTTCAGAACAACTTCGTGGAGAGTGGAAAAGCCTTCGACAACACAGGGCGCGACCGTTGGCCTCGCGTGGGCAGACGCGGTCCGCAAGGTGGTTGGGCTCCTGCCGCTATTGCCCGCAAGCCTTCAGAGATGCCTGTTCTGACCTACACCCACGACTTCGGTTCTGTCGAGACTGCCAGCAGCTTCATGATGATGGGCTACGACGAAATCGAGGACATCGAATACTTCTACAACCGCTACAAGGCTTATTGGGCTCACGGCGGTCGCGTCACCATCTTCGACGCCTTCAAGTCCATGCAGAGCCGCTATGCCGGCATCATGCAACGCTGCCGTGCCTTCGACAAGATGATTTACGAAGACGGCATAAAGGCTGGCGGCAAGGAGTATGCCGAGATACTTTCCGCTTCCTATCGCCACGTGATGGCTGCCCACAAGCTCTTCGAAGACCAGGACGGCAACCTGCTTTGGTTCTCGAAAGAAAACAACTCCAACGGCTGCGTCAACACGGTTGACCTGACCTATCCCGAGGCTCCCCTTGTGCTTGCCTACAACCCCGAGCTGCAGAAAGCCATGATGACATCTATCTTTGACTACAGTCTCTCTGGTCGCTGGACGAAGCCCTTCGCTGCTCATGACCTCGGCACCTATCCCCGTGCCAACGGTCAGGTGTATGGCGGCGACATGCCTCTGGAGGAAGCAGGCAACATGATTACCCTCGCTGCCACGATTTGTATGCTCGATGGCAACACGGCTTACGTCGATAAATACTTCGACATCATGACCACTTGGGCTGACTATCTCGTGGAGAACGGCTTACATCCCGCCAACCAGCTCTGTACCGATGACTTCGCCGGGCACTGGGCAGGCAACTGTAACCTCGCAATCAAGGCCATCATGGGCGTTGCCGGCTATGCTGAAATCGCAAAGATGATGGGCAAGGACGACGTCTATGCCAAGTACAATGCCAAGGCTAAGGAGATGGCTGCCGCTTGGGAAAAGGAGACTAAAGTCAAGGACCACTACGAACTTGCCTATGGTGCTGGTGCCAACACTTGGAGCCAGAAGTACAACATGGTTTGGGACAAGCTCTGGAAGACAGGCATCATCCCCAATGGCGCCATGCAGACCGAGGTGAAGTACTACCTGAAGAAGCAGAACAAATACGGCTTGCCGCTCGACGTAAGAAAAGACTATACGAAGAGCGACTGGATTATGTGGTCGGCTGCAATGGCTGATACGGACAAGGACTTCCAAGCCTTTATCACACCTCTCTACAAGTACATCAACGAGACGAAGAGCCGTGTGCCCATCAGCGACTGGCACGACACGAAGACCGGCAACATGGTCGGCTTCAAGGCACGCTCCGTCATTGGCGGCTACTGGATGAAGGTTTTGGCCGACAAGATGAAGTAGCCATAAGTCTCTCATGACAACTCACTCTCTGCCCTCATGAATGTCATTCACCGGATATGGAAATTCTATTATGATGGATTCCGCAGCATGACGCTGGGGCGGACGCTGTGGACCATCATCCTGGTGAAGCTCTTCATCATCTTTGCGGTGCTGAAGGTGTTCTTCTTCCCTAATTACATAAAGGAACACGCAACAGAAGGGCAGGAGGCTGAGTTCGTTTCGGAAAAGCTAAAAGTTGATAACCCTTAAACATAATACTATGATAAATCTTCTTAACACCGACTTGGCGATGGTGGACTGGGCAAGAGCTCAGTTCGCCTTGACCGCCATCTATCATTGGCTGTTCGTGCCTCTGACACTCGGCCTTGCTGTTGTGATGGGCATCATGGAGACGCTTTACTACCGCACAGGCAGCGAGTTCTGGAAACAGACGGCAAAGTTCTGGCAACGTCTCTTTGGCATTAACTTTGCGATGGGCGTGGCAACGGGCATCATCCTGGAGTTTGAGTTTGGCACCAACTGGAGCAATTATAGCTATCTGGTTGGCGACATCTTCGGGGCACCGCTGGCTATTGAGGGCATTGTGGCCTTCTTCATGGAATCGACCTTCGTGGCCGTGATGTTCTTTGGATGGAACAAGGTATCGAAAGGTTTCCATCTGGCTTCGACGTGGCTCACGGGCTTAGGAGCAACCCTCTCTGCCTGGTGGATTCTTGTAGCTAACTCTTGGATGCAGCATCCCGTAGGTCAGGCCTTCAATCCCGAAACCGTCCGCAACGAGATGACGAGCTTTGCGGAGGTAGCACTCTCGCCTGTGGCCGTCGATAAGTTCATCCATACGGTTCTCTCGGCTTGGGTGCTGGGTGCTGTGTTCGTGGTGGGTGTCTCAAGTTGGTATCTGCTCAAGCGTCGCCACACAGAGTTTGCCACCAAGAGCCTTCGCGTGGGTGCCATCTTCGGCCTCGTTTCTTCGGCTTTGATTATGCTCTCCGGACACCATTCGGCCTACACGGTTGCCCAAACACAACCCATGAAGCTGGCTGCTATGGAAGCCCTCTACAAGGGCGGCAACGACCAGCCGCTGACCATCATTGCAGGCATCAATCCCTTCGAGCAGCCTGACTATGAGGCAACAGACGAGCCTCCCTTGAAGCTCGCCGTTCCCTATGCCCTGTCATTCCTTGCCACCAATGACATGAATGGCTATGTGCCTGGCATTCGTGACATTCTGGATGGCTACACGAAGGCCGATGGCACCATAGAACTTCCGCTAAGCGAGAAGATAGAGCGAGGCCGTTGCGCCATCAATGCCCTGCAGGAGTATCGCAAGGCAAAGGCTGAGGGCGCAGGCGAAGAGACGCTCAACGAGCTAAAGGAAAAGGTTCAGGAGAACATGCCCTTCTTCGGCTACGGCTACGTGAAGGACCGTGCCCAAGTCGTGCCCTACATTCCTGTCTGCTTCTATGCCTTCCGCGTGATGGTTGGCGGCGGATGCCTGTTCATCCTGCTGTTCCTTCTTTCATTATGGAAACCAAAGCCCTGGACCTACTGGTTTGCAGTCCTCTGCATCCCCGTCAGCTACATCGTCAGCGAAGCCGGATGGCTGGTTGCAGAGTTTGGCCGTCAGCCTTGGACCATTCAGGACATGCTGCCCACATGGGTGGGAGTAAGTGAGTTGGGTTCGTCGGCAGTCATGCTCACGTTCTTCCTCTTCCTCATCCTCTTCACCACCCTGCTGACTGTGGAAATCAACATCATGTGTAAAACAATCAAGAAAGGACCAAAACTATGACATACCTATTTCTTCAGCACTACTGGTGCTTCATCGTAGCCCTGTTGGGAGCTTTGCTCGTCTTTCTGATGTTTGTCCAAGGGGCCAATTCGCTCATCTTCACCATAGGCAAGACAGACGATGAGCGCCGTCTCGTCGTGAATGCCACAGGCCGCAAATGGGAGTTCACCTTCACCACGCTCGTCACCTTCGGCGGAGCCTTCTTTGCCTCCTATCCTCTCTTCTACTCCACAAGCTTCGGTGGAGCCTACTGGCTTTGGATGATTATACTATTCTCCTTCGTGCTGCAAGCCGTTAGCTACGAGTTCCACAGTCACTCTCCCAAAGGGGGAACAAGGAGGATGCTTTTCCAGAGACTGCTCGTCCTGAACGGCATACTTGGTCCCCTGTTGCTTGGAGGAGCAGTAGCCACATTCTTCACAGGCAGCAACTTCATCGTGGAAAAAGGAAACATCATCGACTCTCAACTCATCATCAGCCGTTGGGCCAATGCTTCCCATGGCCTCGATGCCCTGCTGAATCCCTGGAACCTCGTGCTCGGTCTGGCCGTATTCTTCCTCGCCCGTGTGCTGGGTTGCCTCTACATTCACAACCGAGTA
>Ga0265301_10007384_pt1 | contig 10321 bp, 7 predicted proteins | sample AusTroGonzalo_MG_2_FD_193488 | JGI IMG/M metagenome (GOLD analysis project Ga0265301, IMG submission 193488) | Bovine rumen microbial communities from tropical cattle in Woodstock, Queensland, Australia - Gonzalo_04 | ecosystem: Host-associated > Mammals > Digestive system > Stomach > Rumen ...
CATAATTATCAATTGTCAATTTTCAATTAAAGAAACATCCAGTTCTGCAGCATCTTGCGGCCGTCGGGGGTTAGCACGCTCTCTGGGTGGAACTGTATACCGCGGATATTCAGCTCGCGATGGCGTAGCGCCATTATCTGTCCCTCGTCTGATACGGCTGTCACCTCCAGACATTCGGGCAGACCTTCGCGACTTACTACCCACGAGTGATATCTGCCTATTGTGATGTCGCGCTCAATACCACTGAAGATGGGATCGTCTACCGTGATGTGGCATGGTGTAGCCACTCCGTGGAACACGTCTGAGAGGTTCTCCAGCTTGCCGCCGAATGCCTCACCGATGGCCTGATGGCCCAGACACACGCCCAGTATAGGCTTCTTGCCGGCATAGGTCTTTATCACATCCAGCAGCAGTCCTGCCTCTGATGGTATACCAGGACCAGGCGAAAGGATGATTTTGCTATAGGGCTCCAGGTCCTGCAGTTCAAACTGGTCGTTACGCAGCACCGTCACTTCTGCACCCAGTTCCTTCACCAAATGACTCAAGTTGTATGTAAACGAGTCGTAGTTGTCTATAATAACGATTTTCATAATTCTTCAGCTTTAATGATTGCTTTGCGCAGTGCTCCCAGTTTGTTGTTCACTTCCTGCAGTTCGTACTCCACGTCGCTCTTGGCCACAATACCGCCGCCAGCCTGAAACCACAGCTCACCGTTACGACTCACAAATGTACGTATGGTGATGGCCTGATTCAGACTTCCGTCCAGTCCGATGTAGCCTATGCAACCGCCGTATGCACCGCGATTGTGTGGCTCGTACTCGCTTATCAGCTGCATAGCGCGTACCTTTGGTGCGCCGCTCAGTGTGCCTGCAGGGAATGTGTCGATAAATGCCTTGATAGGATCAGCACCGTTGTCCAGCTCACCTGATACGCGCGATACCAGATGTATCACATGACTGTAGTACTGCAGATCCTTGTAGAAGTCCACCTTCACACCGTGACAGTTTCTCGACAGGTCGTTGCGTGCCAGATCCACCAGCATCACGTGCTCAGCATTCTCCTTCGGGTCGTTGCGCAGATACTCAGCACCCTTGCGGTCAGCCTCTGCATCGCCCGTTCTTTTTGTAGTTCCCGCAATCGGATCAATATATGCCTTGCGGCCCTCGATACGGCAATGTGTTTCGGGTGATGAACCGAAGATACGGAATCCGCCGAAGTCGAAGTAGAACAGATAGGGGCTTGGGTTGATCGAGCGCAGTGCACGATACAACTTAAAATCGTCGCCCTCGTACTGTTGGATGAATCGGCGGCTCAGTACTATCTGGAACACGTCGCCCCTCAGGCAGTGCTTAATGCCTCGGCGTATGTTTTCTCTGTGCTCGTCATCAGTCAATGTAGAGCGCACATCGCCCACAGGATGGAAGTCGTATGCCTTCACGTTGGCCTTGTTCATCGCTTTCATTACTGCGTCTATCTTATCCTCTCCGTCGAGCGATACCACCTTCAGTGTGTTATTAAAGTGGTCGAATACTATTACCACCTTATATAATATGTATAGCAAGTCGGGAGCATCGTTCTTGGCCTGTGTCTCGTCCTTCACGTTGATGTCCTCGAAGTAGCGCACAGCGTTAAAACTGGTATAGCCGAATAGTCCGCACATCTTGGCGTCGTCGCCCTCCACGTGTATGTGGTCTATCAGTTCGTGTATCGCCTTGTCGCTGCGATACTCTTTGTTAACCTCGTGCGTCAGTGTGCTGCCGTCTGGGTAGGTGATAGTAGCCGCTCCGTGTCCGATAGCTACGCTGGCCATTGGCTCTATGCCGATAAACGAGCGCGAGTTGTCCTTCTCGTGATAGTCCGAACTCTCCATCAGTGCACTCTGTGGATACAAGTCCCTCAGTCGCATATATACTCCCACCGGCGTATAAAGATCCGCCAGGATCGTCTTCGATGTCGTCGTATAATTGAATGTATTCATAATTATCAATTCTCAATTGTCAATTCTCAATTCTCAATTAAAAATTACCGTACTCTTTCGCCATGGCCTTGTTTTTCAGATAGGTCTCCACGTCCTTGTCGCCGCGACCAGAAACAGTCAGTACTACTACATCGTCTTTCTTAAACTGCAGCTTCCTCAATGCTGCGATGGCGTGTGCACTCTCGATGGCAGGTATTATGCCCTCCATGCGTGTCAGCTCGTAGCCGCCGTAGATAGCCTCGTCGTCGTTGATGCTCAGCACCTTAGTGCGACCCTTCTTGGCCATGTTGCAGTGCATTGGGCCTACACCAGGGTAGTCCAGTCCGGCACTGATGGTGAATGCCTCCTGTATCTGTCCGTCCTCGTTCTGCATCACCAGCATCTTGGCTCCGTGCAGTATTCCGGTTGTGCCCTTGTGTATGGTAGCAGCCGTGTAGTCAGTTTGCCAACCGTGTCCACCGGCCTCGGCTAGTACAATGTTTACTCGCTCATCGTTCACGTAGTGGTAGATGGTGCCCGCAGCGTTGCTTCCACCGCCGATGCAGGCTATCAGATAGTCGGGATAGTCGCGACCAATCTTCTCCTCCAACTGCCATTTTATCTCTTCGCTGATCACGCTCTGCATGCGTGCCACCAGGTCAGGGTAGGGGTGCGGTCCCATTGTGCTGCCCACAATATAAAAGGTGTCAGCAGGATGACAGCACCAGTCACGTATTGCCTCGCTGCAAGCGTCGCTCAGTGTCATGTTGCCTGTGCGTACTGGGTGTACCTCGGCTCCCAACATCTTCATGCGCTCCACGTTGGTGTGCTGTCGCTCCACGTCGGTAGCTCCCATAAACACCTCGCACTTCATGTTCATCAGCGCGCACACTGTAGCTGTGGCCACACCGTGCTGTCCGGCACCTGTCTCGGCTATTATACGAGTCTTACCCATGCGCTTGGCCAGCAGTATCTGTCCGATGGTGTTGTTAATCTTGTGCGCACCGGTGTGGTTCAGGTCTTCGCGCTTCAGATACAGTTGACAACCGTACTTCTCGCTCATGCGCTCAGCGTAGTAAAGCGGACTGGGGCGTCCCACATAGTCCTTCAGCAATGCATGATACTCCTGCTTAAACTCTGTGCTTTCTATTATCGGCAGATAAGCATCCTGCAGGTCGTGTACACACTTGTAGAGTATCTCGGGCACGTAAGCGCCACCAAACTCTCCGTAAAAACCTCTCTCATCAGCAAAATAATTCTCCATATAATGTTTAATATTTAATCTTTAATGTTTAATAAAAAAAGACTCATCGCAGTCGCGACGAGCCTTTCTGTATATTCTTATGTATGTATACACGGCTTTGAGCCTCGCGACTTGTTAATCTCGAGAGCGCCACCACCAAAAGTTGTTCTGTATACGTACCATATTGTTACTTTTATTATCGTTGATTATAACATTTCGGCTGCAAAAGTATATATTTAATTTCAAACCGCCAAACTTTTTGCCCATTTTTTTAATAAAATGTTAGCAAATGTTGCTTTTTACTTACTTTTGCATTCTTTTAGCAGACTATTTAAAGCTTGTATGTCTGCCGGATAGAATTTCACGATAGGGGCAACCGTCATCTTGGCTGAACGGCCTATGTTCTTCTCCAATTCTTTTAGTTCGGCGAATTGCGACAGCGTCAGTGCTTTCTTTTCTTCCTCCATAGGTTCGTCCATGCCTACCTCGTGTAGCATAAAACGTGCTTTTGCTGTAACTGATAGTTCTATCTGCAGTCTTACATAGCAGATTATGTCGTAATATACATACGGTGGGAACGACTCCTTGATCGACTCCAAGAAAGTGCCTGTTGGAGTGTTCAACAGCTGTCCACTGCCGATAGCCCGCAACAGGTTTAGTTGCTTGTCCAGTCCCTTGTCCAGCCATCGGTGCGTCATGTCCACATCATAGAAATATGTGCATACCAGCAGACCACCCATGATGGCAAGGACAAATACGAACTGCATGATAGGTGTAAAGTGAATCAGGTTATGACACACATGCATTACTAGCGCTGCCATCAGCAGACTGCCTGTTATCACCATGTCGCTCTGCTTGATGTTCAAGTGCGAGCGTGCACGTTCTATCTGTCTTACGGCCATCATTATTCCTGCAGCTATGATAGCGCTACAACCCATGTGTATCAGGGCAACCTCCAGACCACGAAAAAGTCCCGTACCCATTTCGATACCGTCGCCCAATACCAGATAGAAGATATTCTCCAGGATTGAGAATCCGGCTCCTACCGCTGCGCCGCAGATCACGCTGTCGATGAAGAACGCGATGCGCTTACGATAGGCTAATACCAATAGTGGAATCGATTTCACCAGCTCTTCGATGACAGGATATACGCAGTCTGCCAATGTGCCCGATAGGATTTTCTCTGTTAGTCTGAACAGTCCGAAGCAGGCCAATGCCGTCAACATACCCGTCAGCACCAGCAAGAGCAACTTACTGATACTGATCAGTGAGAAATGGTCGATCTTGTAGATGACAATGATATATACTACTATCGGGATAAGTGATACGGCAAACAGCATTACAGTAGTTTTAGCGATATCATCAGTTCGTTGCCATGTCGTCCACCATGAAATCCTTCAGGTGCAAAGAGATGACCATATCCGATGGATAGGGTAGTCTTCAGATAGTTCAGAAATACCAGCTCAGTAGTCAGCTGTACGCCCGTGCTGTAGTACATTTTGCGCGATGTATCGGGGTTCCAGGTCGAAAGTCCTGTGCCGAAGAGCGAGCACTGTATCCATGTGGGATAGCAGAACAGTGCACCGAAATCATTCAGTCGTATCGGACGCAGGTTTAGCTCGGCCGTTGCTTTGGCATACGAGTGTGCCTGGATAGCATCGATATCGGCACCAGGCATTGCCAACGCACCGCGATACTGGAATGCATTGCGGTTGTCAACACGGTTATTGCGGAAACCGCCCAGATAGGTGTTGCCGAATACCGACTCAGCATCGCCGAAGTTATGCCCTGCTGCAGTACGGAGCCAGAACGATGTGTTTCTGTCTATTGGCAACAGCGTACCGAAGTTGCCTGTAGCCTCTATCGATGGGTAAACACGTCCGCCAGCCAGATAGCCGTAGCCTTCAAGTCCTAACTCGTAGCCATGCTCTTTCATCACACCGCCAAGCGTGGTGCGGGTCTTTGTCCATTTCCCATAGACTGATGCCGTCTGCATCGATGTCACATCTTGTACGGCAATCTCCTGATACAGGGGCAGAGCGTCCAAGTCACCATAGGCACCCAATGAGAATCCCCACTCATTTGAATAGGGTGCTATAAGCGAATTGTTATAGTTGTAGGCCAACGATACCTGATAGCCCTTTCTGCTCGAACGCATCGGACCGAACAGATCGTAGAAGTCTGTATGGTTCCAGGCTGCCTTCAGTGTCCAGAAGTAATATTTCCATTCCATGTCGGCATGGAATCTGTTTTTCCACTGGTTATGGCTCCATGGCGATACACCCAGCGATAGTTTTATGCTGCTTAGTCCTACAGGGTCGTTGATAGCGAATCGATAGCCCAGCACAGGTGTTACGTTGTTCCATGAGTCTCTGTCGGTAAACCCGGTGATGATAGGGTAGGCACCTGCAAAGTGCATCTCCTTCATCACGTTGTAGTCGCTGATGTTATTATATACATCGCCGAAGTCGGTTCTAGGCAGCGAGTCTTTCAGCAGGCCTACCTGTTCCATTGCCTCGCGGTTGTTCTCGTATGCCAGTTGTCCGTACAGTTGTATGGCGTTGGCATCCTTCACTACCTCGCGTGCCAGTGTAACTGGGCGCAAACCGTCGCGCTCGAACTCCAGTGCCAACAGTTTTCCGGGCGATGTCTCCAACGGTGCAAACATACCTATCTCGGTATTGGTCAGCATCTCCATCTCTCGCGTCTCTATGTTTATCTGCCAGAGGTTCGACACACCGGTATAGTACGAACTTCCAATCAGGTACTTGTCGTCGAGCGAGAAACGGAACTGTCCCAGGTTACTGTCTTTCCATGTCACCAGTTCTACGGGCTTGAAGATGGCTTTTGCGAGTTCTTCGGTATTAAACATCAGTAGCGTGTGCTCGCCGTTATCACCCTGACTGGTCATCGATAGCCATTTGCCGTCGTGACTCACGTCGATATCAAACACGCTCACACCAAATGGGAATGCATAGATTGCCTCAATGTTCTCCAGGTCGCGGTCCATGCGCACTATCGTTTGTTTACCGCCGTTAGAGAACAAACCGTACAGACAGTTGTGCGCGTTGTCGTACACTATATTGTTGATACGTTGGTAACGTTTTTTCTTTACTACTTTCTTCTGCTTGATGTCGTAGATTTCCAATCCGCGCATCTTAGCGTTGTTAGATGTATAGATTATGCGCTGGCTGTTGCAGTCCAGTGCTACGTAGGCCGGGTCGTACAGTTGTATGCCGTATATGTCGCACAGCTTGCGCTGCTCTTTGGTTTGCAGGTCTATCTCTGTGATGTGTGCAAATCCCTTTTTAGGGGCGTTCATGGCGGCGTAAGCCTTACCGGTGTTAGCGTCGTAAACCAGTGGTGATACCGATCCCAGTGGCTCCTGTGTCAGTGGTTTTGTTTTTGTGATAGGATATTGGCGTATAGCAGCCAGGTTTTCCTCCTGATGCTTCTTCTCGTCCTCCTTCCAGTCGTTCCATACTTTCCTTAGCGACTGTCCGTATACTTTCTTAAACTGGCTTCCGAAGAACGTCTTGCTGTTGGCCGTACGGTTGTAGAACTTTATCATCTTGTCGTAGCCGTAAGTCTTCGTCAGATAGTTCACAAATCGGGTGCCGTACAGATATGCGTTGGCGCCCACCTGGAAGTCCATCGTCGACCCTTCCGTCTCCAGACCCACCACCGAGAATAGCTTGTCGCCACCATTGATGATGCTGCGGAAGTACATCTCATCGTAGCCGCCCAGTGCACGACCTACGCCACCGCCCAGCCATGTCTCCATGAAGCAGGCTATACCCTCGTGATACCATCGGGGCGCATACCATCGTGGCACGCTCATATAACTCCATATTGCTGATATGGGGTGTGCGTTGTCGGTACCTACCTTGGTGCCGAAGAAGCGACGCCAGTTCAGGTCGCGACGATTGTATTTGTCGGTCATCACGATGTGGGTATACTCGTGCTTGAACAGCTGACGATATCTCTCGCTCGAAGGGTTGATATAGTACGACATGTTAAGTGGTGCCATACCTATCTGTATCAAAGAGCGCGGTAACGGCGTTGCTCCGCCGTTACCGTCGTCTTCCCAGTCAGTTAATAATAGCAAAGTCGATTCTGGCTGATAAACCGAATCAGTGGTCCAAATCTGCTTGTGAAGCGCCTTGCCGTTCTGATACATGCGTATCATGTGGGGGATGTATCGCGATAGACCCTTGTCGAAGAATACTAGTGTCGCATCATCTGTCTTATATTGGAAATAAGTTTGAGTCTGTCCCCACGCCATGCATGGCATAAGCGAGAGCAACAGAATGACAATCCGGTTACGCATGTGCTATGGTGATTATAATACTTTTATATATTAGAGACCGCGGATACCCATTTCAAGGGCTCCCTTTTCGCCCTGGGCTGTTGCCTTAATCACCTCGCCGATCTGACTGCCGAGATATTGCTGCTGAATGGAGCTGTTCACCTTCTGAGACTGATTTACTGCTTGGTGAACACTATTTATCATGCTGCTGTAAGCCCCCAACACCTTGTTGGTGCAATTAAACATTTTGATGGTCTCGGTAATTCTTACGCCAAGAACATTGTTGTTTGCGCTGTTTACCTTTTGGGCTTGCCCTAGGTTATTATTATTTACGCTATTCACCTTCTGAGACTGATTTGCTACATGCTGAACGTCGTTGAGCCCCCTAGCATACTTTACCGCATCAGTAACGTGTTCATTAAAAACAGCGATCTGCTGACTGTTTATTGCTTCGGCTTTACTGCCAACAACTTCTGCTGCATAGCAGATCTTGTTGAACACAGCCTCCAAGGCTCCTTCTGGCAACGCATTGGCCAGCGAACCATCGATTCCCGTATTCTTCGTCATATAAGCACTGTTAATCATGGCGACCTGATTTACTACGCCGAAATCAGCCATGGCTGCAAGCGTCTTTTCGCCAGAAAGCAGGTTGCCCTTCTTGGCCAGTGTCTCAGCAGCGGCCTTGTCACCATCAAGGGCTGCTGTCATCTTCTGATAGTCCAACCACTGATCACGCACAAACTTCAGGTGATCATCGCCCTGAGCTGCCTCCAGATACTTGTCGGTGGTCTCGATGAAACGAGTGGCCAACTTGTTCTGCTTCTGCAGGGTGGTGTATGCCAGCGACGCGTTGATGGTGGTCTGTTCCAGGTCGGCGCACTCCTCTCCGCCCAGGGCAGCATTCAGGTTCTGGCCTGACTCTATCAGCGATTTGTTGACATTGTCCACCACCTCACGTGTGGCGTTCATCTCCTTCAGCACCTCTGCAAAGGCAGGGAGCTTTCCTGCTACCTCGTTCGACATGTCGACCAGTGTACCAAACTGGGCGGCGCGTGTCTGCATGACTATCTGGGCTGCCACAACACCATCCTTGAAGGCAGAGTCGTTCTTGAGCAACTCCTCCATATTGGTAAGTTTCTCATTCTCCATCTCGCGTGAGAAACGACTAGCCTTACTGATGTCACCACTAGTCTCGTCGGTATCGACCGGCCATTCAACAAAATGATTTACGAGTAGGCCTACAACGAGTACTGCCAACACTGAACTCACGATAATAATTAGCTTTTTCTTATTCATAATTTTAAAGATTTAGTTATTTTTGGCTGCAAAGATACAAAAAATATTATAAACAGATAGTAAAAGTGTATTTTTTTTATATAAAATGCCTCACGCTTGAGGTGAGGCATTTCTTATATGTATCGAGATAGTCTGCGTATGCTATTCGAATAGTCTTTGCGTGTTGTTCGGATAATCTCTATAGGGGTAAAGAGATAATCTGAACGAGTGGTTCGTGACGTCTCAATGAACTGTAAGTACCATTCCTACATAAAGAATATTATTTTTATCTCTTATTATAATACTGTGTTATATAAACCGCGGTGTGTATCCCTTCTTGCTCTTAGCCACTTGGGCTGGCGTACCGGTAGAGAGTACCTGTCCGCCCTGGCGTCCGCCTTCGGGACCGATGTCGATTATCCAGTCGGCCTGACGGATCACGTCGAGATTGTGCTCGATGATGATCACCGTGTTGCCACGGTCTACGAGTTGCTGCAGCACCTGCATGAGTATGCGAATATCTTCGAAGTGCAGACCGGTGGTGGGCTCGTCGAGGATGTACATGGTCTTGCCGGTGTCGCGCTTCGACAGTTCAGTGGCCAGTTTTATGCGCTGACTCTCACCGCCAGAGAGGGTGGTGGAGGGCTGTCCCAGTTTGATATAGCCCAGACCCACATCCTGTATGCTCTTGATCTTGCGGAGTATGTCGGGCACGTTCTCAAAGAACTCTACGGCCTGATTGATGGTCATGTCGAGCACGTCGGCTATCGACTTGCCCTTGTAGCGCACCTCAAGCGTCTCACGATTGTAGCGCTTGCCATGACAGTCTTCGCAGGGCACCTGTATGTCAGGTAGGAAGTTCATCTCGATGGTCTTGTAGCCGTTGCCGCCACACGTCTCGCAGCGACCGCCCTTTACATTGAACGAGAATCGGCCTGGCTTGTAGCCGCGTATCTTGGCCTCAGGCAGATTTACAAACAGCGTACGTATGTCGCTGAACACGCCGGTATAGGTGGCGGGGTTAGAACGTGGCGTGCGACCGATAGGACTCTGGTCGACACTTACCACCTTGTCGATATGCTCGATGCCCTCGATGCTGTCGTAAGGCATGGGGCGCTTGAGCGAGCGATAGAAGTGCTGTGACAGTATGGGTTGCAGGGTCTCGTTGATGAGCGTAGACTTGCCCGAACCGCTGACGCCGGTGATAACGATGAGCTTGCCTAGGGGGAATTCTACGTCGATATGCTTGAGGTTGTTGCCTGTGCAACCACGAAGGATAAGGCTCTTGCCAGAGCCCTTGCGGGGCTTGTAATCGGCGGGTAGAGTGGTGAGCGTACCGTTAAGATACTGTGCTGTTAACGTGTTGGAACTCAGCAACTTATCTGGTATGCCTTGAAAAACTACTTCGCCACCTTTACGACCAGCACGTGGACCTATGTCGACTATGTAATCGGCGCTGCGCATCATGTCCTCATCATGCTCAACCACGATGACCGTATTGCCCAGATCGCGCAGTTCTTTGAGCGAACGGATGAGT
>Ga0265301_10007388_pt1 | contig 10318 bp, 9 predicted proteins | sample AusTroGonzalo_MG_2_FD_193488 | JGI IMG/M metagenome (GOLD analysis project Ga0265301, IMG submission 193488) | Bovine rumen microbial communities from tropical cattle in Woodstock, Queensland, Australia - Gonzalo_04 | ecosystem: Host-associated > Mammals > Digestive system > Stomach > Rumen ...
ATAGCTGATATAAGCGAAGAATAAGCTGAGAAACAGACCGCTTTGCCGGTCTGTTTTCATAAGGGGAGATAATTATGAAATGTAAGATACTTCACGAAACTAAGGGTCGTATGCGAGTGCGTTTCTGTATCAGTCGGATGACGCTCAGACAGGCTGATATTGCGGAATATGCGTTTTCAGCTGTTGTAGGAGTTACAAGAGTTCAGGTGTTTGACCGCACCTGTGATGTGGTGATAGCATATACCTGTCCGCGAAATGAAATAATAGAAAAGCTGTCAAAATTCTCGTTCAGTGATGAGAGAAATACTGCTCTCGTTCCGGAGAAGACCGGCAGGGAGCTGAACCGTCAGTACGAAGAAAAACTGATGTCAGTAGTTTGCAGGAGATTTGTGAACAAGCTTATTATTCCTATGCCTGTACGCCGTATCATAGCTGTTTTCAAAGCCGCAAAGTACATATTCCGCGGACTGAAATGTCTGCTGCAAGGCAAGCTTGAAGTTGCCGTTCTTGACGCAACAGCGATAGGAGTTTCAATGCTCCGCGGAGACTTCAATACAGCCGGCTCGGTAATGTTCCTGCTGAATGTTGGCGATATTCTCGATGAGTGGACACACAGGAAGTCCATTGACGACCTTGCAAGAACTATGTCTCTCGGCGTTGAACAGGTCTGGACTAAAACTGCCGGTGGACAGGAAGTCCTCATTCCTGTGAACGAAGTACAGAAGGGCGATACTATTATCGTCAGAACAGGCTCTATGATACCGCTTGACGGCAAGGTGGTTTCGGGCGATGCTATGGTAAATCAGGCTTCAATGACCGGCGAATCCGTGCCCGTCCACAAGAGCGAGGGTGCTTATGTTTACGCAGGAACGGTCGTCGAAGACGGCGAGTGTACAGTTGTTGTCGAGAATACCGCAGGCGGAGGACGCTATGACCGAATAGTGAAGATGATAGAAGAGTCCGAGAAGCTGAAATCTGCCGCTGAGGATAAGGCTTCACACCTCGCTGACAGGCTTGTTCCGTGGAGTCTGGGTGGAACACTTCTCACATATCTGCTGACAGGAAATGTCACAAAGGCTCTGTCTATTCTTATGGTGGACTTTTCCTGCGCTCTCAAACTTGCAATGCCCATATCTGTTCTTTCGGCTATGCGTGATTGCAGCCGTGCAGGCATAACGGTCAAGGGCGGACGTTTCCTTGAAGCAGTTGCGGAGGCTGATACGATAGTTTTTGACAAGACCGGAACGCTCACACATTCTTCTCCGAGAGTTGCACAGGTCATAACCTTCGGCGGACGTGAAGAAGCTGAGATGCTGCGGCTTGCCGCTTGCCTTGAGGAGCATTATCCGCACTCTATTGCAAATGCAGTCGTGGCTGCTGCGGCTGAAAAAGGGCTTGAACATGAGGAATTTCACTCAAAAGTTGAGTATGTTGTCGCGCACGGCATTTCGAGTATGGTCGAGGGCGAGCGTGTGCTTATAGGCAGTCATCATTTCATTATTGAGGACGAGGGCTGTACTCCGCCTGACGAGCGTATTTTCAGGCATCTTCCAAAGGAGTATTCACACCTCTATCTCGCTATCGGCGGTGAAGTTGCAGCCGTTATTTGCATAGAAGATCCGCTCCGTGAGGAAGCGGCTGACGTGGTGAAAAAGCTCCACGGATCTGGCATTTCCAGAGTTGTGATGATGACAGGTGATAATGAACGAACAGCGAAAGCAGTTGCGGAAAAAGTCGGCGTTGACGAGTACCACGCAGAGGTTCTTCCCGAGGACAAGGCGGCGTTCATACGCGCCGAACACGAAGCAGGTCGCAAGGTCGTGATGATAGGCGACGGCGTGAACGATTCTCCGGCACTGAGCGAAGCCGACGCAGGTATCGCCATAAGCACCGGTGCTGCCATTGCCCGTGAAATTGCGGATATAACCGTATCTGCCGATGACTTGTATGCGCTTGTGGAGCTGAAACGTCTGAGCAACGCGCTGATGAAGCGTATCGGTTGGAATTACAGAACTATAATCGGCTTTAACGGCGGACTTATCGGTCTTGGAGTGCTCGGAGTCCTGCCGCCGGCGACTTCTGCGCTGCTGCATAATGCTTCGACACTTGCGATAGGTCTGAGGAGTATGACGGAGCTAAAATAAAGTTTAAAAGGGATCCATAAAACAAGCAAGAAATTTGAATATATCATTGATGGTATGCGATGCTATACGCCTGCTGAGATAGCAGCGGCTCTGAAAGCGGCAGGCTTTTCGGAAGTACGGTCAGTACACCATACCTCCAAGCCTTGGATAACGGTTATTGCAAGAAAATGAATATACCTACATATGAAAAAAACCTCCTGCATAGTTGCAGACGGATTTTTTTGAGGCAGTCTGTATTAAATGGACTCTTGATCACTTTTTAATATTGAATGCGCACATACCAGGATAGCAAGCTGACGGACCAAGCTGTTCTTCTATGCGGAGAAGCTGATTGTACTTTGCAACTCTCTCAGAGCGAGAAGGAGCTCCTGTCTTTATCTGGCAGGTATTGAGTGCAACTGCAAGGTCAGCGATAGTTGTATTGGCAGTCTCACCTGAACGGTGTGAAGAGATAGCTGTATATCCAGCCTTGTGAGCCATTTTGATAGCTTCAAGAGTTTCGGATACAGAGCCTATCTGATTGAGCTTGATGAGTATGGAATTGCCTGAACCGAGTGAGATACCCTTGGAAAGACGCTCGGTATTAGTAACGAAAAGGTCATCGCCTACGAGCTGCACCTTATGACCGATCTTAGCGGTCATCTTCTGCCAGCCTTCCCAGTCTTCCTCATCAAGACCGTCCTCGATTGAGATGATAGCCATACAAAATGTATGACATTGCCAAAACAGCCAGAATTTTCGGGCTGTTTTGCTATCCAAAATCCTAAATTTTCTTTCAAAAATGATAGATGACATTGGGGTATTTTACCGCTTTGACAGGAGTAGAACCCTCACAAGGACAAGTTTTCGGCTCGATAAAGGTCAAAATACAGGCAAATCTCAATTTTGATTCCCCAAAATAGTATACAAAGTTTCAGACTCGGTTTTAGTGCTTTTCACGAAATGTGAAAACGCTGAAATCGAGTCCTTTTTTGTTTTCCAAAAAGCACTGATAGCGAGCCTATCAGCGAATTGTGAGCCATTATTTGCGGCAACGGTGGCAGGTCGGGAAACTATGCCACTGATAGCAGAGAGAGCCACTGTAAGCGATTTGTGCGCCTGTCAGGCGATACATAGAGAGCAGTTCACGCCTGCTGTCTATGGAAGAAAACTGATAGGAGGAAAAGCGAATGAACAAATTCTACATGAACGGTAAGCTGATACACAAAGCTTCCGATCACAACACCAAACACTGTGAGGTCGAGAAATGGGTATTCCTTCCTCACTCCGACTTTGAAAGGCTGAAAGCTAACCCATATCAGGAGCACGAAGCCATAACCGCAGCCAAAGACCTTATGTACGAGGACAAGAATGCCTACCACTGCATAATGCTCCTTGACGAGTACAGTGATGACGGACTGCTCATTGAGGCAGACGGCTTTGACTATCCCCGTTATTCCATGTTTGTCCCTGATGCAAAGTTCATCTACGAGAGGTATAGGACTTCGGAGCCTGAACAGAAACTGCATGATATGATCAAGGACACAGTCGAAAAGATGTACTGCTATCATCTGCGCCATAACGATGACGGAGAATTCTTCGCTATAGAGAAAAATGTAGCTGTGAATCATGCAGGTTCTATCGTTGCGAAAGAGCCTATTGATCTCAAAAGTAAGGGATATATCGTGCTTGACGAGGACAGTAGCCCCAACTTCCTCGGTGAAACTATGTCCCTGTATATGTTCAGGGATTATGATCCCGGGCAGACCGAAGAACTGTGCATGGGAATGCAGGAGGTGTGATATGGACGAGAAAAGAAAAGTAACGCAGGAAGAACTTGATAATGCCTGCTTACTGCATAATAAGTTCATCGAGGACGAAGACGGCGGTGAACGTGCTGTTTTCGAGAACTGCTCCTTCGAAAGGTTATCCTTCAATAATAAGCAGTTCAATAGCGCTGTATTCAGGAACTGCGATTTTAAGCTCTGTGACCTCTCAGATACGGGAATGTGCTTTGCTGAAATCCATAATGCCAGGTTCAATAGCTGTAACTGCCATATGCTTACCGCAGAAGAAGCAGCATTCAGAGATGTTACATTCGATAAATGCGACCTGAGATCCGCTGTTTTCACCCATAGCTCACTGAGAAATATTTCTTTCGATAAGTGTGATACTGAGAAGATGAGTATGCAAAACTGCTATGAACTTCCAGAAGCTGAGATAATCAGGATATCAGCCGAGGACCTGCGTAAGATGAGCGATAAGGAAGGGCTCATACTTCAAGGCTGCGGCGGAGATCTTCAGGAATGGGCTGACGGTATAAACTCAGCCCTTATCGATGCAGATATCCTTAAATCTCCATTTGATAGGCTCTATGTCTTTGAGAACGAAGGTCACACAAATATAATGTTCCCATTTGATGACGTTGAACTCGATATCGGAAAGCTGGCTATGTGGCGGTTACAAACTCATGAGCAGTTCTACGGCACATGGCTCTCCGACTATGTCCCTAACAAGCTCGGCGGCTTTGAAGAACAGGCTGTACAGGAGCAGAAAAAGCCTGATTGTCCCCTGATTGGCGAGGATTCGAACATCTTTCACCTCATGGGAATAGCATCGAAAACTCTCAAAAGAAACGGCATGGCTGAACAAGCAAAGGAAATGTGCGACCGCATCATATCATCGGGCGACTATAACAAGGCTCTCTGTATTATCGGAGAATATGTCAATATTACGTCAGTTGACGATGACGAACCGGAAGAAAGTGAGGATGAAGAAATGGAGGTAACGATGAGTTAACTCCGGAAAGGAGTATAATGGGAGGCATTATTACCACAGGGTGCGAACCTCCGATACCGTGGATCGGCGGTAAAACGGTACTCCTTCCCGTCATAAAGCGAATTATCCCCGAAGGACAGAACAAATTCGTGGATGTATTCGGCGGCGGAGGCTCGGTATCGCTTTCAGGAAAGTACGCACCTATTCAGATATATAACGACTATAACCAGCACCTGACGAACTTCTATACTATAATCAAATCTCGGTGCCGAGATCTTGTAAGCGCATTCGCAGGTGCATTCGGAAAAGACGGCAAGCTTGTTGAAGAGATTGAACAACGTATATTCGCAAATATACGCGATCAATTCAATGCTTGCTGTCTTGTTTTTTACAGAGCCAACACATTCGAGGAATTCTATGACTCGATCCTTAAACTGATGAATAAGGCTGAAAATATACAGGATAAGCAGCACGTATGGATGAATTCGATGACAGCATGGGAGCTGTTTACGGCGAGGGAAAAAGATCCTGAACTCTTTGACGCTCTCATGTTCCTCATTCTTATGAAGTGCAGCTTCTCCGCCACAGGAAAAAGCTGGGCTTGCAAAGGTACTAATGCTGAAACTGCGATACGCCTTATCAATGAAGCATCGAGAGCATTTCAGTATCTGGCTGTAGACAACAGGGATTGTCTTGATATAATACGGATTCACGATGCTATAACAACAATATTCTACTGTGATCCGCCATACTACATGGCGGAGAAATGCTATAGCGGAGTTCCGCTGTTCGGAGATGCGATGCATCGGGCGCTGCATGATGCATTACTTAAATGCAAGGGAAAAGTCATATTATCGTACAATGAATGTGATTTCATAGATCAGCTGTACTGCGAGAAAATCTGGTATAAGATGAGGATAACCAGACCTCACAGTATGGTGCTCCATAATGAAGCTGGAGCGACATACGATGAGTTTATCATCGCAAATTTCGATATTTTTGAGTTATATAACGGTGACGGACAGGCATCTTTCTTTGACCTGACCGGAACCCTGACCGAAGAAGGGAGAATAATCTTATGAAAAGAGTAATATCAACACAGGCTATAATGGCTAACGGAAAAACAACGTATACAGGGCTTTTCACCAGTGAAGGTATTCCTGCGGAAGTCGAGCTTGTCTGCGTAAACGGAAACGCCTGCTTATCGGTAACGATTCCGGAGGATGATGAGGAAGAATATGTTGGCAGACCACTTACCGAGGAGGAGATCGAGGCTATATGCAGAAACTACGAGAACTGCGACGATTGCCCGCTCTTCAATTACTGCGATGAGGAGATGATGTGAATTGAAGGGGCTTATATATAAATACTCTCGGGAGACCGCCAAATACGAAAATGAGCTAAGAGAGTATCAGGAAAGCAAGAGGGAGAACATCAAGTGTAAGGAAGCTATCGAAGAAGCCATAAAGACGCACTTTGACGGTATGCATCTTGATACTTCTTGTGTACAGGACATCTTCTCAGAGTTCGGATATGACCGCACAATGTGGGTACTGGCGGCAACTGTCAAGAATAAGAGCTTTGACGGCAGATTCTCAAACATCAACAAGGGCTGGGCTCGCACAATCATCCCATCGCATCTCGATAAATATGAATTTGATGAGTATGCGGTGCAGTCGCATCCTGCGGTGCTTAACGGTTTTATTGATAGTGTCAGAGCTGAATATGAGGCTCTGGGACTCCTGTCCTCTGAGGAATGCATGAAGGATAGCTACAAGGAGGACTATACCAATAAGCTGCTTATACTCCGTCCGGAGATACTCAATGACCAGTCCAGAAAGCCTGCTTTTCAGTATTTTTACGCAGAAAACGGCTTTGGCTGTGATCCCAACAGTATCGGCAGAAAGGTATTCGGAACCTTCATTGCCGACGGAGAGAAGTCTCACTTCTCCAGAGGTGACTTCATTGGTATTGCAGACAAGGAAAAACTTCCTGAATGGGCTTCAAAACGACTTGAAGCAATATCCGCTCCTAAGATGAAGGTCCGTATCTATCAGATCAACTCCGAAAAGGATATGAAGGATCTTGAATTCAGAGACTTCGACTTCGCAATGAGCAAAGGCGGCATAGATCCGGGCATATATCAGCAGGTCTACGGCGGCATTGCCTATGCAAATAACCTTGAAGAACTCTTCATGCAGTGCAATACAGGCAATTCTCCGCTTGGCTTTTACGGACATTCAATGTCCGTCAGCGACGTAGTGGAGATATGCGAAGGCAAGAACAGCGGATTCTACTTTGTGGACAGCATAGGCTTTAAGAGGCTTGATGACTTCGATGTATCTCAGACAGATCATGAGGACCTCATGAAGGTGGTCATTCTGGAAAATGACAGGGAGCCATACAAGGCTGAGATACGCAAGGATATCCATGCAATGCAGAGCATAGTCGGCGGTCTTATCGAGCCTGTATATTTCGAGGAAAACGGCGATGCACTTTGTTTCTGCAATGAAGAATTCCTGCTCAATGACTCTGCACCGAACAGAGTCATAGGCAATACCCTTATTCACGGTACTTGCTTTATCTGCGGCGACGGTTACAATGACGAAGGAGAGCGTGACTCCTGCACTCTGACCGACGAGCAGGTAGATAAGTATATACAGATGTTTCCACAGTCGGTGGTAGAGATATCGCCCGAGGAAGACATCGGAATGACAATGATCAGTTTCTAACGATGAAAGGAGAAAAATTATGAGAGTAAACGCAAAGATCACCAAAATTATCGACAAGCCCGATTCATCTATCAAGGCGTTCGCAAGCGTAACGCTTGACGGTTACTTCGCAGTTCACGGCGTTAAGGTCTGCGATGGCGAGAAGGGACTCTTCGTCTCTATGCCTTCAACATCTTACACTTCTAACGGCGAGACCAAGTATCGTGACACCTTCCACCCAATCACTAAGGGAGCCAGAGAAGCTCTTACTCAGGAAGTCCTCGATAAATATGATGCAGCAATATCACAGACTCAGGACGAAGGTATCGAGATACAGGATCTTCCCGAGGACGAGGAAGAGTGCGAGGAACTGGACGAACCAGAGCCTGAACCCGAAATGTCTATGTGAACATTGTCGAAATTCAGGCGGTGCGTATAGTTAAAAATGTAGAAAAAACTTCTTAGGTATGGATTTTTGTAAAACGGTGTGGTATAGTAGGAGAAAAAAGAGGAGGTCAGCCACATGAAACGAATATTATCACTCCTACTCATATCCGCTATACTCACAGGCTGTGGTCATATCTCAGATGATTCGCCGGATGTTGCAGAGGAAACCACGACGGCTAGTCAGATAACAGAAACAATAGCCTCAGATACAACTGAAGCGGTCACTTCAGATGTTGCGGTTACGAATGAGGTCACAACGGTTAATAGCTCACAGTCGGTAACTGATAAGACTGCCGCAGAGACAACCACATCAGCCGCAAATAATGATAATCAGCCTAAAAAAGAAAACAAACAACCTCAGAACTCGCAGGATAAGGGTACTTCAGAGGTTAAGAAGTCCGAAAGCAAAACTACAACAGCAGTTCAGACTTCACCTCAGAAAGTAACGACAGCTCCTGCAGTAAGGGAGAATAAGACTACAACAGCTATACGCACATCTCCTCCGGTGGTCACTACTGCTCCGCCGGTAGTAACACAGCCACCAAGACAGACCGAACCACCCAGGCAAACAGAACCGCCTACACCCAAACAGCAGGTACTTGATTACGACAGCCTGAACGAACAGATGCAGACCTTCATAGACGGCTATGACATCGTTATCTGTACTGATAACGACGAGGGCGGCATTGATGCATACGACAGGCTCAGCGATATTCTTCGGGAACAGGGATATACCAATGTAACGAGGATATATCCTACCTATAAGGACTACAACGAGGACCTCAAAGCACGAAACGGACAGCCAGCAATTATAGCTGTACCGCATGAGCGAAAGCGTATTTATAATGACAGCGTCGACGCTCTTAATTACTATCCCTGTCGTCCCGATAAGCTGTCCTCACAGCTTAAAATGGCGTATAAGAACGGACAATACAGATACCTTGCCGAGTATGCATTAGCAGGCTCGGCTTTCTTTATGCGTGTAAAGGACGAGAGTAAGGCTCATTCTGCCTTAAAAGCAAAGCTTAGGAAGGAATACCGAGCTTACAAGGATAAGGCAAGGCTCGATGTTAAATGCAGAGATCTCAGCAGTAAGCTGAAAGAGGTTCTGAATGACCTGAAACAGCCTGCGAGGACGTATGAGCAGTCCATAGCTACAGCTAAGCGGCTCTATGAGCTTGCGGACTGTGCTGTAAAGGTACAGACTCAGGAAGAACTCGACAATCAGCAAACAGAAGAAATGACCGAAAACGAAGACCAGGACGAGGAAGCGGAGCTATCGCCGCTTCCTTCATTGTCATAGGGTGCGCGTCATTATGTCATAGGCATATATGAAGTATTCAAGTAACAATATATATTAATACAAAAGAGGAAGTGAGATATTGGATGATAAGAAAATATACCTGCTAGCTTTAATGGCAGCCGGACTTGTCATATTTGCGATAATTGTAAGTATTCTCGACAGCCGCGGAATAAACAGTATCAAGTCAAAAGCAGTTGGCGACGGTCAGCATGGAACTGCAAGATGGGCAACCAAGCCTGAGATAAGGCAGTCTTTTGTCTCTCTGCCATTCGAGCCTGAAATGTGGAGGCAAGGAAAAGACCTGCCGAAAGTCCAGGGAACGGTAATATGTTGTCACGGAAAGCTGAATACGACAGCTCTTGTAGATACGGGAGATGTTCATAGCCTCATGATAGGTGCAGCAGGCGTCGGCAAAACAGCGTACTTCCTGTACCCGAACATTGAATTCTGCTGTGCAAGCGGAATGTCATTTTTATCAACAGACACCAAAGGCGACATTGCTCGAAACTATGGAAATATAGCCAAGAACTGCTATGGATACAACGTATCGGTGCTGGACCTCAGAAATCCGACCAGAAGTGATGAGGATAATATCCTGCATCTTGTAAACAAGTACATGGACATTTACCTCTCGGACAGGACAAACCTATCAGCAAAGGCTAAAGCTGAGAAATACGCAAAGATAACGGCAAAGACGATAATCAATATCGGCGGCGGTGACAGCTCAAACTACGGTCAGAACGCATTCTTCTATGATGCGGCAGAAGGACTGTTATCTTCAATAATACTGCTGTTAGCGGAGTTCGGTGAAAAGAATGAAAGGCACATCGTATCGGTATTTAAGCTGATACAAGACCTCATAGCCAAGCCGCCTGCAAAGAACGCAAAGGATAAGCCACCGATGTACTTCACAAAGCTGATGGAGCTCCTCCCGAGCGACCACAAAGCAAAGAGGC
>Ga0265301_10007391_pt1 | contig 10316 bp, 12 predicted proteins | sample AusTroGonzalo_MG_2_FD_193488 | JGI IMG/M metagenome (GOLD analysis project Ga0265301, IMG submission 193488) | Bovine rumen microbial communities from tropical cattle in Woodstock, Queensland, Australia - Gonzalo_04 | ecosystem: Host-associated > Mammals > Digestive system > Stomach > Rumen ...
ATAGAGCTAGAAACAGCATAATTATCTAGATGAATATCGGGCGACAAAGTCCATTTAACAATAGTGCTAAACGATACCCCATGAGCTCCAATGTATGTCACTGTTGACGGTATGGTAACCATAGCGTGCGAGCCATAAAAAGCATATCCCTCTATGCGCGAAATCCCCTCTGGGATAATTACCGAAGAGGCACCTTTACGACTAAAAACATATGCTCCTATCGTTCGGACTGGAACATTTCCTAAGGTCGATGGAATCACAATGTCCCCACTCGCCGGTTCCACACCTGTCACCGTCGCGGCACCGCCCGATACGGTGTATTCCCATGTGTAGCCATCGACATACTCTTTCGCCGCATTTGCCGCGAAAGCCATTGCCGCCGTCGCCACCATCGTCATCATCTTCCTGTTCATTTTCCTGCCTCCTTGTTTAGATTGTTTTCTTTTTAAATTTCCTTTGCGCTCTTTGCGTTCTTTGCGGCTAAAAATTACCCATCTCCGCCGCTTCCTTCTGCCGCCGCGCAGCGACGCGCTGCCGCGCCTCATTCTGCAGCCTCACGACTTCCTTCTCCATACGCTCCGCACGCGCTCGCTTGGCGAAGAGTCCGTCAATCGACTTTTTCTCCTCGTCGCCCGCCTTCTCGCGCCGCGCCGCGAGCGCCTCGAAATCCACCCCCACCAACTCGCGCCTCAACCGCGCCGCCTCGCCTGCCGCGCTCCTCTGTGATTCGACCAGCCCAGCCAGCTCCGCGCGATAGCCGATATCATTCCTTCGATCAATCTTGTGATTTTTGAAAACGAAAAAGACAGCGACAACAATGGCCGCCGCCATCGCCGCCACCATCATCGCAATTGTCTTTTTCATTTCGTTTGTCTCCTCAAAGATTATTTGCCAAAGCTGTGAACTTCACGACCGTGCGATCCATTGCGGGGAAAGGCTCTCCGCCATGCGACGCCGACCACAAATCGGCAACAAGTCGCGTTGCCAGATCGATCCGCTGACCATCGTCCAGCGCCAATGCCCAGGAGTAGTCCTCCTTCGGCGGCGCATCGCGAAAAACCGATATCGTCTTTGTCATTGCTTGAGTCCTCTTTGACACGCCCTGAAAGTATCCTCCTTGACGTTTCCGAGACAGGCGGCGAAAGCGAGCGTCACAGGGTCAAGCGAGCGTATCTGTTGCGCCTCTGCAATTATGACCGGCATGGTATAGTGGGCGATCGTCGCCTGAATATCCTCCAAGCTCCCGCGCTCCAGCACGCGCTGGATGATGTACCGGCAATGCGTGCGTTCATCGATCGTCTCGGGATCGACATCCCAAAACAACCTCTGCGACAGGTTCTGGATGAACTCACTCACTTAAGGTTCCTTCTGACCTCATCGCTCCGATACCTGAAAGGAAATTCCAAGCATCCATCGGAACAATGCTGCATATCGTGTTCGTAATGTTTCGGCGGGCGAACGTGTTCCGAGCTACTTCACACACGGCAACAGGCACAATCAAATCCATTGTGTGGCAAACTGGAACCGGACGCTCGCGGCAAACCTTGGATTTGGTCTCGCAATACTTCTCCACCACATCGGCATAGCTTGGATTGCGCAACCGACTTCTCAGTTCGCGAGGAGCGAGACCCAACTTGCCCTCCACAAAAAGGATAGACGACAAGCCATCCTCGTCAACAGGCACAAGCAGATCGATGGATTTTGCAAAGGGCTGACTAGCTTCCGTATCAATCCGATTCGACCATGCGTCGCCGTTCACCACATAAAGCGAATCTGCAATCCCATCACAGATGTGACGCTCTTTCTCAAGTTCGTTCCGTGCGCCATCGCGCACAACGGCATCCAAATCCGTGTTGGAGTCAAGCGCAGAAACACCGTCATCAAACATCTTCTGCATCCCGTCCTTGAGGCCAATACGCTCACAGGATACCGGGTGAACAGTATCCTCAAGAAACATCGCGCCGTCTTGGTCGGACAAGATACGCATCAATCCCGCCCCCGGTAGGCTTCTATGCTGTCGAGTGCCTTGTTGAATGTCGCAAAGATCGGCTCGATATCACGTCCAAGGTCTCGATAAGTGAAATCGTACGGACTATCGTCAACAGATTCCGACACGTAAAAGCGCAAGCCCTCCACTCCTTCTTCATCGGCAATGGTTTTGATGGCGTTGACCATGTCCGGATTGTGGCTGGTGATGAGCAAGCGCACCTGATGCCTGCGGTTCAACGCCACGAGAATCTTTGCGTACTCGAATACCCATTGTGGATGCAAGTGGGCTTCGGGTTCATCGACAATCAAGAGCGTGTCATCATCCAGATATCCTCCGTCATACAGAATTTCGAGTATGGACAATGCCTTCATGCCTGTCGCGCATATCGAGAGGTCGATCGGTGATAAACCATCCTTGCGCAGATATTGCCAATGTCCGTCTTCGTTTTTCAGGCTACCGTTCAGAACTTCGAACAACCCCAATTTCGGTTGATTACGTAACTTGCCGACAGGATAAACATATCCGTCTTTCATGTCGAGCCGGCCGTCGTTCTGCAGCCTTGGGATGCTCGTCCACGGAGACTCTATGTATATCGCCCTCTTCACCCCATAGATTTCTTTCAAGTCCGAAATCGGCTGGGCATTGCCTTGTTGTCCTTTTTCTGTATGATATACAACAGTATCGCTCTCCGAAAAGCAAATCACCCCAGGGAACATTAACCACTCACGCATCGCGGGGGAAACTACATTGTATGCCGTGTAAACACGTTGGCGAATTAGGTCATCGTATTTCTCCTGCGATCTAGACAACTTCCGAGTGACATTCGCAATATAGTTCTCGACTGTTACCTCACTATCCTTTGAGATATTTCTAAGAAACACGTCAAAGGCTCTTGTTGCACTTTCATCATTCTTACGAGCTGCAATCAATTCCCCTATATTTGACAAGACATTACTCACGGCCTTGACTGTGTCCGAATACGGGCGCAGAAGCAGATTGCGCTCAAAATCATCAACAATAGCATTGTTCAGTGCCCCCCCCTCGTAACCATTTCCCTGCGACAAGCGCCCTGCCAAGCTTGCCATTTCCCATACAAGCGGCGCAATGTCTGACCATGCTGACCTAATAGCCCATTCATTGTAGGTTGCACTGAGGTTTATGATACTATGGAAAGCATGTGCAATGGTACTCTTCCCTGAAGCATTGACACCAGAAAGCACAGTAATGTCATCAAGTGCGATAGTTGCATCCCTTATCGCCTTGTAGTTCTCTAATTTCAATTTAAGAGTTGTACGTGACATTCGCCAACCTTTCTTTTCAAAATCGGCTCATATTATACCATATTTCCCCTAGCCTCGTTTTGTGCTATCGCCTTGATGTCGGCGATGGCCATTTCGTTGGCTTCAGAGTGGAAGCCGTAGCATTGCAAGAGACGGGTTTCATCGCATTGAGCGTAGATTTCCTTCATCGTTTCGCCCGTGAGGTAGTGCCAGTAGCGGGTGATGTATCCGCCCCAGTAGAGTGCCTCGGTGTTGTAGCGCGGCGGATTGGACATCGGCTTGAGGTCGAACTCCTCCACAACATCCTCGTAGATGTATTCGTTGCCCGCCCACTGAAAATGGTCAAAGGTCGAGTCCAGCCCTGCCGCCGCCCGAGAATTCATGAACGCCTTGATAAATACCTTGGCATCAATATCGCGCCGGTCAAGGCTCTCGAAGAGTCGCCCCTGATTGTCACACTGCTGCATCTGGAAGACATCAAGCGTCATGTCCACGACCTCCCGGTCTCTTGCTCGATAATCTCCGAGAAAAACAGTCCGTCGCGACGATGTTCCAATCGAATACGGTCAACCATCTTCACGGCAAGGCTTCGCTGGTTTTGGGATTTTGCGCGCAGATTTGCACACTCGTTGGCCGACAATGCTTTTTCTGAAACCACCTTTACATGGTTACAGGCATCAGGCGTCAACGCGCAGTATTGATCGCCGAGTCCGAGCGCCTGCAACGACAACAACAGCCCAACATCGGTAATGAATCCATTGAAGAACCAGTCTAGTACCACGACCATGCGGTCGTTGGCGATCTTACCGGCTATCACATCGCTTGACCGCGCAATCGGCAGAAATTTCTCGTCGTAATGAGATCTGAACCTTTCGGGTATCACCCGCCTGTTCCATGCAACGAACATCGCCCATTCGATGTCTGGGTTGAAATGATGAACGCGCAATCCATCCAAGTCAAAGTCGATTTCGTAGAACTTCGGCGACTCTCCGTGGCAAATGAGCGTTAATGGTTGCGTTTTCTCCGTGCCCATGTAGAATCCGCGCCCAAAATCGCACACATCGCGACTGACGGGGGCGATGGCTCCCGCCAAGCCGGATTTCGATCCGTGATATAGCCGCAGTATGTTCAAACCTTGCTATAGTATACCAAAACTAGCGGATGACGATGATGCCGCCGAGTTTGTCGACGCACAGGACGAGGTTGTCGCCCATACGCTTCAGGTTCGCATCGAAGCCCCGCGGGAACGTAATTCCCGCCGGATCGAGCGAGAGCCGCTTCACGTTCGCGTTGGCAGCGAGCCCAGATCTCGATGGTCGCGCCGTCGGCGTCCAGCAGGTTGGCACCGAGGTCAAGCGATCCGGACTTAGCGGCGGTGCCGGTAAGCTTCACCTGGCCGTCCACGATCTGGAGCGCCGTGCCCATCTTCGCGGCAACCACGCCGCCGACCGAATCCGTGTAGTCGTCGGCGGCGTTGAAGCTCCAGCGGTGCGTCAACTCGACGGCCCCGGCACCCGTGCTGCACACGGCGGCCACGGCCAACGAAACAAACATTGCAATTCTCATTCCAACCCTCACTTTTCTTGGGCATTTCGAAACATCAGCAGTTTAACACATACGCCCCCCCTTGCGCAAGGAAGAAAGGGAATTGCAAAAAAGTGGCTTTCGTGGTTGACTTGCGACCGCAAATTATGTATCATTTTGCCGTCTTACCGATTTAAGGAAAAACAAAGGAGTCATTAAAGATGAACCGTGTTGCGAAAAGTGCAATGTTTGCTTGCGCGCTGGCCGCGCTGGCCTCTCAGCCCATCGTGGCCCAGGAGGAAGTAAAGGATTATCCGGGAGCCCCTGACCCGACGAGCTACGGCTACACAGTGCTTGCGCTCGGCATCGGCACTCCGTTCGCCCTTCCGTGGGGCTTCGACTGGGACATCTTCGGCTTGGACGTCAACGTCGTCTATGGCGACTGCAACAAGATGTACGGCCTTGAGGTTGCTGGACTCGCCAATACCGCCCGCCTTGACATGCTCGGGCTGCAGGCTTCGGCCGGCTGCAACTTTGCCAACCGCGACGCGATCGGCGCGCAGGTGGCGCTTGTCAACCTCGGCAATCGCACGACGTACGGCCTGTCGCTTGATGCAGTCGGCTTGCGCCGCGACTTCCTCGGCCTTGGCGTCGATGCGCTGATCGGCGCGTACGACTCCGAGTTCTACGGCGTTGAAGTCGCCGGTCTCGGCAGCGCAGTTCGTGAGGACATGTGGGGCTGGCAGATCGCCGCCGGCGCCAACTTCGCCCGTCGTGTCCACGGCTTCCAGACCGCCATCTTCAACATGACGGAGGAACTGCGCGGTGCCCAGCTCGGACTCGTCAACTACGCGTCCACCTGCTCCGCTGGTTTCCAGATCGGCCTGCTGAACTTCATCATGGACAACCAGATTCCGGTGCTCCCCATCTTCAACTGCTACTTCTGAGGATAGGCGCGACGGCGCATAAAGAAGCGGACGGCCGGTGGCCGTCCGCTTTTGTTTTGTCTGCAATCGACATGACACCGTTCTATTTCGAAGCTGGGCGGCCGATGGGATGGTTGAGGTGGAGCACCTTCGTCTCAGGGAGCTTCAGCGCCTTTCTGAGCGGCTCGCGATCCATTGAACCGCGGCAGACAGTCGCGAGGCCGTTGGCGGCACAGTAGAGATAGATGTTGCCGGAGACGATGCCCGCGTCATAGTGCGAGAGCGTGTTCCACTTCTTGGAGTACACGGGGTCTGAGACGTCTGCAACGATAAGGAGCGACACTGGCGCCTTTGCCGCATACGGCTGATGATCGGCCACGGCCTTGCGCAGGTCGGCGTCGCACACCTTGACGAGGGCGTTCGCCTTCGCGTCGTAGCGGTATGCGCCCGTCTTCATGCACGCGTAGATCTCGATCTCCTGCTTGTTCAGACCCGTCGCGTTGGTGCGCTTGTCGGGCCTGTTGTAGCCGTTCGCCGCCCACAACACTCCCGAAAGAGCATCGAGCGAAATCTCCTGCTCGGAGAAGGATCGGCAGGAATGCCTGTCCTTCAGGGCCTGCAGGACGGTCACGCCAGAATCTGCGGTCGGTTTCGGCAGCGCAATCGTCTCGGCGGTTCCGGCCAGGCACATCCCGGCCGCAAGCGCCAGCATCACGTTCTTCATCTTCATTTCAGTTCTCCTTTTCTTGTTTACCTTGGGAATCACAACGCATTCAGTATATCAAAAAAGTGCCTTGCGGCCGTATCGCAGACTATGATAGCATGTTCGCATGCAAAGGAACATAACACTCGCATGCATGCTTCTTGCCGCAGCAAGCGCCTTCGCCGCCCAGGCGGAGACGCTCCCATCTACGCTTCTGCGCAAAGGCTGCGCCGATCCGTGGCTCTTCCGCCACGACGGCAAGTTCTACCTCACGCAGACCGGAACCGCGAAGGTGCGCGTGCTGGAGGCCGACACGCTCTCCGGACTCGCGGCGGCAGACTGCGCGCAGAGCATTGCCTACGACAGCACGTCCGACCCAATTGTGAAACAGCTCGGCTACGCGGGCGTGAGCGGCACGTGGAGTCCGGAGATCCACCACTACACCGACGCTGACTTCCCCGGCCACGAGGGCTGGTACATGTTCCTTGCCCTCCGCGACGCCGCCACCGGCGATGCCCGCCACGTGAAGAGCGTCGTGATGAAGTCCCTCTCCGGCAAGCCTACCGGACCCTACGGCAACCCCGTCACCGGCGAGAAGTTCTCCTCGCAGCTCGTCCTCGACAAGAATGGCCAGCCCTACGCCGAATGGGCGCTCGGGCAGTCTGCGCTCGTCATCCGCACTGGCGCGTGGAAAGGCGTCTACGCGCTGTACGTGACAGAAAAGGGACGCGGCACGCGCAACTTCTACCAGGAGATCCGCATCGCCCGCCTCAAGACGCCGTGGCAGCTCGCCTCCGAGAGCGGTCTCGTCACCGTGCCCACGCAGTTCTGGGAAACGGTTGGCGCGTCGCGCACCGCCTACCGCGACCCCGAAAAGAAGAAGTCGGCGCCCTACTTCCCCCGTGTCGTGGAAGGCGCGACGGCCGTCTACGGCGACAAGGGCGATGTGTATCTCATCTACTCCGGCAGCGGATACTGGACGAACTACGGCCTCGGACAGCTCACCTGGACCGGCGAGGACCCGCTCAAGACGTCCAGCTGGACGAAGTTCGAGTTCAATCCTATCTTCACCATCGCCAACAAGCGCGGCAAGCATCTGCCCGGACTTGATATGCAGGGCCCAGGCCACGCGAGCTTCTTCCGCGACGACGCCGGCAAGCGGTTCCTAGTCTACCACGCATATCCTTACAACGCATCGAAAGCCACGAAGGAGGTGGACGGCGAACGCCTCGCGCCCGGTGCGAAAGGCAAGCGCCGCCACGCCTACGTGGAGCCGTACCGCATCGACTACGACGAATGGAACGGCACCGGCTGGGGCGTGTTCCACATCGGCGTAAAGGACAACACCCATCCCGCAGCCTCTGACACGCAGATTGAAGTTAAAAGGTTAAAAGATTAAAGGGTTAAAAGGTTGAAAGGTTAAAAGGTTGAAAGGTTGAAAGGTTGAAAAGTTGAAAGGTTTTGAGAGGAAAAACATGACACGATCTGATTTCCTGAAACTAGCGCTTGGCGCCGCAACACTGCCTTCCACATTGGTAGGGCGCGCTGCCCCCAGCGCGCCGCAAAAAATCGCCCGCGCAAAGGCCGAAGTCCAGCTCCAGCTCGACTACCACCTGATCGGCGGATGCGTGTTCTGCTCCACCGAACATCCCGAGCCCGTCGCGATGGGCACGCGCCTCCATTCGCCGGAACGCAAGGAGCCGATGCCCGCGAACGCGCTCTTCGACATGATGAGCGTCACCAAGACGATCGTCGCCACCGCCGCTGCGCAACTCGTCGCGGAAGGCAAGCTCGACCCGGACGCCCCCTTCACGAAGTATCTGCCCGAACACGTGCTCGGTCCGAACTGCGACATCACCGTACGCGACCTTGCCACGCACTCGGGCGGCTTCGACGACACGCGCCCCTACGCGAAGAAAGGCATGGACTTCCAGCGCGACATCTGGAAGAAGCGTCCCACATGGAAGCGCCGCGAGCGGTTCTGCTACGCCTGCTACAATCTCATCATGCTTGGCCGCATCGCCGAGCGCATTGCCGGCAAGCGTCTCGACGCGCTCTGCAAGGAACGCGTGTTCGATCCGCTCGGCATGGCCGACACGCGCTGGTGGCCCGTCACCGGACCCGACCTCGCCCGCACCGTGCAGATCATGAAGACGCCAAAGCTCATCGGCATCTGCCAAGACGGTCAGTCGCAGATGAACAAGCTCCCGCAGGGCAACGCCGGCGTGTTCTCCACGGCGGCGGACATGCTGAAGTTCGTGACCGACATCCTCCATCGCAAGACGTTCAAGAAAGAAGTCTACGATCTCCTCTACACGCCCACGTTCGAGCACGAGACGGGCCGCCGCAGCTGGGGTTGGGACATGGGACCCGTGCAGCGTCCGAACGGTTGGAGCGTGTCCACCATCACGCACAGTGGCTTCTCCGGCCAGACCATCGCCATCGACCCGGGAGGGTCGCGCTCCTGCGCGACCGCAAATCCAGCGACCGGCTTCGCCGGCGTGGTCCTCACCTCCCGCACTGCCGAACACACGACCGGCCGCATCTGCCGCATGCGCGTTCTTTCCATCCTGAAGGAGAACCATACATGAGAAATATATTCAAAACCTTAAAACACATTCGCGCCATTTCGTGTGTTTCGTGTATTTCGTGGTTTTCATTCGTTACCGCGATTGTAACGCTGGAAGCATCCGCCAACTGCTGTTTCGAGACGGCGGAAATTCACATCGGCTACCACGGCCGCAAAGAAGAGGTGCGCACCGTCGCGTGCCAGAGGCAGCCCGACGGCGCGTGGCGGTTCCACATGCCCACGCGAGACATCCCGCGCGACGCCTGGTACGTGGACGTGTTCGCGGACGGGGCGACGATGCCCAAAGGCGAAGGCTATTGGCTGACGGGCGACGGCAACTACGGCAAACTGACGCGCGACAAGGGCTTTCACGAGACCTACGCGATGCGCATGCCGTTCTTCGGCGGCGTTTCGGCAAAGGGCGCGTTCGTCGCCATCATCAAGACGCTGCGCGGCGAATATGTCCAGCAGGTGAAGGCCGCAAAAGGCGTCTGCCGAATCTATCCGCGTTTCAAGATCGAGAAGATCGAGTTCGACGTCTACGACGACATCGTCATCGACTACTATCAACTTGAGGGGGCGGACGCGAACTATTCTGGAATGGCACGGAAGTATCGTGCCTACCAGCTCGCGGAAGGCGGCGTGAAGCCGCTCAGGGAGAAGATCAAGACGAGCGACGCCCTCAAATACTCCACCGAGTCGATCTTCCTTCGCTGCAAGTTCGGCCGTTCCGTGCGCAAGGGAATCGACCACAAGAGCTTCATCACCAACAAGCCGCCGATGAACGTGGACCACACCTTCGACGACTTCATGGGAATCATGCGCAAGTGCAAGGCACTGGGCATGGACAAGGTGGACATGTGCATGGTCGGCTGGCAGCCGGACGGCCACGACGGCCCCTTCCCAGACCTCTTCCCGCCAGACGAACGTTTCGGCGGCGAAGCGAAGATGCGCGAGGCGATCGCGCTTGGCAAGTCGCTCGGCTACCGCATGAGCGTGCACGTGAACTGGCACAACTACTACGAGAAGAGCGTGCGGTACCGCGTGGAGGACGTCGCCAAGGGCAAGGACGGCAAGCCGCGCGTCTACGCGAAGTTCAAGGGCATTCTGCCGGCGGGACGCGTCTACGACTGCTGCTGGGAGGTGATGAACAACCGCTATGTCGACGACGACATCGACCGACTTCTCGACATGGGGCTGAACGGCACCCTCCACATGGACGTCACAAGCGCGGAGGAGCCGATGCCGTGCCACGACCCGCGCCATCCCAACAACCGCGCCGACATGATCCGTTGGCAGAAGATCATCGGCGAGAAGGCGCGGC
>Ga0265301_10007392_pt1 | contig 10315 bp, 13 predicted proteins | sample AusTroGonzalo_MG_2_FD_193488 | JGI IMG/M metagenome (GOLD analysis project Ga0265301, IMG submission 193488) | Bovine rumen microbial communities from tropical cattle in Woodstock, Queensland, Australia - Gonzalo_04 | ecosystem: Host-associated > Mammals > Digestive system > Stomach > Rumen ...
GAGACCGCTCAGCACCTGCACCATCGCATCAGTGCGCAAGCCCTTGGTAATCTCCTGCGGGATGGCCTTGCCAGACTTATAGAGGAATACCTTGTCAATACCCATTTCGGATATGATTGCCTCGCTGGGAACTGCCAGCGTATTTTCAAACGTGCGGGTATTCAGGGTAACGCTTACGTATCGGCCGGGAACCAGCTTGCCGCCCTTGTTGTCATAAATGGCGCGCACCAGATAGGTACGGGTGCCCTGGTCAACCTTTGAGTTGGTGGCGTACACCTGTGCGGGGAATACCTCGTCAATGCCCTCAACGGTAAATGTGAGTTTGGCACCGTTCTGCAGCACGCCGGCGTAACGCTCGGGGATGGCAAACTCAACTTTAAGCTTCTCTGTATTTGTGAGTGTGGCCACGTTTGTGCTAGGCGATGCATATGCACCTACACTGACCTGACGCAGACCTATGATACCGTCAAACGGGGCCTTGAGCTCAGTCTGGTCCAGCTTGGCCTTGCACTCCTCAATATCGGCCTGCAGCTTGTTGAAGTTGGCCTCGGCCTCCTGGTATGCCTCCTTACTCACAGCCTCCTTCTCATAGAGCGCTTTTTGGCGGGCCAGACGGTCCTCAGTTGACTGATACTGGGCCTCCAGCTTCTTGAGCTGTGCCTGCAGGGGAGCGTCGTTTATCTTGGCCAGAACCTGACCCTTCTTGACTTTGCTGCCCTCCTCAAAGAATATATCGGTAATCTTGCCCGATGTCTCAAACGACAGGTTTACCTCCTCGTTGGGGATAAGACTTCCGCTTATGTTGATGCCGTCCACAAGTTCGGTGGGCTGCATGATCACGTGGCGAACCAGTAAGGTTTGGCCGCCACGACCCAGCGCTGCTGCCGGGCCTCCCATTGCTCCTGGTATGGGACCTACAGGTATTTCGCTGTTTTTCTTGGGTTTGAAACTGATAACGCCCCATACTGCCAGGCCTATCACTATCACTGCGATAAGCACATATTTGGTGGTTTTGCTCATATTGGATTGAATGTAGTAATCTTATTAACCCACAAATATACAAAAAAGACACAAAAGGAGCCAAAGGGGACGGTTCTGTTTGGCCCCTTTTTTAATGAGGGAGCCAAACAGAACCGTCCCCTTTGGCTCCTTTTTTAGATTTCGAAATCCAGGCAGCTGCGCTGAACGGTGTAGGGACGCACCTTGGTGTCAGCCACAGCTACGTGGGCCGGATGCTTGGCGTACGCCTTCAGCGCCTCGTAGCTCTCCAGGGTGCTGTCCAGCATGACATCGGCGTTTGATGAATCCAGCCGGCCGTCAATCTGAACCTTGACGTCAATCAGTCCGGGAACCTTTCCAACCAGTCCCTCAAGACCCTCCTTAATACCCGCCTTAACGGCCTTCTTCTCCTGTTCCGATAACTCCGGATTCAATGTCCATAAAATGATATGCTTTACCATAGTTCTTGTGCTTTACTGCAAAGTTACTAAAATGTGAAATTGGGGAAGGTTTAGCTCGACGAAATCACTGTCCCATTTTTCACATTGTACACCAATTACAATAACTTCTTCATTTCTTCTTCATCCGGAAGCAGTTGTTTCAATTTTTCTTGGTTTGCTCTATATGTAGCAACCCCCATTGGACGTTGGTAATCCTGAAGAACATATTCCACAAAAGTCTTATCAGCATCTTTACATAAAATAATTCCTAAAGGAGGATTTTCGCCTTCAATCCTTTCATCATCATCAAGAATGTGCAGATAGTGGGAGAGTTGTCCCAAATAACCAGGTTTGAAAGATCCTTTTTTGAGTTCCACCACAACGAGTGAGCGCAGTATTCTATTAAAGAATAGCAAATCAATCCAATTATCATGCCCTAGTTTATCATAATGAACTTGGTTGCCGATATACGCGAAACCCTTTCCGAAAGTCATAATGAAGTTCCTGATATTGTGTACAATCTCATTTTCTATTACACGTTCATCAATGTCCTCCTCGTGCTGTCCTAACTGTTCAACATTGATAAAGTCAAGCAGATATTCGTCCTTAAACAATTGTATTGCTTTGAACGCTTGTTTGAATTCAGGAATAGCTTTGCAGAAATTGTTTGGCATTTTCCTTGATTACGATATGCGTCTTCTGCAATACGCTTCTGAAGTTCGCTGACAGACAATTTCTGTTCATGACATAGACTGATGTAGAAACATCTTTCTTCAATCGTATTGGATCCTGCAAGAATTGCAGTATGATGTGTAAAACCAATACTAAAAAAGGCAGCAATTGGTATATCTGAAAGATTAAAGTTTGCTGTATTGTATTCTGAGCCCAATTTGGCAGTCGCAACTGCCAAATTAACACTCTTTTGAAATTCGTCAATTGCAACTGACGAATTGGTGTCAAAACATTTCCATTTCTCATAGAATGTTCTCATATTTCTCAAATTACGTGCAGAGAAACCTTTAAGCCCGGGTAACTCAACTGATAGTTGCCTACTGATAGTTTCAATGGCATCTTTACCCCAATATCTTAAACGGGAATTCCGAGAAATATACCGGCCGATACCATAGTAAAGAGCAAGCTGCTCCTGGTTGACACTGGCAAGAGCCTTTGACTGACTCTGCAAAATAGCTGTCTTAATTTGATGGACAGCATCATTGTACTTGGGACTAAGATTGTCTTTCATTGTCATAACAAACAAGAATAATTAGGTTAAACACGATATCAAAAACTAGGGGTATCCCTGGCCTGACACCGAATGCCTTGCGGAATACCCCTGGTATCAGATACTACAAAGATACTCAAAATTACTTATTTTGCAACGATTTTGCAACGCGGGAGGCTTGCCGGTTGCTGATGGGGGTAGTACTTTTGTCGCAAACAAATGAGTAGTGTTATGAGATTTGCATCGGCCCTGTGTGTGTTTGGCTTGCTGTCGACGGTTTGTGCATCGGCGGGCGGGCATCGGCTCGTAAGGTTGGACAGATATCGTTATGACAAGCTTAGTGGCTATGAGATTTACCAGTATGAGGATAGCGATTTGGTCGCAATGACTCGGGTGTCTTATTATGAGGGGAATGTAGACACCACTTATTACTCGTATCAGACAAATCAGGTTGGTGACATTATTGAGGAAGTGACGTACGTGACTGCGGTCTGGAAGGAAGGGTTGAAGAAAAGCAAATTCGTTTCCCGCAGTGACGGCACCCATTCCAGTTATGCTCTTGACGGTGATGAATGGTTTGAGTGGGGCTGGAGCAGGTCCGATGAACAAGGCCGAATCCTGGAGGAAACAGACAATGGCCGATATTCCTGTTATTCCTATGATTCACTGGGGCGCCAAACAGTCAAAAGATCTGTTCTTCCGGAAAGGGAAGGCGTTGTAGTACAGAGAGTTGACAGCATGACGTATTCGGCCGATGGCTTGCAAACCACACGCATAATGACATATCAGGAAGACGATTCGCCTGCCGTCATTTATTCCTTGACTAATAAGACTTTTGATGAGAAGGGCCGATTAATAAGCCAGGAGCAATATTATTTCGATGGGAACGACGATGAACATCCCTCCTATGCCACATACAGACGCCAGTACAGAAAAAGGACTATGATAGAGACGCAACTGGCCAACGAATATAAGGGTGGAAAATACACTGAAAGGCCGTTCCTTAAACTCAAATACGTATACAACAAAAGTGGTTTAAGAACAAAAATGGTAGAATACCATATAAAACACGGCTGGAAATCAAGGGCGTCACTTGTGAAATACGAATACGATCCTGAAACCGGCGATCCCTTAACAGAAACCCACTACAGTTTATCAGGCTTTTCTTTGTCCCGCAAACCATCTTCCAAAACCGTCTGGACGTACGAGTAGCGCAAAATGATACAAAAGGGGTCAGACCCCAATTGTACTCTTTTTGTCAAAGCTCATTCAGCAGCTGGAGATCGGCCGGGAGCCAGTTGACGCTGCGCAATTCATTCTTGCTGAGCCAGCGCGCAGCCTCATGCTCCTTGAGCGTAAGTGCACCGCTCTCAACGTGACACCAATAACAATGCATGGTTAAATGAAATTGAGGGTAGTCCCATTCAATAGTCTTGACAAACCGCTCAATCACAATGCGCGTTTCAAGCTCCTCCCAAATCTCACGCTTCAAAGCCTCTGGCCCTGATTCGCCCGGCTCCATCTTCCCCCCGGGAAACTCCCAATAGTCCTTCCAATTCCCGTATCCCCGCTGAGTGACGAAAATGCGGTTCTGCTCATCGTGAATTATTGCGGCTACTACCTCTATCTGTTTCATATTCCCGGCAAAAGTTGCAAAAATAGTACAATTGGGGTCAGGCCCCAATTGCACGCAAAGGGGTCGTTTCCCAATGCGTCATTTGTCCAAGCCTTTGACACTGACGGCAATAATGTCTTCATCTTCGATATAAGACTCGATGTGGTGATAAAACTCATCTCCATGAGGCCAATCATCATAGACGGCAGAGCCTACTCGGATAAGAACTGTGTAGGCAATTCTTATGTCGCTGATCCTATTGATATCAAGAGCGAACACATTGTAATCATCGCCTTTGTCAAGGTCTACGAGGCAATCTGATATCGCCTCCTCAATAATTTCTTTATCCTCCTCAATCTCAACCTTGTCACTAACCTCAAGGGTGATATTAAGAAAGATAAAGTCATAACCATCCTCAAACAAGTCGCCCTTAATTCTTTTACCTACCGCCTTCTTGACGGCCTTTCTAAAAGTTGGGTCCTCGAGCCACGCTCTATTATTATCCATATCGTTGACCATTAGTTGTTCAAAGATAAACAAATAATCAGATAACAATACCAAACGGAACCGTCCCCAATGGTACCAAACGGAACCGTCCCCAATGGTATGCTTTAATAGGCTTCCGTTTTTAACTGTAAGAAAAATAAGTTTTGGCCGAAATGATTTTTAAATGGGGGAGTATAAAGATTATCTGTATCTATCCGCTGTTTGACCGTACGTTACTAAAAAATACAATGATTGATGATGGAAGAGATTAAAGGATGGAGACCAAGTTTTATAGAACTTATGCTGTCACAACCCGTAAATGCAGAGGAACCGGCACATCCAATAGATTCTGACTTTCAAGAAATTTTGCCGTTTCACGATGCAATAATGGAAATAAAAGCAGAGATTGAGAGTATAAACAATAAAAAAAGGTAGAATATGAACAATGAACGATTCGAACAAATCATTGCGGCATTGCAGTGGAAGAGATTAATAAGACTCCCCAGAAAGATTGAGATAGGTAGGAAAATAATAGAAAGGGAGTGCAAAGATGAGACAGAACTTCAGGAGTTTATTGATGAGTCTGAAAGGCGGTTCTCCGATTTGTGCGAAGCAATGGGTGATTCTCTATACAACTATCCCCCGCGCTTCGGCTATTTAGGCGATGATACGATCATAGACGGCCTCTGGGGGATCATCCCGTTGGGATGGAACGCTTATCAGAAGGTTCTCCAGAAACCAGCATCATTCTGGTCTTTCTATAAGGACGCCAGGCAGATGATGGCGACAGAGAGTTTCGCCTATATTATTCACGACGAAAGTGAATGATAAGGCAAATGAATTCTGGAAAAAGAATTAAGGGTTTAACATATTGTTTTCATTGTTGCAGGTATTAGTATTCTGCAATAACTCCAACTCCTTGCTTGACAAAATTCTTTTTTCATGTCAGAAGCCCGGGGATTTTTTCTTCGGGCTTCTATTTTTTAGAAAGATTTCCAGCCCTGGAATGTATATGTTAAAAAACAGAGAACTATGGCATATCTTGACTACCTGACGAAAGAGGATATTCTCTATATGGAGAATCCTATTGACACCCTGCAGTTGTTGAATGATAGTTGCTTCTACCCTGCTTGCGGGTCATATCCCACAGATGGGCGACCTATCAAATACTGTAATACTATCTGGCGCAGACTGGGCATAAACAGTTTTGTGTACTGTGATTTCCTGGCCGCCGAGACCATTCTGCTGAATGAACTGAATCATATAGCCGGCTATCATGTATTTGCCCATCGGCCTCTCCGTAAAGAGGAATACATGTGCAAGGATTGGAAGCTTGTGTTATCGCCAGATGACAAATATTCCGATACGTTTGATAATCGGCCATTGACTTTTAAGCCATTCTGCCATTGGGCCATCATGGAGAGGAACCAAACCAAGAGTTGTCTCCATGGGCCCAAGCGGTTTAGCATATTGTTTATAGGCGGAGAGGGCCCTGACGGTGGAGAGGGCGTGAAAACCTACCAGCACCTGTACTGCAGCCGGAATCTCGCGCCTAAACTTTTGGTTTTAAGCAGCTGTTGGGGAGCGTTTTCTGGTAACCACGAGGACTGGGCAAGCGCTAAGAGCAGTCTGCATCACACTTTCAGGACTTTCAGACAATTGCCGGAGTATATCTGTGTTGGTGATTGTGGAAGAATATACGGGGGGCAGCGCGTGGCGAACTCTCAGTTTATGAATGATGTGCTCAAAGTTAGGTTTTTAGGCTATGATTTATACAGTCATGAGAAAGGCATCCTTGTGGATGCCTCCCTGTTCCACAACATCCGTGTTATTCAGCGAGACGATGGTCGGAAATTTCTGAAATTGACCTGTAGCACCTATGACATAGCACCATTAATGTATGACATCACACGCTCGCCGTATGATCTTAACACAATTGTAGAAAATCTTATGCTACCAGAGGTGAATGACAATCCCAGCCCAGGTGAGGTTCTGAATGGGTGGATAGGATTCAAGGCGCCGGTTGAAACTTGCTTTGCGGGAGTGCGTCCCAATCTGAGCCTAGAAATCCGGAAACCGGATGCTCATAAGAATCCTATGGTGGCCGATGCCATAGCCGTTGCCAAAGCAGTCTTTAGGATGTGCCAGTTTAAGCATCACACCATTTACACGCAGCGTATGATGGACTACTTGCTGTCGGCCCAGAATATTATAGAATCGCAGTTTAAGGCAGAGCCGGACAACACCACGCTGGACTGGCAGGTTATGAAGATTCCGCTTCTTATAAGATACTTGGAGCAGTTTTGTAAAAAAGTTGATTGAATTCCTTATTTGTCATTCAATTCAAAAGGATGACATTCCCATTCCACTAATGATGATTCCAAATCAATGAAAAAATACTTACCATTTCTATTGATTAGATAAGGGGTGTAAAGATACTTGTTGTCGCTAAAGTGTTCTTTTATGATGTCATTGATATCTGTCTTATATTCTGTCAGCCTTTTAGGATTTGAATAGTTTTCGACAGTAATGAGTGGATCACCGTCATCAGCCCCCTTGGTCTTTTCGTAGGCGGTATAAAGATCGTGTTTATAGGTATGTTGCAAATCTTTGCAAGAGATGCCTGGAACCTGATCTCTATAATGGAGTAACAAAAGGTACAAAACTTGCTGGGAATAAGTAAGATCAAATGTTTCACCCGAATCCTTTAACTTGATAATGAACGTACGTTCTGTTTTGTTATAAGATATGACGAGTGGGATGGTATGCGTGATAGTTAAAGCGGATATAAATATTTTCTTGATTTGTTCGGACGTGACATTATTCTCAATTATGAATGATTCCAGCCAATGAGACAAGTTTCTCATTTCTTCGTGAGAAGGTTCATTGACTATGGTTCCGAATTCTCTTGCAATTCTTTTCAAGGTCTGATCATAACTGTATTCGGAATCCTCAAAGTTGATGGAGATTGCATGGGGGTTATTTGGTGACAGGTCCATGCGTTCCTCTAAGGCCTTTATCGTTAAGTCGCATGTCTGGAAGATTTTTTTATACTGGTTGCCATGAATGTCAATCCCGGAAAGATGTTTTCTGATGGCTTTCTCAAGTTGCTTGGCGCTGGTGGCGCGTGCCATTTCATCACGATATATGAAAACAAGTCCGTAACGCTTATAATACTCGGTTATCTTATGAAGATTTTTCTTTATGTATTCTGAGAACAGTTTGTTGTCATTGTTCTCAATAAAATAAACAACTTTCTCGCTCCCGAGAACACCGGGCAGATAACCGACTACCAACTTGTGCTGTCCTAATAACTGAAGTCCCATTTACTGCTTGTTTTGATTCTCAAAGATAGTTTTTCCATTCAATAGTTCCATTATTCCAGACAATAAATTGTCTGCCCCGGCCTCCCAATTTCATTGTGACTAAACTTGCAAAAAAAATAGAAGAATATGGAAGAAAGGTGTTTTAATTGGGACTCAATCATCGAGTGGGTGAAAGTTGCAGTCTATTGCTTCAATGCAAAGAACAACAATTGCTTCAGCAAGGAAGACATGGAGGATGTCTGCCAGAATACTTATGAAAGAATAGTACGTTATGCGGACAAATACAATCCTGATAGGGCATGTCTGAGAACGTGGGTAGGCCAAATTGCCAGTAACTGTGCAAAAGACTATGTAAATACATGCCGTTTGCTGCCCTTTGAAGAGGCTATTTATGCTGAAAACTTATATAGTGATCCGGAGGAAGAGGCTACGGACAGAGAGCGCACAGATTGGCTGGAGAAAAATAAACTGTCGCTAAAACCGCGAGAACTTGAGGCTTTTGAAATGTACAGGGATGGTAAAACACACCATGTAATCGCCAACATGATGAATACTACTGTTAATGCCGCTACTCTTCTGGTGTTCAAAGCCAAGAACAAACTGATGGAGATGGCAATTTCTGATAATATGTGCTATAACGGTGCTATTGTTGCTTAACCTATAAATGTTTAATATATGATTGTCTGTTACGTCAATTCAATGGAGTACAAAAGGGGTCAGGCCCCAATTGTATCATTTTGGTCTCAATACAGATGCGAATAGTTTGTTTCCCAGTATATCAGGTCCTCGGGAAAATTAATTCTCAGGAGATTTGAGCTGTCAGTTTGGTCTTTGCTTATGATATAAGGCTTATACAATTTTGTCTTTTTGTACAGCAATTCCTTGATTTTCTTGTTTATTCTTGAGATAGCAACGTTACTCTGATTGATAAGATTATCAATTGTAACATCTATTGGGTCGTTATCCCCGGGTTGCTTGGTCAGTCTGTACCAAGATAACAACTCCTTTTTGTAGAAGACCAAATCAGATTCAAGAATACCTTCCGGATGGTCCAGGAGTAAGAGATAAAGTGCCATCTCAATGGGTGACAGTTTAATCTCTTTTTCATATTCTTTCAAAAGAAGTGAGGAAAGAGGTTGCAGGTTGGGTATCGTAATAGAAGAAATATTCGGACTTTCCGATAATTCTTTTAATATTGCTTGTACCAGTTTAATTGAAACATTGTTTCTGGCAGCCTTGTCTACTAATTCTTCCAGGATTTCTTTCTCTTGGTCCGTATATGAATTGTCTTCTTCATCATCCTTCTTTCCGTAAGCGTCAGCCAATCGTTTAAACATGTCCCAATAAAAGCCCGGATCATCTAAAGAAACTTTGAAAGCCTTATCGCTTGTGTTCGATACAAAGCTCGGCAACTGCTTTGATTGGCTGGCAAGGACCTTCAACTCCTGTATCTGCATTTCGCAAGCTTCAAAGATTTTGTTGAATCCTCCGTCTTCGATATCCAAGCCCAACTTTTCATGTATGGCTTGTTTTATTTGTTCTCTTGATTTAAAAGCCAGCAACTCATCGACGTAGATAAAAGTCAGGCCGTGATGTTGAAAGTATCGGATTATCTCATCAAGATGGCCTTGAATGAATCTGGTCAGTTTTTTTGATCTACCATTATCCAGATAGTACACTTTGTCACCTGATGATCCATCGGGGAGAATACCCCAGGATATGCATGTTTCTTCTAGCGGTTGTATCATAGTCCATTTTTTTCTCAAATGTATAAAAGATAGTGGAATCAGCAAAAAACGGTGGCAATTTATTGCCGAAAGGTAATCGGAAACGTAAATAAATATGAACTACTATTGCAGCGTGAACAACAAACAAGCAGGTCAGGAGAACGTTCCAGGCCATTATTTGATAACAATTTAAATTATTAAGATATGATCGTAGTATTAATTGACATGACAAAAGATGCCCATCTGCTCCACAGAGCATATGAAGGCATAGAGGATGTGACTCTTTTGGTCAATCCAAGTAACGAGCAGGTCAATCGGGTTCTTTCCGAAAGACCTCACGAGACTCTTGTGTGCTTGGGTCACGGATGCCAGTATGGATTGTTCGGCCCATTCTGTTTGTTCGGCATCGCTACACCTATGGTGATAAGTGACACAACTGTGGATCTGTTGAAGGATAGGGAACTTATCTGCATATGGTGTAATGCAGATGAGTTCGGCCG
>Ga0265301_10007398_pt1 | contig 10309 bp, 11 predicted proteins | sample AusTroGonzalo_MG_2_FD_193488 | JGI IMG/M metagenome (GOLD analysis project Ga0265301, IMG submission 193488) | Bovine rumen microbial communities from tropical cattle in Woodstock, Queensland, Australia - Gonzalo_04 | ecosystem: Host-associated > Mammals > Digestive system > Stomach > Rumen ...
ATACCGCGCTCGTGGATATCCAGGATGGAAAGCAGGTTCACCCGCTCCTGGAAGTTCTCCACCTCGATGGTGGTGGCGATAAAATTCACCAGGAAATGGAAATTGTCGATGGACATGAGGGCTCCCATGGCCTCCTTGGGGGCAAAGGAAGAGGACTTTACCACCGTTCCCGCGCGGTCCTTGAGGGCATCGGCCAGTACCCGGCCTTCCTGCTCGTCCATTTCCGGCACTACCTCTTCCAGGTAGATGGCGCGGCCCAGCAGGTAAGGTTCCGTGCTTACTATGCTTTCCAGCGTGAGGATGCGCATACCCTGCAGGATGGCAGTTACCGAGCCGTCCGGCATTTCCAGGGTTTTAAGCACCTTGCACAGCGTTCCATAGCGGTTCAGATCGTCCTCACCAGGGTCCTCCACCGCCACATCCAGCTGCGGGACGGCGCCCAGCCAGCCGTTGCCCTGTTCGGCATCGGCCACCAGGCGGATGGACTTTTCGCGGCCCACCGTTACGGGGAAAACCGTTCCCGGGAAAATGACGGCGTTGCGGAGGGCCAGGATGGGAAGGGCTTCGGGAAGTTCCTTCTCATCCACCTTGGTGGACACCGCTTCGCCCATGACAGGCATGATATTTACTTCTACCCCGGCAGGGGAAAACATTCCGTTGAAATTGTTAAGCTTCATATATATTAAGGGGACAGCATGCCCCCGGCTGACAATTTGTCAGTTCTACTGGGGACAAGCGTCCGGCACACTATATTGTCAATCTCCGTGCCAAGCGTGAAAGCGCGCATAAGTACCTAATTATTTGGCAGGTTTTTATTTATATTATTTTGCGGATTGAAAAAAACTTTCTAAATTTGTCCCCGCTTTTAAGCAGAACGCTAAACAAAACTATAATATTATGACTAAGGCAGAGATTGTTAACGAAGTTGCAAAATCCACCGGTATCGAGAAGGTGCAGGTTTTGGCTGTTGTAGAAGAATTCACCAAAGTTGTGAAGGGTTCCATCATTGCTGGCAACCCGGTTTATCTCCGTGGTTTCGGTAGCTTCATCATCAAGCACCGCGCCCAGAAGGCCGCCCGCAATATCACCCGCAAAACTACCATGACCATTCCGGCTCATGACATTCCGGCTTTCAAACCCGCCAAGAGCTTCGTTAACGCCGTTAAAGAGAAATAACATTTAATTTTCTATCATTATGCCCAACGGTAAGAAGCATAAACGACACAAGATGGCTACGCACAAGCGTAAAAAGCGCTTGCGCAAGAACCGCCACAAGAAGAAGTAAACAAGACTTCTTCCCGGAAACAAAGGGCTTGCGAAATCACGCAGGCCCTTTCCTGTAAAACCTTATTCCAATGGAGTCTGAGAAACCGGACAAGGATCTGATTGTTGACGTAACGTCAACGGAAGTACATATCGCCCTGATGGAAAATCACCGGCTGATAGAGTACAACACGGAGTCCAGCACTGGGAACAAGTTCACCGTGGGAGACGTTTACCTGGGAAAGGTAAAGAAGATTCTCCCGAACCTCAATGCTGCCTTTGTGGATATCGGAGACAAGAAGGAAGCCTTCATTCACTACCTGGACCTGGGACTGTATTTTCCCGCCTTCGACCAGTTTGTGCGGGAATCCAATACCAATACGAATCTCAAGGATTTGTATTCCAGAATCAATATCGGCGAAGCCCTTCCCAAGGAAGGCCGCATAGAGGAGATTCTCCATCCCGGACAGATGATTGTTTGCCAGATAGTGAAGGAGCCGATTTCCACCAAGGGATCGCGACTGACAGCTGAGATTTCATTGGCAGGACGAAACATCGTACTTCTCCCCTTCGCCGAAAAGGTGTCCATCTCGCAGAAGATTGGCTCGAAGGAAGAGAAACGTAGACTGGAAACCCTGGTAAGGAGTATTCTCCCGGTCAATTACGGCGCCATCATCCGCACCGCCGCCGAAGGCAAGAATGCCGCCACGCTGGTGGGCGAGACCGAGGCCCTCATTCAGAAGTGGGAGAACTCCTGGAAGAAGATTGCCAAGGACAAGACCGTAAACCTGTTATTTACGGAATACAGCAAAACGACAACCGTGTTGAGGGATCTCCTCAACGACTCGTTCTCCAATATCTGGATCAATGACGAACGGGTGGCCGAAGAAGCGCGGAAGTACGTTTCGCTCATTTCCCCGGAACAGGAAAAGATTGTCCACCTGTACGAAGGCAAGCAGCCCATTTACGACCATTTCGAGGTCACCCGTCAGATCAAGGGCTCGTTCGGCAAGGTGGTACCCATGCGGCAGGGATCCTATCTGGTAATTGAAACCACGGAAGCGCTGAACGTAATCGACGTAAACAGCGGCATTCGCACCAAAACCGCCGACCAGGAGGAAAACTCCTTCGAGGTAAACAAGATTGCCGCAGAAGAGATTGCACGTCAGCTCAGGCTCAGGGATATGGGTGGCATTGTGATTGTGGACTTCATCGACATGGAGACCAACGAGCACAAGAATGCCCTGTTCAAGTTGATGCAGGAGCTGATGGAAGACGACCGGGCCAAGCACAATGTGCTGCCGCTCACCAAGTTCGGGCTAATGCAGATTACCCGGCAGCGGATCCGGCCTGTCACGGAAATCAACACATCGGAGCAGTGTCCCGTGTGCCACGGCACCGGAAAGATCCACTCCAGCGTGGTGATTGACGAAGAAATCGAGCGCAAGATAGCCTTCTATTCCATAGAAAAGGGTGTACGGTCCATTGTACTGAAAACCAGCCCCATCCTGGGTGCTTACCTGAAGCGGGGTCTGTTCAATTCCTTCATAGCCAAGTGGCGCAAACGCTACAAAATCCGGCTGGAAGTGGAAGAAAGTACAGACTACACAGTCCTGCAAAATGAATTGTACAACGAAAAAGGAGATAAGCTGGAGTAGCTTACCTCCTTTTTTTATTGAGGGGTTAGAACTGGTTTATTACGGAAAGATGTAGTCTATTTCTTGACGGGACGAATACTGAATCCTTGTTCTCGACTAGCCCCGAACAACCCTCCTCCTCCCGGATTAAAAGAAACTCCTGATCCTGAACTAGAATTGTACTCTCCAGAAGACCATTCTTTATAAAGAGATGAAGACCAATAGCACCCCGTTTCTAAGAAGAATATCATTGAACCATCATAGCCATATCCTGCCGCTGGAAGGAATATACTATTCCCTTCGAATCCGGAGATTTTACTGGTAACCAGACACCCATGCTTACTGCTATCCCACGTCCATGTACAATTCTTCTTATTGAACAACTCCTCCCACTCCTCATTAGTAGGAATACGCCATCCATCTTTTAGAATAACATGTGCCGCATCAATCTATGTCTTCCAGTTTGTATTTATTATCTACTGATCCATAATTTGACATCATGACATATTTAGTAATAGACGTTGAACTACTATCCCATTTATAATTGCTCCAATCAAATGACTGTTTAGAAGAAGATTCTCCCCATGCGAAATAATCACCATTTTCTTCAGGGGAATCTGCACCGAGATTCCAACTTGCCCATCTAACGGAGAGGCCCAGGTCAATGGCCATAGGAGCTCCAATAGCTTGTATTCTGCTGGAGTATTTTTCCCATCCGTTCGCAGCCTTGTAAGCGTCAATAGACTCAGCCGGCACATAAATGGGAGAATCATTCGTATTATCAAACATACCTGAATATGAGAATTGTTGAAAGACTGATGGAGGCGTTGTAGGAAGCACAATTATTTCTTTTAACGATATGCAATAATAGAAAGCCCCATAACCGATTGATTCAACCTTTGCCGGAATCGTCACTGTTTCCAAAAGAGAACAATTTGCAAATGCCGTCTCACCAATATAAGTTACATTATCCGGTATGCTTATACTCTTTAATTGTTTACATCCATAGAAAGTATAATACTCAATATTACGCAACGCCGAAGGTAGAGAAATTGTTTCTATCCCGGAATTGGCGAATGCGCTATTTTGTATAGAGACGATGGATTCCGGAAGAGTAATTGATTTTAATGACGAACAACCATGAAAAAAACTAATAGGAATATAAATCATTGAATTCGGCAATCTCACGGACTCAAGGGAAGAACACCCTCTAAATACCCTATAACCAATCTCAGTTACTGAATCAGGAATAATAACAGATTTGAGTGACTTACAGTTCTCAAACACCGCATAGGATATTGATTTAACTGATGCTGGAATGATAATCTCTGTTAGTTTTTCACAATCCTCAAATGCGGCATATTCAATTGTCTCGATAGTCGCAGGTAGAACGATAGACTCTATAGCGCTAGCTCGTGCAAATTCCCCTGGGATTCTAGACAATTGTGAAGGGAGAGAGATTCGTTTTAGTTTTGTACAACAACTAAATGACTCCGTACCGAGAGAAGTAATCGTAGATGGGAGATCAATTGATTCCAAAGCTGAGCAATTCTTAAAACACTGCCAACCAATAATCTTGATAGAAGCCCCAAACACAACTTCTGTCAAACTAAGACAATTATAAAAGCCTTTATTAGGAAGAGTACTTACGCCATCTGGAATCTTTATGGATTTGAGGTTAACACAACTCTCAAAAGCAGCATAGCCAATAGATTCTACTGTCCAAGGAAGAGTAATAGCTTCTATTTGCCATCCTTTGAATCCTTCATTGGGTATACTTGTTACTTTCGTGAAATATTCTAACTCATTGAACGAAGAGAAAACCTTTTGTGATCCTAAAGCCGCAAATAATTCTGTTCCTTCTACTGTCTCAGCCTCTTTTTTTGATATTTCGCCGTCACCATCTTTATCAAAGGATGAAACTAATATAGCTTTTAAATTTGAATCTGCGAACTGGATTGGCTCATTCTGTGGATTCTTTTTTACTGTAACCTCACACTTAGCTATCTCTTCGCCTGCCTTTGCCGTAATGGTTGTTGTTCCTTCATGAATAGCGAAGACAATTCCATTCTCGACCTTTGCCACGGCTTCATTAAAAGCAGACCATTCAACTGTCTTATCGGTTGCATCATTCGGTTTGACTGTGGCAATCAATGTCTCCGATTCTCCTTCAACCAACTCAAGGTTTGTCTTGTTGAGCTCAATAGAAGTAACGGAAATGACCTTCTTTACCACAGTCACCTTACATTCAGCTGTTTTATCTCCAGCTTTGGCTATTATTGAAGTAGTACCCTCCTTGATAGCCGTAACCTTTCCATTATCCACACTCGCCACCGTAGCATCAGAACTACTCCATGTTACTGTTTTGTCTGTAGCATCATCTGGCTTAACTGTAACGGTTAATGTAGCCGTATTGCCTTCAACTAATTCCAAGGATTCCTTATCTAAGGTTATAGAAGAGACTGCGACTGTCCCTTTAGATACAATCACAGCACAAGTCGCCGACTTACCGCCCGCCGAAGCAGTGATGGTTGAGTTCCCTTCTGCTATCGCAGTTACAAGACCGCTACTGGATACCGTTGCAACAGACTGTTTGGAAGATGTCCAGGTCAAAGCCTTATCTGTAGCATCGCTCGGCTGAACAGATGCTGATAGTTGAACCGTTTCGCCTATTAGCATTTCTGCTGACGCCTGGCCTATGGATACGGAGGCAACAGCAACCTCTTCTGGCGCCTTCTCACAAGCGATAGTGCATAGAAATACATAGAAAAAGGGAATGATAATTCTTTTCATGATGAACATTCTATTAGTAAAACAACAAACATACCGATTAATAGACAACTCGATTGGCGGGAGTTTCGTAGTATCATCCTATAGGTATTAGCAGGCAGTTAATCCTGTTAGATCGCAAAGTATTTGATTAGTCTGATACAGGTCGTATGGTTTTTCAGCAATCACGTAGGGGTCCTACGTCATAAACCTTTCTGTCATCGAAACCTACTGAATACGCCATGATTGGGTATACTCCAGGATATGGAGAAGATGTCCAAAAGGGAATCAGTGACGGCCACCTCTTCGGGTGCTTTTTCGCAAGCGAATGTCAATACAAATACTACGACGAGTAATATGCAATTCTTCATCATGGATTTGCTATATTCAAATCATAATAAGGTAATTGGAGGAGTGCCCAGTATAGCTTTTTGTTGAAGCAGACTGTTTTGTTCCTTCATAAGCAAATCACTATTGCTCTCATTACTTTGATTGTAGCAGTCATTCTTTTGTTCCACCACCTCAATAGCTTTCATCATAACGTCATGAAGGCCACTCACTCCATAATCATGATCCCAACAATAAGATTGTTTTATATCTGACAACTCGTTTTTTAGCGCAGCTGCTCCTCTGATTATACCACTATGGAATTGGGAATCATCACCTCTTTGACGAGGATAATAGTTATTCTTCAAATAGCTTTCAATTAACTCAACTGGGTTAATAACACGATTACACATATAAAACATCGTTAATCCACTGCTCCTAATGGTCGTTAACAATAAAAGTGTGGAGCATTTCGTTTATCAGCCGGAGGCTCTGGTAAGCCCAAGAACAGATAAACAATACTCCACACCGAGTATGGTGACTATGCAGACAGCATGGTGCGCCAAACAAGGTGATGAATGCATTTGCTTATCCCTGTTCTTTTGAAATATACCAGATTTCCAGCTGGGATAAAAGCGAAAACACTTTCATCAAATATGTATGTCAGGGGTATGTATCACGACACATTGCCCTGACAGCTACAAAGGTATAAAATGTTTTTCAAAAATGTATGTAGACAATCGCTATTTAGGAGAGATTGACGTTCCCATTCGACAGCTTGAAGGATTTGCGGATGGATTCTTCGAGCAGATTCAGAGGCTATGCACTGACGGGAATGGAAAGCAATTCCTGTCCTATGGTATGGATGGTGGAATAGATGTCCTTTAACCTGGCTTCAGAAGGCTTCTTAACCCCACTGATATACTGGGCAAAAAGGCTTTGCGAAATACCCATCCGGCGGGCTATAGCCGAGGCATTGATTTCAGGATGTGCCATAAAGAGACGATACAGTGCCGTATGCTCTTTTGATTTGAAGAATCCATCAAAACTCAAGTCTTCGTCAAGGTCTGGCCATGAAATGCCAAATGCATCGGCATGATAGTTGGCCCGCTGCTCGGGAGTTGCATCCTTCAGACGCGGATAGTCTGCAAAATACTCGCAAGCCTCCTTTCCATCGGCCGTGCGGATCCAGACTGCATCCGCCGTAAGCCATATTCTCTCAATAGCGTTCATTTGCTCTTGTTGAAAAAACGGTTCCAATGCTCTGCTATTACCTCCTGGTTTTCCTCTATAATGGACTCCACAAGTTTAAGCTCCGCAGGCTTTAATCCTAAGTTCTCTACAAGTTGAACCGGAAACAGCGAAAACTTCGCTTTGCAACCACCTTTTATCACATGGATGTGAAGAGGCTCATGGTCGTTTGAGTAGAACTTAAAGATAAAACCGAAGAGTATAAATACAGTTGGCATAGCTTTTTTCTTTGCAAAAATAGGTAATTAATTTATTACCCCCAAATATATTTTGCAAAAAAAGATCAACGGCGGCGAGAAGGCCGAATAATAGCCGCAAGGGCCAGGAGGGCGAAGAGGAGGACGGAGATGCGGCCCACTATGTCGCCGTTGCGGACGAAGAAGGTCTGGCGGGTAGAGAGGCCCACGGTGCCTTCCAGGAGGGCGGGTTCCCACCAGGGGGTACTTTCCAGAATGCGGCCGCAGGGGTCGATGATGGCCGATATGCCGGTGTTGGCGCAGCGGGCCACCCATCGGCGCGTTTCGATGGCGCGGAGGCGGCTGTAATTGAGGTGCTGCTTATAGCCGGGGGTATTCCCCCACCAGGCGTCGTTGGTAATGACGGCCAGCAGCTGAGCCCCCTGGCGGACATAGCCGGTGCAGTATTCGCCGTACACCGATTCGTAGCACACAGCCGTGCCGATAAGCATCTTCTGTCCGGAGGCAGAAGAGTTTGCCGCAGCATCGGCTATCTTTTTCGCGGAGGCAAACTCTTTTGCCACCGGCGATGCCTCGGCTATTGTATTTGTGGAGACAGATGTGTCTGCCGTAGCATCGGCAAAATTTTTAGCGGAGGCAGACACATCTGTCTCCATCGGAACTGTCATAGCAAGGCAAGAAATCTCCTTCTGTCCTACGTCTTTGGCCATCAGGTAGCTGCCGCCGCTGATGAGCTTCTCCAGGGGGATGAAGAAACGGGGATAGGGGGTGAGCTCCGTGCCTACCACCAGTTTGGACTTGTGAAAGAGTTGATAGCGGGCCGACGTGTCTGTAAGTATGGCCGAATTGTGCATCAGGATCCATTCGGTTTTTCCATCGGCCTCCCGGCCGATTTCAAAAGCGCAGGGATCCGGCGAGGAATAGGAACGCACCGGCTCCAGGGTGGAGGCGCCAAAAAGGACGGTAGCCTGCGGATGGCGCTGCAGGAACGCCTGGAAGCGCTGGGAGGTCTCGTGAAGGGCCACTCCATTGGTATAGACCCGGGAAGTGAAGGTTTCCGGCGCCAGCACCAGCACGGGTTCCGGCGAAGACCAGTCGGCCTGTTCCACCAGCGCCAGGAAACGCTGGTCCTGCTCTTCCCGCGAAAGGGACTGGAATTTCTCGTAAGGGTCGTAATTGGGCTGGCCGATAACCACCTTCAGCGAAGCCTCGGAAGCAGGGGCACGCAAGCACGTGCTCCAGATCATCGGCCCGAAAAGGACCAGCACCGGAGCTACCAGGGCGACCATGCGGGCCTTTTCGTTCCAGCGGGCCATGCGGCCGTCGGAAAGTGCTACCATAAGGCCGAAGAGGCTCAGATTGGACAGCCATACCCAGAGGGAACCGCCCATGTGTCCCAGCACGCTGTACCATTGCACCAGGCCGGTTGTATCGGCAAAAGCGTTGCCCAGCACCAGCCAGGGCCAGGAGATTTCGGCCACCGTAAGGTAATACTTTTCCCAGGCCAGCCAGGCGGCGGCCAGAAAAACGTACGGCAGCACCCCGCCCAGACGGCGTTTCACCCAGCGGAAAGTGCCGAACACCAGCGACATCTGCAGCGCATTGGCCAGGATGGCAAAGACGGCACCCCCCACCGTGGCCTCCCCTACCCACCAGGTGGTAACGGCGTTCCACAGCACAAAAGTGCCGTAGTGCCACCACCAGAAATGCTTCCGGCCTTCCTGCGCCGCCAGCCGTTCCATGATAAGGAGCGGCAGCAGGCCGATGAGGGCGGTCCAGCCCATGTGGGGAACCAGCCAGGGCAGGCTCATAAGCACCACAAAAGCCAGGGAGAGGGCCGGGAATATGAGGGAACGTTTCACGGGAAACAAAGATATGAATTATTTTTCGTAACTTCGCAGAACGCAAAACGATTCTGGTCTTATGGCACTCAAAGACAACTGGATTCTAAAAAATCTCCTGGAAGCGGCAGTCCTCATTATTGTACTGCTCATCCTGGCCACCCTCAGCCTGAGCCTGATTACCCGGCACGGGAAAACGGTAACGGCGCCGGACTTCACCAATCTCACCGTTCCGGAAGCCGAACAGCTGGCTTCACACTCCCATGTGGGCGTGAAGGTGGTAGATTCCGTGTTTGTGCGCAGGCTGGGAGCGGGCGTGGTGTACCGCCAGCAGCCCAAGGCCGGAGCCACCGTGAAGAAGGGCCGCAGCATCTTCCTCACCATCAATTCCATTGTGCCCCGCAAGGTGGTAATGCCCAACCTGTATGGTTATTCCGTAATTGAAGCGCGTGCCGAACTTCAGAACCGGGGCCTGGACCTGGGCAAGCTCAACTATATAAAGGATATTGCCACCAATAACGTGCTGGGGCAAAGCCTGAACGGCCGGGAAATAAAGGCCGGAGACCTGGTTGTAAGCGGTTCCACCATAGACCTTACGGTGGGCCTCAGCAGTGAAGAAAGTTCCACCGTGGTGCCCCGCCTCATCGGCATGAAGTATGTGAGGGCCATCGATGCCCTGCACGACCGTTTCCTGAACGTAGGACGCGTACGCTTTGACGAAGGCATCCGCACCTATGCCGATTCGGTAAACGCCGTGGTTTACAGGCAGGACGCCCTGGGTGCCTCCAAAACCCTGGGCACCCCCATCAATATCTACCTCACCCTGGACACCACCAAACTCCCGGCCCAATGATCTCACCAGGCCCTGTCTCGAAGGACTCACAAGCCGCTCTGCAGAGCGGCCGGCCGGAGGCCGCGGACGTCGGCGGGGATGAGGAAATGTTCGAGCATTTCCGAATCGTCGCCGACCGTGGGCAGGAGCCTGTGCGAATAGACAAATTCATTGCCTCGCACCAGGAAGACA
>Ga0265301_10007410_pt1 | contig 10299 bp, 15 predicted proteins | sample AusTroGonzalo_MG_2_FD_193488 | JGI IMG/M metagenome (GOLD analysis project Ga0265301, IMG submission 193488) | Bovine rumen microbial communities from tropical cattle in Woodstock, Queensland, Australia - Gonzalo_04 | ecosystem: Host-associated > Mammals > Digestive system > Stomach > Rumen ...
GTTAGAGAAGGAAGAGGCTGAAAAAGAACTAAAGCAGATTCAAGCAAAAAATAAGCGTCTCCGCAGTCTTATCAAGCAAGTTATTTTTAGTGGACCTGTTACTGTAGTTAAGTGGAATGACGGAACTATTACTAGAGTTCGTTGCGCAGAAGGCGAAGAGTATGATCAGGAAAAGGGTTTACTTGCGGCTATGGCAAAGAAACTTTATGAAAATACTAATATTTTCGTAGAAGAGCTTGCTTATTGGTGCGATGATCCTGACGATGATGATTATGATGACGATGACTTTGAAGCATATCGTCAAACTATTGATGAAAGAAATTGGCAAAAACTAAGAGATTGGTTTGAACGAGACGATGATTAATTTTTTGGAAGAAACTGAATATTATATGTTTGAACTTGGCTATTCTTGGAGCGATGTTAGCTTCATAAGTGGTAAAGAGTTTTCAATTTCGGTCGAGAATTTTCGAGAAGTTGCAGCCAACGCAGATTATGATCCGGGATATGGTGCTCCTGAGGTTGCGGAGGATCTTGTGATTGTTTTCAATGATGGATGTTGGTTTAATCGTCATGAATATGACGGTAGTGAATGGTGGGTATATAATCAAATTCCTCAAAAGCCTAATTTTGAAAGAAAAATTCATGCTCTTGTTGTTCATCAGAAGCAGAATGATGAATATTCTGGCTGGCTTAACCTCGAAGAAATGAATAGGATTAATTAATGATTGTTTTATATTTTGTTATTGCTCTTTGTTTTGGATATATTTTCGGAGTTCTTATAACGATTCTTTGGGACGAAGGAAAAATGCTCCAAAATTTAAAGTTATGGCGAATGCGAAAGCTCGGCCGCAACTGTACTAATTGTAAATATAAAACTTTAAATTGCACTTATGGTTTAGAACGTTGTCATTGTCCGACAAAAGGTGAATATAATCCTTGTACTGGAGAAATAAACGTAAAAGAAAAATGGATTCAGTCTACTGTTGGAACAAAGTATTGTAATTGGAAGCCAAAAGAAGATGAAACAAAGTAATCAAAATATACGGTGTAAAAATTGTATTTTTCATAGTTTAATAGATAACAAAATTTTTTGTACGAATTTTAATATTGTTCGTGAGCCTAATAATACTTGTAAATGGGGTGTAAAAAAGAACAATGGCGGATAGAGATATAATTATTATTTTCTGTATGATTATTATATGCGGAGGTATTGATATTATATTCTCAGAATACCCTGAGTATATGCGGTGGCGCTTGCAAAGGTGTATGTCAAAGCTGACCGGCCGCAATTATTTGTAAAGAGGTAATAATGTTTTGTCCTATAAAATATAATCCTGCTAAATATGACGAATGTTATATTGATTGTCCTTGGGCTTGTATAACGTCAGAGGGATATGGGTGCGCAATAGCTTTTATTGCTATGAGTAGATTTGATAATATTGGTATTAATCTTGAGCCATTACCAAAAGAAGAAAATGATGATGAAAATGATTTGTCCTAAGTGCGGATATTCTTCATTCCTTTTGGATAATTTTCATTGGGAAAATTTAAATCGTGGAGATATTGCGGCAAGAGGAGTATTGTATGTCACGTGCCCGCAATGTTTACATAGTGATATAGTTAGAATTGATGAAAATATAGGTCGGTTGTTTCCTTCATGGTTTATTGGAAAAACTGATTATAAAAAGAGGTATAAGTAAAGCTCCGCAAGGAGCTTTACTTTTTGGATTTTTTATGTTATAATATAAATATGGAAAGATGTGTTCAGATCAAGAATTCGCAGGAACGGAGCGCCGCATGGCTAGTAAATATACGGAAAGAGTTACTATACCTTTAACTAAGAGAGAAAAAGAAAATTGGCAACATGCTGTGGATATTAGTGAGTATAAGAGCATTCCGCACATGGTAAGAGATATTGTTGATTATTTGTGTGATGTTATTGAAGATGAAACTAGACAGTTGGACATTATAGTTAAGTTAGTTGACAGTGATCTTAATGATTAAAAATGTCCAAAAATCCTACTATTGAACTAGTGATGTCAGTAAACTGTCCAATTTTACTACCATGGAATGTCCAAAAATCCTACTATCGAAAAGCTTAAAATGTCCAAAAATACTACCAACCTACTACTCTATCTACTCATATCTACTCTATTGATTTCTTCGTGCTAAAGCACGAAAAATCAATTTTATAAAAAGGAGGAATCTTAATGGATAAAACTCATTTAGAAGTTTCTCCTGACTTAAATTCAACTTTAACTTATTTAAGAGTAAATTCTCAGTTTAGTCAAGGAAAAAGAAGGATTAATAAAAGAGATGCCAGTGCTAGAAAAATTAGTGAAATAGTGGGAGATCGAAGTAAATCTTCTGTTGCCACTGATTTAAAAAAATTAAAAGATAAAGGTGTTATTGTTGAAGAAGGTAAGGAATATATAATTAAAGATCCTGAAGGAAGTTATAATAGTTTGCCTACAGAATTTGTGAGAAGAATGATGGTTATGTTTAATAGTGATGTATTAAATGTTTATAATTGATTATATAGAAGATATGGATATAGTAAAAAAATACATAAAATGTGTTTATTTAGTTATGGAGATATAGTTGAACAAGCTTTAGGTAAATTTAATGAAGATCGAACTAGGAAACAAGCACAAGATATTCTTCATCAATTAGAATGAAATGGATTAATTAGAAGAGGTCATGCTAGAGTAGGAAAAACGTGGCTTTGGTGTTTATTAGATATTAGAACAGAATTTGTTATTAATGATACTCTTAATGAAATAGAAGATGAAATTGTTAAAGGTAAACCTGAATTTATTGGTGATACTAAAAAATTATTGGAAAATACAAATGAAGAAGATGTTAAAATTGAAGTTGTTTTTGGATTTTCAAATGAGAATTTACCTAAATTAAAAGCAACTACTAGAGGATTACTTATGGCGTATAAACCTATAGAAGAATTAGCAGAAGAAAAAGGTGCTACTGTAGATCAAATGTTTGATTGACTTGAAAATAGTGTTGAAGGGAATGAAAACGATGACTATATTTCATATGAACGAAAAAGATTACAATAAAATATTATGTTATTTAGATGAATGTGAGCGTAATGAAACTTATGGACAAAGATCTTATAAAGGTGATATTGATAATTTAGATTGAAATGATATTGAAGAATATTGTGGAAGCTATGGAATTAGAGATGAAGATTGTATATATATTCATAATTTAGAAGATATTAAGCAATATATTTATAAAAAAGTATAAAATTGTGCATACACCAGGGATTATATAATATAAAATTGTATAGACACCAGGGACTGGTGTGCCCTTGTCATGACCAGCCCGATTTTTCAGACCTCGACACCGCATTCGAAAGTCCTGTAAAAAGGATTTTTAAACTTAAAACTGGTTTTCAAATTTCTTGTGAAAGACATCTGACCACTCTAAATATACCATATTTTGTGTCCAAAAGCAAGTAAAAAATACAAGATTTGTGGTGATTTTTTAGCTTTTTTATAACTTTTCGCTGCATTTTAACGATTTGATTTGATAGATGGATGGAAGTTCGACTAGAAAATTTCCGATTATCTCGAGATCGATCGTATACAAACACTGGGGCCCGCGTTTCTTTTTTCTTTCTTCTCTTGGATTATTATTTTTGTTTAAAAATAATAGTATCTTATCCATGAAAAAAGTATCTTAGCCATAAATGCGGCTGCTTAGGCAAAAATCCCCTATTGACAGAACACCGCATTTGTGGTATAATAAAAGTGATATATTTTTTTTAAAAAAAAATAATTCTTTGTTTTGATTTTCATTTTCGATTTCGTCTATTGGATCATTTAAAAATTTTTCTTTTCAAAATTTAATTTTTATAGTATAATATAATTAAAGAAAGAGAGAAAAAGAGTTAAAAAGTTCAGTTTTTGAATTTTTTCTTTCTTTGTTCTTTAATAATTGTATATTTTTGAAGTTTTTTAACAATTTTCGTTTTGAAATTTCATTTTCAATTTTCATTTTCAAACGTTTTTGGTTAAAAAATTTCATTTTCATTTTCAAACCAAGTTAAAAATAATCATTTTCAAAACAAAAATTTTATGGTATAATATATATATAAGAGAGAGGGAAAAAAGAAAGTACATAGTCTGAGATTTACTTCCTCTCTTGAGCACCTTAAAATTTCTAGTTGACAGCAGTTGAAAAACATGCTATAATATATATGTAAGAAAAAGTTAGGGAGTTTTAAAACTGGTAAAAAGGGGATGGCCTCCCCTAAAAATAAGGAGCCTCAAGAAGGGGCAGAAAAGGAGAAAAAAATGGCTGAGAAGATTACCCGCAAGGACCTGTTCGCTCGTATCGCTGAGACCATGAAGGATGACCATGAGGTTGTCGAGATGTGCGAGAAGTACATCGCCCAGCTCTCGAAGCCGCGTGTCCACAAGACCAAGCCCGAGGTTGTGGAGTTCCGTGCGGCTGTGGCTGCCCACCTGCAGAACGCTGAGGGCCCGCTCACCAACAAGGAGCTCGCGGCTGCGATGGAGGTCTCGGCGCAGAAGATGGCGGCTGCGCTCCGTTACCTGGTTGGCGAGGGCCAGGTCATCCGTACCGAGGGTGAGAAGAAGAACGACCCGGCGACCTTCGTCATCGCCTAGTCAATAGGCAAGAGGACTGCCCTAGCAGTAGAGGGTGCGGGGAGTGGCTAGGGACACTCCCCATCACAAAGACCATGACGTAAGCAAGGAGACAGATCATGAAGTATACCTTCATCACTGAGGCAGGGACAGAGAAGACGATTAACATTCCGGACAGCGTATTTGTGCAGGGCCGCAAGGAAGGTCTGAGCCAGCGGGATACGATCGATCGCTACCTTAGCGATGAGGGTTATATTGTTGACCCTGTTGTTGCCGAGCTGACTCAGAAGGCCAAGGTGAATGGTGCGGGTGTGCGTGCCAAGGGTACCGAGAGGAAGAAGCCTACTCGCAAGCCGGATGAGACGAAGCGTGCGCTGATCCAGATGTTCAAGGAAACTCTTGATGAGTTTGGTCATGGCGACACTTCTTTGAATGGCATTCACAGTGTGGAAGTTACGAATATTGAGCGAGTCATCGCTTTTCAGATCGGTGACGATAAGTTTGAGCTGACCCTAAGCAAGAAGCGCAAGCCGAAGGTTTAGGTTAGCAGTACCCCTTTCAAAATGGGCGCGTGAGTCATGGCACGTTCCCAGCCCCTTTCTCGGGAAGCGTCGCGTATGCGGCGCTTCTTTTTTTATAAAAAATTTTTTTTGAAAATTTTGTTGGATCGAGAAAAGGAAGACGTATAGAAAAAAAGACTTGACAGAGCAGAAAAAATGTGATATAATTAAAATGAGAATTATTTTTTTAAAAATTTTAGTTTCAGGAATCGGGAAAATTACAGCTTTGCGCCGTATACTGCCAGTTCTACGAAAATGGGGCGTATAGGTCGTGCCCAGCCCTCGACCGTGCACGGGGAACATTTGTTCGTATCGAACATTTGTTCGATAGCGAATGCGGCTGACAAATGTAAGCTTTTACAAATGTAAAGAGTTAGACACGGTTAACTTTTGCGCAACTTTACATAAGATTCTATATCATGCATTTTTTCAAAAAATGCATAAACAGTCGATAATATTCAAAATAATGCATAAAAAAGAGAAATATGCATGATTAATGCATAACTTTACTTTACATAAGATATTATATCATGCATTTGCGGGATACCGTTCACCGACGATTTGCTACCGTTCACCGGTAGGGGTCTTTTTTTTACTTGAAACTTGTGCTAAAATTTTCGGCCGCCCACGAAGTTAGCCTTGGTTAACTTTGCGGCAAGGGAAAACCCTACCTTGGCGGTAGGGTTTAGCCCTTGGGGTTTGCCGTGCGGGCTAGGCCACCGTGTAGGTGACCTTGCGCCCGTCCACGACCTTGCGGAGCACGCCCAGCTCCACGCCCACGCGAGCGACCGCGGCGGCCTTCTGCGTGGTGAGCACACCGCGAACGTGCTCGGTGACCCACTTGGCGGTGACCTCGCCGCCCTCGGGGATGGCGTCCGCGAGAGCGCGAGCGAGCCGCTCGTTCTCCACGCGAGCCTTGCTCGGCGCGTCCGACTTGACGCGCGGCTTGGTGATGCTGGCGTGCATCTTGGTGAGGACGTCCACGACCTCGGGGACGTCGGCGCAGCGCTCGATGGCGATGGCGAGAGCGTCGGCACGGGTGATGCTGGTGGTCTTGGTGGTCGTCATGGTGACCCCCCTTCTGCCTTGCGGCGGTTCTTTGTTTTGAGGGGGAAGCGAGAATCAGAGCCGGGGGCTTGATTCTCTTACCGTTTTGCTTCCCCCTCCTGACATTTACTAGTATAGCAGGATGGCAGGGGACTGCAAGCGGGATTTTTTGAATAATTCACAGGGGTCTATGCACTTTTTGGCCTGATTTTTGCATAAAATGCATTTGATATACACTAAAATGCATAAAAGGGTAGAAAAAATTCATTGAAAATTCTTTTCCACAAATTTGCGGGAGTTTTCCACAGGCTGTGAAAAAACTGTGGAAAACTTTTACGTGAACATGTGAGCATGTGTTCACATGTTCCACTTTAGCACTCTACTGTGGTGGAGTGATTAAATCCTATCAACTTTGTGCACTTTAATACTCTACTGTGGTGGAGTAATTAATCTTAATTAATGCAGTTTACTTTAGCACTTTACTGTGATGGAGTAACTAAATCCTACTACTTTAGTATAGTTTTACGTTTGTCAAACTTTTACAAATGTAAAAAGTTAACCTCGGTTAATTTTTCAGTATCCCCCGAATACATTGTACTAAACAAATATGAAGATTATGTGAAGAAAATATGGAGATTGTGTGAAGATTTAGTTATGGGAAAACTAAATTTGATAGGTGCAGTATAGATTTTCGGCCAAATTCTAAAGTTAACCTTGGCTAACTTTTTCGGCCGACTATGACAAATGTAAATCTAAACTTGATAGGTACACTATAGATTTTTCGGCCGACCTTGACAAATGTAAACCCTTACGTTTGCAAGGGTTTAAACTTTTCACGTGAAACGAAAGAGCCCGCTTGCGCGGGCTCCTTTTTAACGATTGTACTGTTTGCGCCATGCCTTGAATTTAGGCTGGCAAGCGATGTAAGCATTGTTCACCGGCTCGGTGTTCATGCGGGCGTGTTGCCGCAAAATCTTAAACAGAATCGCCGCTTCAAGTTCGGCATCCGCGAGCGCGGTATGCTCTTCCTCAAAGTTGGCATCTTGGAGAACATACGCGCCGACGCTGTTGGCGTTCGTGCGAACGTTGCCGTTATCGCTCACAAAACCGCAAGCCGTCGCAAACTTGAAATAGTTGCGGCTATTGCAGATAGTTTGCGCGGCGGCGGCGTTGATGCAATGCCATGACATACCAGCGGGGAGAAAATCGCCGTTATAGGTGGCATTCAGTGCGCTAATATCAGCCATTGCATAATAAGCCCAAACCTGCGAAACGTTAAACGCCTTGCAAGCATCAAGGAACAGAGCGCGGGCGTTTTCACGTGAAACAACATGGGCCGCGCCCGTCTCGATGGCCGTGATATAGGCGGGGAGTTTGTCCGCATAGTAGGCTGTTCGCATATCGTTTTCAAGGACGGTTTCAGCGATGATAAAGCGGGCGCGAATGACAATCTCGCCCGTCTTGTCATTCATGATGCAAAAGCCAAAGTCATAAACGGCCTTGCGCGGGACGGTCAAAAACTCGGTGTCGATAATTGCGCGGTACATTCAAAACCCCTTTCGTTATGTTTTAACCTAGTAACTATGTTAGCAGAACGCCGACCAAAAGCAAGTGAATCTAAGAATCTCCACATAATCTCCACATTTAATAAGGGTAAGCATAAAAACAGTAAAATATGCAAAATAATGCATAAAAATGCCAAAATACATAGAAATATGCAAAAAAATGAATATTTGGGATTTTTTATTCATAGGTCGAGTTTTTGAGTTAACCTCGGTTAACTTTTTCAGAACCCCCCGATACCTATTATAGCACTATCAGAGTTTAAATGCGTTACAATTTCAGGAATGGATTATCCTAGTTTGAGAATAAAGAACCGCTAAAACAAAACTTGACCAGTGCAGTATAGATTTTCACGGCCTTAGTCGAACAAATGTTCGATATTTCTCTAGGTAAAGAAAAAGCCCCTTGCGGGGCTTTTGTTTGGGCTAGATGTCGTAGCTGGCATACTCGATGATGACCTTGAACCCGTCGAAGTGGTAGGCGGGGTAGAAACCCGGCTCGACCTTGTTGGCGACCTCGGCGAGCGTGTCCTCCATCTGCTCGATAGCGACCTCGTCGTAACCCCTCATGACCTCGTTCCAGTTCTCGTCGAACCCCTCGAAGTCCAAGACGGTAACCCGAATCGTGCCATCGGGGCGCTCGTAGACAGCGACGTCGTCCTCGCACTTGCGGATGATGTTCATGACCTTGTTCTTCATTGCTAACCCCTTTCATATCTTCAACCTTACATTATTAATTATAGTCATTGTGGCTGTGATTGCAATAGGTTTTAGAAAAATTGTTTATTTTATTTTGAGGATAATGTTTAACTAAACTCAACTGATTTTATTTACTTTAATACTCTACTGTGATGGAGTAACTAAATCCTAGCGGTCAAGTATACTTTAGCACTTTACTGCGCTAAAGTAATTAAAGTAGATAGATATTGTTTACTTTAGTACTCTACTGTAGTGGAGTGAATTTTTTGTTAACCTCAGTTAACTTTTTTTGCCGCCCCCGATTTAAAGTATACCATAGAAACAACCTTAAATGCGTTACAATTTGAAAAAAATTTTGTTAACCACGGCTAACTTTTTTCGGCCATACTCTGACAATTGTAAGAGTTTACGCTTGTAAGATTTAAGATTGACTAAAAGAGAAAACCCCTTGCGGGGTTTTCTAGTAAGCGGTTTCCCAGTTTCGGATGGAAGCCTTGACCTTGCGGCGAGCCTTGCGGGTAAGCTTCTTGCGCCCCTCGTGCTGGCGCTTGGTGTGACCATAGCCGCCCGCGTTCCAGCCGTCCCCGCACGGGTAGCAAGTCCCGTGGCTCCAGTCCTTGGCGTTGGCCTTGTGCATGGCGTCCATTTTTCCTCCCTCGGTCGTTCCCCTTTCGATGATTCCATTATTCCATAGTACGCTCTGCGCGTCAATAGGTTTTTGGCATCTTCATAAAATCTTCACAACTTTACCACTCTACTGTGCGATAGTGCGGCGGTTCAAAAAAAGTTAACCACGGCTAACAAAAATTTTCGGCCATAGTCGTCCCCTTTTATCATACCATGCTGTCTAGGCCATGTCAACCCCTTTTTTGAAATTTTTTTATTCTATTTAAAAAATAAAGGGCGGGTGCCCGCAAGCCCCGCCCTTGTGTGAGGGGTTAGGGGTTAGAACCCCTCACACCCAATATTCAACCAACAGCGAGATAACCAGACCCAGCGTGAGCGCGGTCAAAGCGGCGTTCTTGACTTTGTCCGCCCACGGACGCTCTAGGTAAAAGTCGCGACCGAGCGCAATCAGGTTAGCCGCAAGCCAGATAAGCTGCGCGGTGAGCGCAAGGTCGAAGCGCACGAGAACCTGTCCGAGAATCGTCAAAGCCAGTCCCGCAAGCTGCACATTCTCCACAAACTTGATGTGCTTCTTCGTGTTCGTGTTGTTCGTCATTTTCAAACCCCTTTCGTTTTTTTCTTACAAACCCATAGTAAAGGATTGAAAACCCCTTGTCAAGCACTTTTCGAGAAATTCTTTATCTAGTTTGAGAATAATGCTCTGCCGCGTTTTCTTTATTCTCTATTGGAATAATTAAGATGTTTTGGGCAAAAAATTTTTTTTGATTTTTTTCGGAAAACCTCTTGACAAAGTTTTGCGCGTGTGATATAATATTTTTTCGCCCTCTTACGAGGGCGGAAAGGACGGCCATACTCGAACAAATGTTCGCTTAATTTTTGAGCATGAAAAAAGCCCCTTGCGGGGCTTTCTCGGGTGAAGTGGCTATTTCATGCGGTTGAGCAATGTCTGCGCCATCCGCAGCCGCAGGCGGCCAGCGGCCAACTCGTTCTCTGTCACGTCGAAGCACTTGTGCGCATGCTCGAACTCGCCGCGCTCCATCCAAAACTTTCCGCGCTTCCGCCACTTCTCGGCTTGCGTGTTGTGGTCGTGGGCAGCGTCGATGAACTTCTTGACCCGCTTGGCGTTCTCGGTGAACTTCGTGGTGTCCGTCATTTCTAACCCCTTTCAAATCT
>Ga0265301_10007411_pt1 | contig 10299 bp, 10 predicted proteins | sample AusTroGonzalo_MG_2_FD_193488 | JGI IMG/M metagenome (GOLD analysis project Ga0265301, IMG submission 193488) | Bovine rumen microbial communities from tropical cattle in Woodstock, Queensland, Australia - Gonzalo_04 | ecosystem: Host-associated > Mammals > Digestive system > Stomach > Rumen ...
CTGCCCTCAAGAAGAACGGAGTGCTCCGGGCGCCCTTCCGCTTCCGGGACCTGGACCTCCAGGAATTGTCACAGAAATAGATTATGAAACGTTTACTCCTTATAGTCGGATTGCTGCTGGCCGCCGTGAGCCTGCAGGCCCAGGAAGTGGAAACGTCCGCTCCCGTGGATTCCCTGCTGCTGGGCAAGAGCATATTCACCGTCATGGGTCCTGGCGTCAAGGTGGACCAGAGTTCCGAGGTCAGGCAGGCCATGACCCAATATGTGGGAAAGAATTCCCCAAACCCATTTCCGGTTACCGTATCCGGGTCTTTTACGACAACTCGCCCCAGGCCCGTTCCCGTTCCGAGTCCATTGAGAACTCCCTGATGGAACAGTATCCGGAGCACAAGGTTTACCGTAGCTTCGAGAGCCCCAATTACAAGGTTCTCATCGGTAATTTCCGCTCCAAGGATGAGGCACTCCGCATTTTCAATGCGCTCAAGAAGACCTATCCTACCGCCTACATCATCAAGGATCACATTGATTATCCGCTCTAATGGCTGCCATTAAACAGGGACTGGAACAAAAACTCCAGCAAAAGCTTTCACCGCTTCAGATTCAGACCATCAAGCTGATTGAAATGCCGGTGCAGGCTCTGGAACAGCATGTTCGCGAGGTGCTCAACGACAACCCCGTAGTGGATGACACGCCCCAGGGCGGTACGGACGACGAACCCCGTGACGTCTCCATCTCCCAGGTGGAAGCCCAGGAGCAGAGCGGCGGTTCCCTGGAGGAGAATTACGGTCCTCAGGACGACGATATTCCGTCCTACAACCTCCACGTCAATAACTGGGGCAAGGACGAACGTCCGGAATACAACACCTTCTCCGTCAAGCAGAGTTTTACCCAGAGCCTTCAGGAACAGCTGGGCTACCGCAATCTTACAGAGCACCAGCGCACCGTAGCCAGTTTTATCATAGGCTCGCTGGATGAGGACGGCTACCTTCGCAGGGACATCGAGTCCCTTGTGGACGACCTGGCCTTCCGCGCCGGCGTGGAGTCATCGGCCGAAGAGGTGGAACAGATGCTCAAGGTTATCCAGGAATTCGAACCTTCCGGCGTGGGCGCCCGCGATCTTCGCGAATGCCTGCTGCTGCAGCTGGAGGACAAGAAGCGCACGCCTTCCGTAGAGAACGCCATCCGCGTCCTGGAAACCCAGTTTGAGGCCTTCAAGAACCGTCATTTCCAGAAAATCATGACCCGCCTGCATCTGTCGGAAGAGGAAATGAAGGGCGTTCTGGACGAGATTCGTCGCCTCAATCCCGCCCCCGGAGGCCAGATTGACGATTCCTATAACGACCAGGCCCAGCAGGTGGTGCCGGATTTCCAGCTGGATTACGAAAACGGACAGCTCATCCTGAGCATGCCGCGCTTCTCCATCCCCGAACTCCGCATCAACCGCAAGTATTCCGAGATCATGGAAAACGGCCGCCTCTCCGATTCCAAGGCCGATAAGGAGGCCGCCAGCTTCGTGAAGCAGAAGATAGATTCGGCCAAGTGGTTTATCGAGGCTCTGCGCCAGCGTCAGAACACGCTGGAAAGCACCATGAGGGCCATCATCGACTTCCAGCACGATTATTTTGTGGACGGAGACGAGAGTTCGCTCAAGCCCATGGTCCTCAAGGACATAGCGGAGCGTACGGGCTTTGACATCTCCACCATCTCCCGTGTGGTGAACAGCAAGTGGATCGAGACCCATTTCGGCATCTTCCCGCTCAAGTATTTCTTCTCCGAAGGCCTGGAAAACAGCGAAGGCGAGGAAGTGAGCACCCGCGAAATCAAGAAAGTCCTCCGCGAAATGGTGGATGGCGAGGACAAGCACAACCCCCTCACCGACGACGAACTGGTGGACGGCCTCGCCGCCAAGGGCTACAAGGTGGCCCGCCGCACCATCGCCAAATACCGCGCCCTTCTGGACATCCCCAAGGCCCGCCTCCGCCGGGAGCTATAGTTATTAAGGAACCAAAAGCATCAGGGGGTCGGAATGCTGCAGCCGACTCAATCCCATAAAGACCTTCCGTAATAACGACATCGTCGTTTCCTTTGGCTCCGGCACCCCCTGTCCCACACCCGATCCTCCAAGAACAGGTTCTAACCTATTTTTCTAGCCGTTTTATAACTTTCACTCCCGGTCTTGCGGCCGTTGTGCACACGGTGCTTGAAACGGATAATTCTGACAAGTTGTTCAGAATTATTGCGTTCTGCTGTCAGGCGTGCAAAAATGCTGCAATTATCCGTTTGGCGGAGGATGTAACCGCTTGTATATTAGCACTTTGCTACTTAAATGTTTCATTTGGAGATGAAACGGATAAAGATGCTTACCTTGAGGGCAAAAGAATGTTGAAAGAAACAGTTGAGAATGGAAGATAACAATGTCATAGAAAGTGCCTCTCTTACGGAGATTCAGGCTAGGATTTATTTGGTACGTGGTGTTCAGGTAATGATAGACAGGGATTTGGCTGTGTTATATCAAGTTGCAACCAAAGCGCTGAATCAGGCCGTCAAACGCAATGCCCGGCGTTTCCCGGAACGCTTTATGTTTCAATTGACTAAGGAGGAGTTTGAAAATTGGAAGTCACATTTTGTGACCTCCAATATATACTCACAGGAGGAGATGGAGGCATTGAAGATGGGGGCGAGAAGATGCCCTTATGCCTTTACTGAGCAGGGCATCTCTCAGTTAAGTGCCGTACTTCACTCTGATATTGCGGTAGATGTCAGTGTAAGGATAATAGATGCCTTTGTAGCTATGCGGCGGTTTATCTCAGCCAATGCCGGGCTGTTCCAACGGGTGGACAGGCTCGAGCAACAACAGGCGCTGACCAATGAGCGTATCGACCGGGTGCTTGACAAGATTGAAGACCTTTCGCCTGCGGTGACAACGGAACAGTTGTTTGCTACTGGGTGCGTTTGGGATGCGTATACGTTTGTATGTGACTTGATACGGAGTGCGGAAAAGAGGCTGGTGCTGATTGATAACTATGTGGATGAACGAGTGCTGACAATGCTGGATAAGAGAAAGGCCGGCGTTAAGGCCGCGGTGCATACAAGGTATACCGAGCAGGTGAAGCTGGACTTTGAGAAGCACAATAAGCAGTACAAGGCTATAGAATATGTGCAGATGCCGCAAACCGTGCACGACCGCTATTTGATTGTAGATGACGAAGTGTGGCTGCTAGGAGCCTCAGTGAAGGATATGGGGAGAGGTCTTTGTACCATCATCAAGATGGGTCTCTCCCCGGAAGGGGTGCTGTCGCTGCTGAAATAATCCACATCCGCAAGGTTTTGCCGGAGTAAAGTTCCGTTCTGGGCCAGGTGGGATTTCGTGGCGCCCACCTGGCCCGTATTATCGGCCTTTCAGAGCATACAGTAAAGATTCAGTGGGCGCGGGGGCAGTACCAAATCCCACCGCGCCCATTTTCCCGAATAATTTCGTATCTTTATGGATACTGAAAATAGTTCAAACCCTATATGGCTAAAAGAGAAATCATGTTTTCCCTGGTGTACAGGGATATGTGGCAGAGTTCCGGCAGGTATCAACCGCGTGTGGACCAGCTGGTGCGGGTGGCTCCGGCCATCGTGGATATGGGATGCTTCGACCGCGTGGAAACCAACGGCGGAGCCTTTGAGCAGGTGAATCTGCTCTATGGCGAGAATCCCAACGTCTCCGTGCGCAAGTGGACGGCTCCCTTCCACAAGGCTGGTATTCAGACCCATATGCTGGAGCGCGGCCTCAACGGTATCCGTATGAATCCCGTTCCCGCCGATGTCCGTGAGCTGATGTTCAAGGTTAAGAAGAAACAGGGCACCGACATTGCCCGTTCCTTCTGCGGCCTCAACGACCACCGCAACCTGAAGCTCTCCATCGAGTTTGCCAAGAAGGGAGGGATGATCTCCCAGGCTGCCCTGTCCATCACTCATTCCCCCGTGCACACGGTGGACTATTACCTCAAGCTGGTGGACCAGCTGGTCGAGTATGGCACCGATGAAATCTGCCTCAAGGACATGGCCGGCGTCGGCCGACCCACCGAACTGGGTCAGATTGTGGCCGGTATCAAGAAGGCCCATCCGGAGATCAAGGTCCAGTACCACGGCCATACCGGTCCCGGTTTCTCCCCGGCTTCCATGCTGGAAGTGGCCCGTGCCGGCGCCGTTTTGATCTGTGCCATTACGGCCGCCATCATCGGCATCATTATCTTCCTTCCAAAACTGCTGATGCTTTTCTGACCGGCGGTTTTGGAGATGTGGTGAAATGTGGCTATCTTCACATCACTAACTATAATTATGGGAAGAGAGGATTGGTATAGAAACACCCAATGGAACGAAGAGATCGAGGCCACTTTTCGAGAGAGGCTTAATCGATCTAGGCAACTGTTCCATAAAGCACAGTATCTACGGATTCAAGGATACTATTTGCTTTCATCCAAAGATGTTGTTTATCAAAAGATTGGAATCTCTTTGATGAACGAATTGTTGAATGATTATCCTGATACCAAGGACGTTATATTCAGCAAATTTGGGGCGTACCTCGATTTAGGAGACTATTATTATAAGAGGGGGGAATTGGACTTAGCGTATGGGTGTTTCAAGAATGCTACTCGTTATGATAAGGGAATGACTGTTAACCAAGACCATGCTGTCCTTGCATACATCAAAACGGCGGTACTCACAAAACGTAAGGAAGATTATCCAGATTGCGATTCGCGATTGGGCGGGATCAACCGCACCCCGGTTTTTCCTCAAGAGTATTACGAGTTAGGGCTCAGTGGTGCACTACTGCATGATGCTATGGGGCGTTTCGATGCGGCTAAAGCATCTGCAACCCTCGCTCTTCAAGCCCTGGACACAGACTCCCCTTTTAAAAGAGGAGACAAAATCTATGGCAAAGCATTCGCTACAGAAGCCGAACTATTGTTTCTGACCAGCGTTGTCTACCGATAATCAATTGACGGCTATCTTGGAAACAGGATGGCCGTCTGTTCTTTTGTACTACACCTAAGCACATCGACGGCCTACCTTTACCGCCGAGATGACAACCTTCCTTCTACTGCCCGAACATGGAAGAAGCGCTCCGCCGTGCCAAGAAAGCGGGGCGTGAGCCAGGTTGTTACTTCGGCGGTATAACCCTAAGGAGCGGTCGACGGGGATTTGCTGTGTATCGTGACGGGAAAGTGGTGGCGCAGTATACAGCGATGGGGTGGCGGCTATGATTCGGCGGTTTTGTTCTATATTTGCCAATGGTCGCAAAAAGAAAAACTTGTGACGTTATATGTGACTGAGTAACTTTGTTGACAAAAAACGGCTTCACAAAAAAGGCCCTGGAGGCAGTTGGTAGAGCATCGGATTGTGGTTCCGAGTGTCGTGGGTTCGAGCCCCATCATCCACCCCTGCTGACGCTCCCGGTACAATCCGGGGGCGTTTTCGTTTTTCCACCCTTGCAAAATGTTGGATTTCCGGTAATTAGCGACACAAGCGGAGAAAGTGTAGCGGTTCGAGGCACTGAATTTTCAAAAACAATTTTTCCGGTAAAAAACGAACCAAGGATATTGAGTTTGATGCTAATCGGGGCCACACTGATGCAGGAGCCTATATTTTCAAGGAAGGCCAGTGAAAACTTCATCTTCTCCTCAACATCTTCGGTCTTGGGCTGACTCTGGCACTCATCTAGCCTCAACTCAATGTCTTGCTTTTCAGCAATCATCCGTGAATTCAACATCTTGAAAGAATCTTCGTCTAAGGTCCCTTCCAGCCATTTGTCCTGTATCTTCCTTAGCCGTGTCTCCGTTGAGGCAAGGTCCTTTCTCATCTGCTCCCTCTCCTTTTTGGACAGTTGGGCCTGTTCATTTTGAAGGTCTAGCAAGATAGCCTCGTAAAGAGCCATTACAGCCTCGTTGGGATGTAAATTAGACAGGAAGCGGGCCATCGTCCATCTTGAAAAGGACGGTCAACACTACTACTACGGTAACCTGAAAGCCCTTTGTGACCACTGGGACAAGGATGCCATAGGAGTTTCGTACTCATACTTGAAGAATCTCAATATCCTTGGTGACAAGCCGTTTCAGAACGATAAGTGCGTTATTCGGCGTGGCATCATTGTCACATCGGCAAAAAAAGCTAACTTTGTGAAACAGAAAGATTCATAATTACTATTCAGCATGAGTATTGTCACTATCCCAAGGGTGGTAGCCGCCCTCATTTCGCTTGCCTTGGGCTTTTGGTTCGCATTCAACCCTAAGCGTATATGGAAGAAAGATAATGCGACCGTTTTCGAGTATGTCTTCGACAAGTTGTCCGCCAAGAGCGACTATGGTTTTGACTTATCCAGCCTCAACGACCATGAGAAGGTGTTCATGTCCATGGCGTTATTGGCACAAGAGGTGAACAATGGCGGATTTGACCAATTCTTTCTCAATCTGGGAGACAGGTACAACGACATACTTGTTTCATCAGCCGAAGCCATCAAAGCCTTTGACATTGCCAAGATTTGTGAGGAAGCGCTGGCAATCTACGCTGAACATGCCGAACAGGAAGACCCGATTGAGGAGTTGAACGAGTGTGATGATGCATTCTATGCGTCCACTGATGCGATTTGCGACCTCTGTGCACAGTATGCCAGAGAACATAAAGACAATTTCAAACTCAAGAAATAACCATGGCTTCACTAATTATTGGCATCATTGCCTTACTTTATGGTTTGTTCACCATCTACCTGAGGGTCCGTAAAGGGTCCAAGGGTCTCTCAAAGCTTCCCAAGATGAAGGAAGCCTATGGTGAGAAATGGGGGACCATAATCCATGTCGTTTCCTACACTGTCGTTCCGATTGTCATCGGGTTGGTAGGCATCATCGCCTATTTCCTCGGTGTCGATGTGTTTTAATCGACGATAGTCAACTTAACACAAAATCTAAAGGTGATACATCCCACTGCGATGCATCACCTTATTTGTAGTGCTAAAGTGATACATTCTGAAATTGATACAAAAAAACTAGGGGTGCTTGTTATAACCCCTAGTTCAAATAGCCTCTACCTTCTCACCTGTCTCCCGGCGCCGGAAGTATATTAAAGAATTCAGACCTTCGAAAAAGTACCATGCTAGCCATTCCTCGGATTGAATTTGTGTAAGGAACGGTAGGTCTAACTCCTCAGGCCGAAGCCGTTTACTCAACTTTTGCCACATGTTTTTTAGGTCTTCATTACGGATGGACACCTCAACCCGGTAGATATGGTCCTTATCTGAATTCCAGTCTTTACCCAGCCAGCAGAAGTAGCGCTCCGCTTTATCTGGGCGGCCTTCCTGTAACTCACGGCTCTTGTCATACATTTTAAGCTTCGTTCCCTCATCCTTAGCTTGGCCGATGATGATTTCCGGCCTTCTTAATAACCGCTTGCGCGTTGAGGCATAATACTCACCGTAACCGTCAAGTTTCCCGTCAGGGTCGTTGACTTTATGGCGGCACAAATACATATCCAGTTCCTCAACGTTCCTTATCCGTTTTCTTAATCGGGCCAAGATATTGACCGTAGTATCCAGCGCAATATCAATGCGAGTGCAGTTATTGTATTGTAGCCCCAGGTCTTCTGCAATGAAATCCATAAGGACTATGTGGTTGGATGGTCTTTGCCCCGGCAACCACGAAAGCACTTCGTATAGGGCACGATTATCATAAGCAAAAAAGGCTCTGCCCTGAAAGGATGTCCCATTGTTTAAGGTCAATGTCCCCAATGTCCACGGTCCTTCCGAATCCGGGATAAGCACTTTCAAGACTATTCGCAACTCATCTTGTTCCACGCGAAGGAGGTTATAACCGGAGCGTAGTAATAAGTCATCTTGGGTTGAGGCAATCTCATTAAATAATCCTTCCGGCTGGCGGTAGCAGATTTTTAGGTAATCAATGTTTATTGCGGATTTAGTCTTCATTGTTTTGGCCGTTATCAACATTATACCATTGGGTATCCTCTTTGTTCGGGACAGTTTCCCAATACTGAATCATGCCTTGCCGAATACGTTCTTTGGTTATCTCGCTCTTCGGCTTGTTTCGGCTGCTGGCGCTAATTTTCTGTTTTGTCTCATCATCCAACTGACGATACTTTCTCTTGTAAACTTGGTTTTGCATTATATAGTCAGGCGCTTTATTGCCTGCTCCATATATAAATAGTGTGGTAGGAGAAAAAATTCAAGAAAGAATAGTACAACCTAGCACTTTGAAAGAAAAGTAAAACTAGAAAAACAAACAGTGCATACACGTACTATTCCTTGTATTCCCGGTAGAAATACGCGCGTTTACGTTTCTGATTTTTACCTAGATACACCGGGTGTGGGGGCGTGAATTTCGTTCATTCTTCCCATTGCATACCCGGCACTTCTACTTCAAAATGGTAAAGTCATTATAACCACGTTTTTTGACTAAGTCAGGGAAGTATGGCCTCAAGGCCCATATCTTGTCTATCCATGGCATTAAGCGGTTCAAGTCCACCTTGCATCCCCCACCCGAAGTTGCACTATTGCACAGGGCTAACGCTTCGCAACTCCGCTTAACGTTACCCCCATCCTAAATCCCTCCCCTCAGGGGAGGGACTTTTGTTTTGGTCAGGAAGCTACTTCGGACACGGAAACACACCCTACGGTGTCCGGGCAGCCCCAAAATCCCCGCACGGACACAGAATCGGCTCTCTGGTGTCCCCTATCAGCCCCCGGAAAGAGTGCTTGGGCCAGGTGGGATTTCGTGACGCCCACCTGGCCCGTCTTTTCGGCCTCTCAGAGCATACAGTAAAGATTCAGTGGGCGCGGTGGGCAGTACCAAATCCCACCCGGCCCATTTTCACGAATATTTTCGTAATTTTGTTGAAACGAAACATTTACTCATGAAACGCACCCTTCTTTTGCTGGCCGTAGTGGCCTTTTGCTGCCCGCTCTTCTCGCAGGAGTATGACGGCCAGAGTTGTACTTCCATCATGGTGGGCCGGAAGGCCTCTGTGGACGGTTCTGTCATAACTTCCCATACCTGTGACGGCCGCTACCGTACCTGGGCCCAGATGGAGCCGGCGGCCGATCATGAGCCCGGTGCCATGCACAAGGTCCTGAGAGGCACCATGCACACGAGGTTCCGCGGAGACACCGTCGGCGTGAAGGTGATGGGCGAAATCCCGCAGGTGGCTCATACCTACGCTTACCTCAATACGGCCTACCCCTGCCTGAACGAAAAGCAGCTGGCTATGGGAGAGACCACTTTCAGCGGTCCGGACACTTTGGTGAATGAGGCCGGATGGTTCACCATCGAGGAACTGGAAAGGGTGGCGCTCCAGCGGTGCGACAATGCCCGCGATGCCATCCGCCTCATGGGCGCCCTGGCCGAGCAGTACGGCTATGGAGACGGTGGAGAATGCCTGACGGTGGCCGATAAGAACGAAGTCTGGCAGTTCGAGATTGTGGGCATCGGCAAGAATAAGGTCGGTGCTGCCTGGGTGGCACAGCGCATCCCGGATGACCATGTGGGCGTATCGGCCAATATTCCCCGCATTGGCCGCATTGACCGCAAGAGCAAGGACATGATGGCTTCTGCCAATGTGGAGCAGGTGGCCCTGGAGAATGGTTTGTGGGACGGAAAGGGTGATTTCATCTTCTGGAAGTGTTTCAATACCAGCTATGCACGCGGAAGGAACTTTCACGACCGGGAATGGTTTATCTTGAGCCATTTGGCCCCCTCTTTGGGCCTTACCTATGACATGGACGAGCTTCCTTTCTCCGTCAAGCCCGACACGAAGGTGGATATCCGCGAGGTCCTGGCCCTGTACCGGGAAACCTACGAAGGGACGGACTTTGACATGACCAAGAATGTGAAGATGGCCCGTCCCGCCGGCAAGGACCATCCGGCCGATACGGTGGTGAGCCCTATTGCCAACCCCTGGCTCACGGGCAATATGCAGAAAACGCTCAACACCATCGCTCCCGGAGCCATTGAATTCCGCCGGACGGTGGCCGTCGCCTGGTGCGCCTATTCACACGTTACGCAGCTCAGGAACTGGCTCCCCGACGAAGTGGGCGGCGTATGCTGGTTCTCGGTGGACAATCCCGGCCAGAGCCCCCGCATTCCGGTTTTCTGCGGAACCACTCAGATTCCTAAGGCTTATGAGGTCTGCGGGCAAAAGCAGTATGTCCCCGACTGCGCCCTCTGGCAGTTCAGAAAAGCCAACAAGTTGGCGACCCTATCCTGGCAGACCACCAAGAAGGGTTTCAATGAGGAAATCCTCCGTATAGAGA